>Ga0209403_10005906_pt1 | contig 12594 bp, 12 predicted proteins | sample ArcticOcean_MG_C_8_FD_187440 | JGI IMG/M metagenome (GOLD analysis project Ga0209403, IMG submission 187440) | Marine microbial communities from western Arctic Ocean - ArcticOcean_MG_CB11_86 (SPAdes) (version 2) | ecosystem: Environmental > Aquatic > Marine > Oceanic | place: Arctic Ocean... | reverse complement strand
CCTCGTCATCGGCCTGGTCGTCGTCAACATTCTCAAACCGGGCGAAGGAATCAACGCCGATCCAGCCACACTTGATCCGAGCGCGGTATCAGCCTACGCGACAAGCGCGGAGAACCTTAGCACCATCGACTTCCTGTTGAACATCATCCCGACGACCGTAGTGGGCGCCTTTGCCACAGGTCAGATTCTTCAGGTGCTGCTGTTCTCGGTGATGTTCGGCATCGCGCTGCTTCAACTCGGCGAACGCGGCCGCCCGCTCGTGTCCCTCATCGAGCAGTTCTCGTATGGCCTCTTCAAAATGATCCACATGATCATGCGGGTCGCCCCAATCGGCGCGTTTGGCGCGATGGCATTTACGATCGGCCGCTACGGGATCGGAACGCTGCTGCAACTCGGCCAGATGATGGCCGGTGTGTACTTCACCTGCGCGTTCTTCGTGTTCGTCGTGCTGGGTGGTGTGTCCCGTCTGGCGGGCTTCAGCATCTGGAAGTTCCTGAAGTACATCAGGGAGGAAATTGTCATCACGATCGGGACGTCCTCATCCGAGGCGGTTCTGCCCAGGCTGATGAACAAGCTCGAGCACCTCGGCTGCTCGAGACCGGTCGTCGGTCTTGTCGTGCCGACGGGCTACTCGTTCAACCTGGACGGCACGTCGATCTACATGACGATGGGGGCCATCTTCATCTCGCAAGCGACGAACACTCCGCTGTCGATGTCGCAGCAGCTCGGACTGCTGGGGCTGGCGATCCTCACGTCCAAAGGCAGCGCCGCATTGACCGGTGGGGCCTTCGTGACGCTCGCCGCGACGCTCTCGGCGTTTCCGATCGTTCCGGTCGCCGGGCTGGCCTTGCTGATCGGCATCGATCGCTTCATGTCGGAAGCGCGTGCGCTCACAAACCTCATCGGCAATGGCGTCGCGACCGTCGTCATCGCGCGGTGGGAAGGCGCGCTGGACGTCGACAGGATGAATCGTCTGTTGAACGGCGAGTCGGTGGAGGAGCAAGTCATCGTGGAGCCGACAACGCCCGGCTGACGCTACGTGTGGGACCGCCTACCGAGCTCGCTCGGTAGGCCTAGCGTTGAATCCTGGCACCGGCCCGCTGTCTGCTGTTATCCCGCTGCTCCTATCGCGCTGGGCACTGCGAAGTCAGTTCGTGCCCTCCGCGCCGATGCGGCTCCCCGCGATCCACACCGAGTGGATCTCCCGGGTGTTCAGAATGTCGTCCAGCGGGTTGGCATCAAGTACGAGCAGATCGGCCACCTTACCGGGCGCGATCCTCCCGAGGTGATCGAGATCGGACACATCCGCGGCCGCGCCTGTAGCCGCCACCAGCACCTGCATCGGCGTCATGCCGGCCTCGACCATCATCGCAAGCTCGACGTGCTCGAAATATCCCTGCCACCGTCCGTCGCCCCCGCCCACATCGGTGCCCATCGCGATGGTAACGCCCGCATCGGACAGAATCTTCAGATTCCGATTGGCCTGTTCCAGGGCAGGCTTGATGGCCTGCGCATTCTCGCTTGCACGAATCCCCTGCTGGTACTCGGGAGAGGTCACCATGGGAATCTCCTCGTTGTAGATCGAGACGCCGCGCAGGAAGAAGGGATCGTCCAAAAATGCCGGCGTGTCTTCATAGATGAAAACCGCCAGGTCACGTGTGAGCGTCGGGATGTACGGCACATTCCGCGCCGTCATCTTGTCGATGAGCGCCTGATCCACGTCCTGGTCGCGGATGCTGTGGGCGATGACGTCGATGCCCGCGTCCAGTACTTCGTTGGCCTCCTGCACCGAGAAGATGTGGGAGTAGGTCCGCAATCCGCCGTTGTGCGCTTCGTCGATGATCGCGCCGTACGTGTCGGCACTCATTTCGCGATCGGTGCCGTCCCCCATGTGGAACTTGATGCGGTCGGCGTTCATGCTGACGCGCTGCGCCACCGATTCCCTGGCCTCTTCCGCCGACTTCTGTCCCTGGATGCTAGGTCCAGACGTGTAGATCCGCGCCCGATTCAGGTCGGCCATGGAATCCTGCTCATCGCGTATCCTGGCGACCTCCGGCGTTTCATCGTTGGCCAACTGTCCAAGGCTCACCACTGTCGTCACGCCGTAGTCGGCGAGCAGGCGAAGCCGCTTAATCAGATCCTCCCGCATCGGGATCTGGTCGTCTACCGCCCGGACGTGCCCATGGGCGTCGATGATGCCGGGCATGACAGTCTTGCCCGCCAGGTCGACGGTGGTGGCACCGGCGGGAATCTGATCGTCGGAAAGAACCCCGGCCGCAACGATACGGCCATCCCGGATGACGATCGTGCCCTGTTCGACAGGGGCGCCACCGTTACCGTCGATGATCCGCAGGCCCGTGAGCACGGTGGCGGCGTCAGGCTCCACCGGCGCCACGGATTGTTGTTGACACGCCGTTGCGCCGATTACCAGCAAGGTGAGCATGGCCACCGGCGCGAGACGCCTCGAAATGTAAGACATCGCAACCTCCTTACGCGGCCATACGGCCGACAGGTTTATTCCTCTACATCGAAAAATCAGCCGGCGTGTTCACGCCGGCAACGGACGAAGTCGCCAAACCCAGCGGGTTGATTGAAGGCGAGGCGGTCAAGTCGAGTGACTCGACTCAGGCGCATTACTCGACCCTCCACGACAACCACCGACGGCTTGTGGCTGGGACCTTACCATGAAACACGAGCCGCAGAAGTGGCTCTGAGCAGTGCCTATCGGCTCGTGTTGGCGGGGCCCCTGCCCGCTGGTGACAACTATGCTCCCGGGTATCCTACCGGGCCCGAAGGCCTGCTCCAACGGTGCGTCGCCGTTCCCGTCGATGACACGTGCATTGGTCAGCGCGGTCACGTCTACCGCTGGCGACGTAGGCTCCACCGGTGCACTCTGGCAGGCCACGCCTCCGATGAGCGAGAGGACAACGACGACCGGAATAGCCTTCAGGCATGTTGAGATGCGGATCCTGTCAAACCTCCATTTCGGGAACGGGCTCGGCGCCACCCGCATCTGGACCTAAGCCCTTACCTGAGGGCCGGAACCACGAATCCGTCGCGGTAGTAGGACATATAGCGCAGTGCGTCTCCGCCCTCGTCCAGGAATCCCAGCGAGATCCGAAAAAAGTCCGGCGCAGGGTACCCGGCAGGCACCGTGCCCTCCGCAATGTAGAGCTTGCCCACGTGCATAAAGACCCCAGCGAAGGTGCGGGACTGGTCGGCATTGTTGGTGAGCTGGATCTGATGCCCCTCGACGTTGCTGATATTGGACCAGAGCAGATGCGTCACCATGGCATCCCGTTCCATGAAGCGCCAGGTCGCGTAAATGAGCGCGCCCTGCCTGTCGGCCTTCGAGTATCCGGGGCCGGTAGAGTTGCCCCCTGTGCCAGAGCCGCCCCTGCAGGTTTCAGCCCCAGGGGGGCAGTCCTCGGCTTTTTTCCTGAGAATGTCTTCGATCGGGCTATAGTCGACCACCGTCACGGAGTAACGACTCGGGCCAACCTCCGCGCTGTAGACACGCGCCGGCAACTCGGCGCCAAACTGGGAGGTGTAGGTGGTCTCGGTGATCCGTGGCTCACCGGGGAACACGGTCGAGAACCGATCCTCTTGATTGACGAACTCTGTCCACTCCTGGGCGACGGCAGGACTCGCGATACAGAAGACCAACGCCGCGACCGCAGTCAGATTCACACGCATCGCCTGACCCTCCGGAGCCGCCACCGACCGTTCGTCGGCGGAACCACACCATGAAATGGGAGCCCATTCGAGAGCCCTCAGGAAAAACGCTGAGAGGTCCTGCCTGGCCGAGGACTGTCCGCCGCTGCCGTCGCTCTCCGTGGCTCTACGGCTCCAGCGACGCGACGTACGCGACGATCGCGATAATGTCATCTTCGGTGAGCCGCTCGACCGCCGGCTTCATCAACTGCGCCATGTCGCCGTTTCGGTTGCCCTGCTGCATGTCATAGAGTTGCCGGCCCATGTAGCTCGGGCCGCGGCCGGCGATGGGCGGCGCGATCGGGGTACCCCGCAACTCCGGCCCGTGGCACGTCAGGCATTCCACGCTGTTCTCCCCTCCGGTCGTGACGATCTCTTCACCCTTTGCCAGGCTGCCGATCGGCGCATACGCAACCATGCCGGATCGAGGGTTGCGGAGCCTGTTCGACTGGTACGTGTCCGCCGGCATTTCTACCAGACGACGGCCGAGCGGTTCGGTCTCGTCACCGTCGGACTTCAGGAACAGTGCGTTGCGCGTTGCCGTGAATTTCGGAACCGTGTCCGACTCGATGACCGTGACCCATTTCGTGTACGTTATCGATGAGTAGTATTCGGCCGCCGCCAGGGCTTCCTCAGGGGTCAGGTTTCGCGCCATGGCTGCCATTTCGGGCCCGTTGGCCTTGTGGAGATCGGTGGTGCGCCGCGCGCCACTGGCCATGTCGGCGAGTTGCCGCAGGAAGTAATCAACGGGAAGGCCGGCAACGGGCCCGTTTTGCATCAACCCCAGGCCGTTCGGGTAGTGGCAGATCGCGCACGCCCGGAACCCGCTGTCCTCCTTGCCGTGCGCCACGATGTCTGGCATCTCCGGGTGGTCGCCGGGAAACCAGTCAGCCGGAGCATAGGGGGACGTGATCTGGGCCTGGGTAAACGACAGGTCGCTGCCCTCGAGTTGCAGCAGCTCGCCGGTGGTATCGGAAGGCATGCCCCCCGGCCGGTCGCAGTCTCGAGGTCTGGTGCCCAGGCACCGCTCCGACCAGTCTTCCGGCGGGTCGGGAGGCGTGATGTGGCCGTAGGCCCAGAGCGGAAAATCAGGCGCGTGCGAGGGCGCCGTCGTCGTCTGTGCCAGGAGATGCGCACCTCCCGCCACCAGCGCTACCCCGAGGATCACGCCAACGACAACAGCGAAACCGGTGTGTTTCATCATGAACTTCTCCGCGTTCGTCACTCTACGTATGTAGGCGACCTCAATACCCCGCCCACCGCCGCCACAGCGAGGGATCGTCGTCGACCCGAGCCGGACGGTTGTTCGCTACTGCCCCTGCGCCTGCGCGGCCACGTAGGCGATGGCTCCCGCATGGGCCCTGTCGAGCCAGATCCGCCAGGCCACGTTGTCCACGAACGGATGCGGGTCACCGGTCTCGCGGTACGACAGCCTGAGGGCCCGCTCGAAGACCGAGCCGCCAGGATACGGGAACGTCGACAGCCAGCTATGCACGTGCACGGCCACCTCGATGTCCGACAGGTTCGCTCTGATGAAGTTCAGGCTCTCGAGGAAGTCCTCGCCCGTGCCGCGCTGTCCCGGTCCCCCAAAAAAGAAAGCATCGTGCGCCGTACCGTCGTCGTAGACGGTGAACTCGAATGCCGGTGAGCCCGCGGTATGTCCCGGCAGGTGGTGGATCTTCAGCGAGGTGTCGCCAAGCGTCAGCGTCTGGCCGTCCTGGATCACCAGATCTCGCTCGAAGGCCATACCGAGTGGACGGTTGGGATTGCGTGGCCCCTCTGCATAGTCCGCTTCTATCATCTGCCAGTCTTCCTCGAGCGCCACGATGCGGGCACCTGAGATCTCCTGGATCTTTCCGGCCCCACCGTAGTGATCGAGGTGACCATGGGAGATGATGATGTATTTGATGTCCTGCGGATCGAAGCCGGCCTGCCTGACATTCTCGATGACGTGGTCGACGTACGGCTCCTGCGCCGTGTCGACCAGAATGAGCCCTTCGCTCGTGGGGATGAGCCAGGCCGAGACGTATCCGGGGCCAACGTAGTACAGGTTGTCGAACACCTTGATCGCGGGAAGCTTCTGATACTCCTCGCTGTCCCGCATGCTGCCCCGGTAGCTTCGGCTGAGCGTCTCGTTGCGCTCCGGGACGAGTCCTTGTTCACGCATCTTCTGCAGGTACGTGTCGAACGGCGTTTCGCGCAGTGCCTGGGCGCTGAGATCCGCACCCAACAGCGCGGCCACTGCCAGTCCGGCAACAACGAACGTCACAAAGCGTGGTGTCAATCTCATGCGTTTCCCCATCGCACCCGCCGGTCAGGCGACAATTGTGCTGCGACGACGAGAGACCTCCCTCGCTCTCTGCCGCCGCAGCAGACCTACTGAGGTACGGACGGGGCCGGCTGATCGAACCTCGCGGTATCGATGGCGACGTTCGGCCGCACCTCGCTGAGCGAGACGGTCATCTGCATGTAGGTCTGGGACACCGTCCAGCTGAACGGCATCATGACGCCGGCCACATCGCGATAGTCGGAGTAGTCAATCTGCGTCGGCACGATGCCTGCCGGCGTAGGGGTCCAGGTGACCATGCGCACCAGCAAGCCAGGCCCGTCGAAATACAAATTCACAAGAGGCTCATCGCCGTCGGAACCCTGGACGATTCGTACCTCGCTACCGTCGATGTCGGTGCGGCCAACCCGCCACTGGCTGAACGCGTCTCGGATCCCTGCTGGGAACGACGCGATGGCCTGCGCCCTGGCGCGCCCCAGGTTCCCCCCTGTCAGGGTCAGCAGCGGCACCGGGGTGTCGGGCCCAGACCACCAGCCACTGCGACCGTCGTAGGTTCTGTAGCTGGGCCCGTTGAACATCTGGACGACCATGGCGCCCTGATTCGGCGCGTTGGCGTAGACTTCCACCGGGACTTCCGCAAACACGGTGTCGAAACCCGTGTACGTTCCCGTCGCGGTGAAACTGGTGAGCGTCGCAACCTGCTCCGCTCCACCGATCGCGGCCATGTATTTGTCGAATATCTGATCGGCGGACTCCCGCGCATAAAGGGGGAACGCTCTATCGTTGGGGTTTTCCACCGGCGGGCCGTACTGAAGCGAGAGAATCGGTGCGTCCCTGGGGACATCGCTCCCGCCGTGGCAGGTAAAACAGGTGACGCGCGCTTCTCCCCCGAAATACGTCTCGTTGATCGTGTTCATCATCACGATCATCTGGCGCGCACGCTGGATCCGCGGAGTTGGAGTGGCAAACGCCCCTGCCTCGAAATAGGCCTCCTTCGCATGGCAAAACGTGCAGTCATTGCCCATGGCCGAGGTAAACATGCCCATCGTCTCGAAGAAGGTATCCACCGGAATGCCCCTGAGCAGGGCGACGCTACTGAAGACGTCTTCCACCACTTGCGGAGCCGGCGTTGGCTCCTGTGCGGACGCGGCCTGACCGCCCGCCATCGATGCACCCAGCAGGCACAGAACGGCAATCGCCGTGGCACCCAGAAACGTTCGTCCCGATCGAAATATCATTTGCTCTCCCCTGCGCTACGTATCTCACTGCTTCGGTCGCGGCATGTTCGGTCAACGAGTGAAAGTACCCGCTCCGCTCTTGAGTAGCCTATCGAGCCCCACCTTGGGTGTTGTCGACGCCCAGGAAGAAGTTCCGGCCGTCCGCCATCGTGATGTCCTGCCCGTTGGCCTTTGGCGCGCCGCTCTTGGCCGCGAAGCCCTGCACCAAGACCTCGGTGCCGATCGGAAAGTCCGTCTTCCGGAGCCCGCGCCGCAGCAACTGGTTGGGACCGCCCGCCTCAATCGCCCAGTTGACGACTGTGCCGTCGGGCTGGACGACGTCAATGTAGAGCCAGCCGTGCGGGTTGACCCAGTCCATCCGGGTCAGGGTGCCCTCCAGCTCGACCGGCGTCTCGATGTCGAACTCGGCCGCAAACGAATGATGCGCCGAGACCGGCGACGTCGCCAAAAATCCAGTTGCGAGCAATCCACTCAACAGAATCAATAACGGTTTTACCTTCATAGTCACCTCCACGCGAATCTTACACCTTCAGCTACTCTGGGCGGACGGCTCCCTTATACCACTTGAAGCCGAGCACGTGCACCTCCTGGACGTGATGCGTGTTGCCCTCGTGGCACGCGTGCTCCCACGACTCGCTCGCGTACGGACCAGGCGTTCCGCCGCCGGCCCCACCGCCGAGCCGCGGCCCGGTGCCGTCGCGCTGGAGATCGTAGCTGAGCGTCACCGGTTCGGTGAACACCGTCGGATCCTCGATCCTCACCTCGTAGTCGATCTGATTCGCCGACACCAGCCGGAACCGCTCGACGACCCGCGCGTTGTCGCTGTAAAAGTTTCCGACGCTGTCCAGCCACATCTTGCCGTTGATATTGGTCACCTCGACGACCAGGGTGTCGCCTTCCCAGTGGCCCCGTGGACTCCCCATCCAGAACGTGGCGGCCGATGTCGGGTGGGCGGAATCTGCAGCGATCGGAATGCTGCGGTGCACGTGCCCCCAGTTGAGCATCATCGCCACGTGGTCGGGCGTCTGCGCCAGGTCGAAGCCCCGCTGCGCGTAACGAGGGGCGCTCTTTACGCAAAAGGTCTGCGGATCCAGGTGCAGGCGGTCGCCCGTCTCGCCAGGCCAACCACGCGCCAGTCCAGCGCGATGCGCATCGCGGGCGGCCAGTGCCCACGGCTGATAGGGAAGCTTGCCGCCCGCCGGGTTCGACACATGGCTCTCCCAGGCGGGCGTCGTCACGTCGACGTATTCGGTGTCCTCGATCACGTCGCCACTCGAACTCCCACCCCAGCGGCCCCGCAGGTCCGGCCGACCGTCACTCATGCGGGCCGGATCGTAGGGTGGCAACGTGGCCCGCTCGGCCAGCCACGACTTGGCCCCTGGCCCGGGCGGGTTGCCGACTTCGAACATGCCCTGTCCTGCCGCGGCCGCCGGCGTCGCCAGCACCACAGCCAGCGCAGCGGCCAGCGCCGTCAGCGAATCTCTCATCCACTTCCTCACGTGATACCTCTTTCACTCACGCACGACATGGCGCGACGCGCAACGCAGCTGGCCTGTCGCTAGTTGGGCCAGTTCTCCTCGATCATGTACGCGTAGCACTCGTACTCCAGGAGCTCCGGGGTGGGGTCCATGCGTCGGTACAGCGTCATACTCATGTTCCACGGTCGCGTGAACACCGCCGCGTCTTCGATCGTGGCTTCGTAGAGCATGTGATTGGCGCCCGTCGGGGTATAGCGCTCGACGACGTGCAGTCCCTCGCCGTGAAAATTCCCCGCCCGGTCGAACCATGTCTGGTCCGTGAAATGCACGACATCCACCACCAGCGTGTCGCCTTCCCAGGTCCCACGAGAGTCCCCCATCCACCAGTTGATCGGCCCTTCTGGATGAGGGTTCCCGTTCATGTAAATGTGACGCAGAGAGTGGTTGTATTCGTAGAGAATGTTGACCTTGTCGGGCTGCTGAATGATCTGAAACGGATACGGCATATACGTGATGCGCGGCACCCCGGAGGTGAAGCAACTGTTCTCCGGATCGAGCGTCGCCCGGTTCGCGTAGTTCTCGTTTCGCTGCTCCAGCGCCCACGGTTGGTATGGGATGGTCCCGTCTCCGTCCACGACGGCTCTCCCGGCTGGCACGCCCAGGCTGGCGTTGTGATCTTCGATATTCCACGCGGCGGTGTTTACCACCTGCCAGATCCCCTGCAGGTCGGGTTGCCCGTCCTGCGTCCTGGCCGGCGTGTACACCGTCTGGCCCGCGGCGGGCACCGCGGACGCGACAACCACCGCCAGCGCGAACATCAACTGCCGAAATTTGCGCCCCTCCATGTGAGAACCCTCCCTTCCTCTCTGCTGTTCCCTCGAGCGTCTTCGTGTCTTTACGGGGTTCCCGCCGGGGCGGCCGCACCGACGCCGCCGCCTTGACCGCCGTTGTAGGTGGGATTCGGGTAGAGCCCCATCCCGTGGTACGTGTTGGAGTACAAGAGGTCGTACCGTACTCCGTTCCCCTCGCTGTCGATCCAGCCCAGCGACTGCTGAAACAGGCCCGGCTCCGGGTACCCGCGCGGCACCGTGCCCTCCATGATGTAGAGCTTGTGCTCGTGCATCGAGACGTAGGCAAACGTGCGGGACCCGTCGGCGTTGGTCAGGTTCAACGAATGTCCTTCAACCTTGTCCTGCCATTCCCAGGCCAGCTGCGTCAGCTCCTCGGCCTCCCGAATCAGCTGGGACGTCGCCCACATCATCGCGCTCCGCTCGTCGTGCTTCCAGTACCCGTTGCCGATGTCGTCACTGTTGTTTTTGCGGCACTGCGCGTTCCCGGACTCACACTCGTCGGAACGTGCGTCACCCAGGGCCCCGAGACCGGTGTAGTCGACAACGGTCATCGTGTAACGCCCGGGGGCCCTCTCGGCGCTGTACACACGAGCCGGAAGCACATAGTCCAAGACGGTCGTATACGTCGTCTCGGTGATCGTCGGCGTGCCTGGAAAGTTCACCTCGAACGTGTCTTCGAGGTTCTGATACAGCTCCCACTCCTGGGCGACAGCGGGCGCTGTCATCGGCAGCAACAGCGCGAGTACGAGTGCGGTCATACGCATGGCGTGTTTCCTCTCCTGTGACTTCCTTCGCGAGGCAGCTACCTGACTGGAACGCCCGCCTCTGCGTCATGGATGTACCTCAGTGTACCGGCCTCGGCCGTATCCAGCCAGCGCCGCCACTGCGCGTTGTCGACGAACTGATGCGGGTCGCCAGGCTTGCGCTCGGCCAGCTTCGCCATCGGCTCGAAGACGGTACCGCCGCTGTCATAGGGATAGGTGCGCAGGTAGCTGTGCACGTGGACGGGAACGTCGACGTCGGCCAGTTCCGCCTTGATGCGCCGCAGGCTGTTGAGAAATTGCGTGCCGCCCTCCACACCGTTCCGCTGTCCCGGCCCGCCGAACAGGAATGCCTTGTACGGTGTGCCGTTGTCGTAGACGGTGAACTCGAACGACGGCGCGCCCGGCGTGTGGCCCGGCAGCTTGTAGACTTTCAGCGAGGTGTCGCCTAGCGTCAGCGTCTGGCCGTCCTCGAGCACCATGTCCCGCGAGAACGGGACGCCGAGCGGACGGTTTGGCCTGGGGGGCGCCGCCATGGCCGCCTCGATGAGCTCCCAGTCCTCCTCGAGCGTCGCGACGCGCGCACCCGACAGTTCCTGAATCTGCCCGACGCCGCCGTAGTGATCCAGATGGCCGTGCGAGATGAGGATGTATTTGATGTCCGCCGGATCGAAGCCCATCTTACCGATGCTGTCGAGGACGTGATCGACCATTGGTCCCTCCGCGGCATCAATGAGAATCAGGCCATCGGACGTCTCGATGAGCCACACCGACACCGAGCCGGGACCGACGTAGTAGAGGTTGTCGAAGACCTTGAACGGCGCAACCTTCTGATATTCGAGGTTGCCGCTCTGGCTTCCGCGATAGCTCTCGCTGAGCCCTTCGCCGGGGGCAGGGCCAGCGATCTGCGCGCCACGACCCCACCAAATGCGTCCCAGAGCTGGAAGTAGCGGGCGTTGGTCAGGGCCTCCGATTCGGGGGCAACCAGGTTTCGGAACTCCAGCTCGAACCTGGTACCGTCGGGCAGCGCAGGTTCCTCCAAGTTCGCCTCGTTCAGCTCGGTCAGCTCAACGATCGTCGCGACTTCATCAGCCAAGGTACTATCGAACTGCTGGGTGAACGCGTTCCAGGTATAGAGGAAGAACCCCGCGGACCACACGGCGCACAGCAGAAAACTGGCGATCACGAGATTGCGCAAGAGCAAGCGGCTGATCGAGGTCACCGCGCGGCTCCATCCATGATGTAACCCATGCCCCGGCGTGTCTGGACGAGCGACGGGCGGTCGGGTGTGTCGATCTGGTGACGAAGTCTGCAGATGGCCGCGTCAACGGCGTTGCTGACGAGATCGGCGTGCTCGTCATAGATGTGGTGCTCAATCTCGGTTCGCGTAACCACGCGACCCCGTCGGAGCGCCAGGTGCTCGAGCAGCGCGTACTCACGCGGTCGGAGATCCAGATCCTGATCGCTCTTCCTGACGCTGCGCCGTCCAGTGTCGATGACGAGGTCACCAACTTCCAAGATCGAGGAGATGGCGCCATATCGGCGCCTGACCAACGCTTGTAGCCTCGCCAGCAATTCCGCGAGGGCGAACGGCTTCACGAGATAGTCGTCGGCGCCCCGCTTCAAGCCGCGCACCTTGTCTTCCAGCGTATCCCTTGCGGAGAGGATAAGTTACGGGCACGTCTCGGTTCGCACTGCGGAGCCTCTTCAGCACGTCGAAACCGTTCATCCGCGGCAGCATGAGGTCGAGCAGAACGACGTCATAGTCGTTCAATTCGGCAAGCGTGAGGCCTTCCACACCGTCCGCGGCAGTGTCCACGGCGTACCCACCATTCACCAGAGCTTGGCTCAGGTAGCGCCGCATACGAGGGGCATCCTCAACAATCAGGGTTCGCATGATGTTCGACCGTGCCAAATGGATACCCCAGATTCACGGTCAACACCAGACCAAAATCCACAACAACCGTCCTCATTGACGTTTGTCGCGGTCCACGTCATCGTCCCGTAATCTCTGGTCCTGTTTAATCTAGTCGTTCGTCGGTCGTCACGTCCCGGCAACGGCGGCTCCCATCCTGGCGTCAATCCGACGTGTAGTCTGAGGAGCCGTTGTAAACGTCGCGTGACATCGGCCATGCGAATGCCAATAATAGCGACCTGCTGTCACTGACTCTGGAGGCCACTATGAAGAGACGTATCAGTTCGCTGATGCTCGCGTTCGTCGCAATCGCGGTCGCGGCCGTTGCCGTCAGCGGCCAGGCGGGGCCG
>Ga0209403_10005904_pt1 | contig 12600 bp, 8 predicted proteins | sample ArcticOcean_MG_C_8_FD_187440 | JGI IMG/M metagenome (GOLD analysis project Ga0209403, IMG submission 187440) | Marine microbial communities from western Arctic Ocean - ArcticOcean_MG_CB11_86 (SPAdes) (version 2) | ecosystem: Environmental > Aquatic > Marine > Oceanic | place: Arctic Ocean... | reverse complement strand
CAAACAATCATTCAAATGGAAAGTGGTGAACAGGTTATATTGCCAAACCAAGTAAGCAAGGTACCTGCTCTATTTATCATTGACACGAATCAGGTTCTTCACGAACAAGAGATTTACGACTATCTAGTGCCGAAAGAAGAAGCCATTAATCATGTTGAAACAGGTGGTAATAACGAACCAGAATGTTACACGGCAGGCAATTCAATGTCGGATACGTTTAGTTATTGGAGTAATGATGCAGAATCATTAAGTACGCATGGAGATGGAGGATTACAACAACTTCATCATTTTGAACAACTAGATGCAGACAATAAAATAGTTACACCTCCAGACGATTATGTAGCTGATAAAATGGATTCTGATTCTTTTGAAAAATACAAGGCTGAACGCGATAATGGACTTCCAACTCCAATACAACGAATCTAAAGCTATTGTCTTTTACCTGTTGTCTGACGGGTTAATCGTTTGGAAGCTATCAAACTAGCTTTATCCCGTTTCTGTTTTGTTTTAACATTACGACGTCTACTATCTATTGTACCTGTTCGAGATGGTTTAAGTTTGCGCGTACCAATATTGCTTATACGGGCATGAGGAACTCTTGACAGTCGAGAATAAAAACTATTTGTATTTCTAGGTAATGGTGGTGCTAATGGATCTAAACGACGTATATTAATTGCTTCATTGTATGCTTCAAATAAATGTACAATCAAGTCATTTAATGCTCTCTTTTCAGTATCATTTCGTGGTCTACATATATATCTAAACATGGCATACTCGTCTAATCGGTGTTGTCCTCTAGGTACAGTACATTGTAACATGAGAGCATCAACATAATTATGAGAGTCCATTAACTGTATAATTTGAATTAGAACGTCGCGTGGAATTACAGTTGCATACCCATAATCAAGTAATAATGGTCTACCAATTATACCGTTAAAGTATCCACGTGATGTACCATCAAACATTACATTGCTAACATGAAAATCTCCATGTGCATATCCAGTTTCATTTGCAAGACGAAGTAATAAGAACGCAGTTATGGCAACAGCATAATCATTAATTCCATTATGACGAGTAAAATCGTACAAGGTTTGATACCCTTCAGCAAATTCCATACCAATTACACCAGCAGTCACACCTCTTAATTGCATAATTGCATCCAATATACCTTGAGATCGTGCATCTGCATGTATTGTATTCAAATCGAAATTTACATCAGAATGTATTAATCCTGGACAAATAGGAACCAACTTGAAGGTTGATTGCATATAAACCTGATTTTGAATGTCTATTTCCTCGAAAAAATCATCACGTGACGCAATGTTCAATGGACGTCCTTGTATACGGACATATCCTTGTTGTGGTCCAAGCGCTAATTGTGCTTCAGTATACATTACTACTACCTTTATTATTATAGTGGTAATCATGGTGTCAAATGTTGTAGGATAGGTATTTCTATAAACTGTATCAATACCAGGATTTAATCGTAACATGAAAATATATCCATTCGATCCACTTGATAAAAACGTAGCAGTTGAATTGTCTATGAAATGATAAAAATTTCTAGGATTAGCAGTATTAGTTATTCCAGATCCATACATATATTACAAGATATTATTTATTCAATAAACAATATAAACCGAGTATTAGTGAGCTAATCAATGAATAACGCTCTTGTCCTATCTACTTTTTTAAATCAACTTGATGAATGCATCGCAGATGTTGCTTCCATTTATTCTACAGATGGAAGATTTATAAAAGCACAGCTGACCTATGCTGGACTACGAAAATCAAATCCGCGAATGATAATCAATACATGGAAAACCGAAGTGGCAGATAGGTATTTTGATCAAATTAATGCTGGCGACGTTGACTTTTTTTTAAACCGTGAATACTCGGGTGAAAAGGGGTATCAAGCATCTATGGAATCAACCATTCAAGAAATATTAGAGTCACTTCGTGTAATGAGTGATGCTAATCGCAAAATTTTCATGAAATATCTTTTAAATTTAACCAAATTAAGTAAACTATATACGTAATGATATAAACAATACTACAACAACCCCTGTATATGATTTCCGAGTCTATAAGAACTATATTAAAAGATTTTATACTTGATTTAGTTGGAACTTTTCCAGAATTAACTAATAATAATGAAATATTAAACATTGTTACTAAACCAGATGGTTCAGAAGAAAGCTATGAATACTTGTTTGAAGGATTTGAAAAGGTTGCAACTATTCATATGATTGATATTATACAAGAAAATGAAGACTTGTTTAAAACGCCATGCGAATTGTTGCCCGGCATTGATTTTTCAACACTTTGGCACGATAACATTTCTGATACTACAAAACAAAGCATATGGAAATATCTGAAATTATTAATTCTAAACGTGATTGGCATGGATGATATGGAAGAAAAAATAAAAACAGCCTTTTCAGGAAAGGATAAACCAACTCTACCAAATCTTGACGAATTTGCAACAGGTAAATTAGGTACATTGGCTAAAGAAATAATGCATGATACACTGGGAGACGATCCAGAAAAGTCTGAAGAAGTATTCAAGGACATGATGAAGGACCCAAAGAAGCTCTTTTCACTTATGCATACAGTTGGTGACAAGGTTACTGATAAAATTAGTTCGGGACAACTTAAAGAGAGTGAGCTTCTTGAGGAAGCTACAAACATGATGTCCAAGTTAAAGGAAATACCTGGTATGGAAAATTATGCAAAAATGTTTGGAAAGAATTCCATGGGAGCAACACAATCGAAAATATCCGAATCACTTAAACGGGCAAAAATGGCAGAACGTATGCGAGAAAAACTACAAAAGAAACAAGCAGAAGAGCCAGTTTTACCAGTAGTTACACCAAAAAAGAAGAAGAAGAAGAAAAAGAAAGCCAAAGAAGCTAAAGAGGAATAAAAAAATTTAATAAAAAAGAGTTAGTATAACATATGACGTTTTGGATTCATGACTATAAAATATTATTTGACAAGAATCAATTAGAAGTTTGGCCTAATACTACAATGACAAGAGATGTCAAACTAAATGCTATTTCTAGGCTAATTATATTGGTATCTCTATTTGGAACAATCTTTATTTCATTTTCAATGTTGTGGATTGGAATTATATCTCTAACAGCAATTGTTTGGTTTCAATCTAATAACTCGCCAAAAGAAACATTTGCTACGGCCAGTATTGATCGTACAGTACCCACTGCATCAAATCCATTGATGAATGTTTTGTTACCAGAAATAAATAATAATCCAAATAGGAAAAAGGCAATGAAAAGTTATAGCCCTGAAACAGCTCCAGCTATTATGGAGGCAGTTAAGAAAAATTTACCAGATAAACGATTATATGGAAATCCAGATGATAAAACAGAATTGGAATATTCCATGAGAAATTTTTATACGACAGCAAGTTCAACTATCCCCAACGATCAAGAAGGGTTCAGCAAGTTTTTATACGGAGATATGCCGTCTGGTAAAGAGGGTAATCCTATTGCTCTAGAAAAACATAATCCACGTTTAAAATAAAATATTATAGGGTTATATATGTCGTTTCTTACTCAAACCCGACTTGGGAATGATACTCAAAGCCAAACACAATCTGATCTTCAATCTGCCGCTCAAACAGGTTATATGTTAGAGTCCTTTTATGCCAAAGAATGTAACATGCGCACACCAATTGAATTTGCTACAAACCAAGTTAACGTACATTTTACTGCTGCTGGAGGATCTGGAAACCAGTGTGGTATAGGCGGGTGCAATATTGATGATAACTCGTCCATGTTAATTGGCTCAACTCAAACACATCCAAAAGCCCGTGTATCCTTATTACAACGCCCGTATCTAACCGTGCCATATTTAGGAAGAGGTCCATATGATTCAATGATTGAAACACAATTGCAACAGACTCAAACCTTTACGAACAATAAAAAGAGTGTCAATGCTTTATCCGAAATTAGTTATATTCCATTGACAAACTATCCCCTTATTGATCAAATTAAGGAAACTGTAACAAACCCTACGTACTTGGTAGAAGATTCTGCTAAATCTGGCTGGGTTCGTGGCGGATTAAATACTAGAAAACAATAAACAGTATAACTATGGATTGGTGGGGAGTTGTATTATTAATGCTTGGGACAACCATAATATGGCATTGGGGCGTTAATAAAAACCTTTTGAAACGAGAACGAGAAGGATTTACGACGGGTAATTCGCCCAATGAAACGCTTGAAAAACTTAGAAGTGTAAACGGAAATTTAGTTAGTTCAGTAAATATGTCTGTACATAGAGATAATTATGAAGAAATTGTTGTCGAATTAGAAACGTGGGTAAATAACAGCATGGCAGGAATATTGTCAGACGGCAGTTTTGATGCTGGAACAGATACTACCGAAACTGTTAAAACGTTCAATGACTTGGCTCAATTTAAGAAGAATCTAAATGAGTTTGTAGACGTAATTGATAAAATGTAAAAAATATAATAAAAGTGTAAAATAATTATGTATAATCAAAGTCGAGTCATGCGTGAATCAAAAACACTTCAATTACAGAAATGTACACCTGAAAAAATTATCTATACACTTGGTCCAACTGGACCAACTGGATTAGATGGACCAACTGGAGATGCAGGAGCCACTGGTAATGTGGGGCCAACTGGACCAGATGGACCGGCTGGAGCTGATGGACTGGCTGGAGCTGATGGAATAATGGGAGACACTGGCGCTACAGGTGCAACTGGTGATACTGGTCCAGATGGTGACATTGGTGATACAGGCGATAAAGGTGCAACTGGTCTTACTGGTAGTAAAGGTAATACTGGATTGACTGGTGAAACAGGTGATATTGGTGATGCTGGTGATATTGGAGCAATGGGGTACTGTGAACTTGAAGCTGGACCTACTGGCGACATGGGTAATACTGGTGATATTGGTCCTACTGGAGCTACTGGTGATACTGGTAGTAAAGGTGAAACAGGTGAAATTGGTCCCACGGGTTATATTTCAGGGTTAACCTATCCAACTACATTTGCGTTCCAAGCAACTGGAATTGGCACTCAAACATATACGGGTGGAGATGATATAGCACTCATAAAATTATCTGATCTAGACAGTGATAGAAGTTTACAAGAACCAACTGGTGCTTGGATATTTGATACATTTGGCGCACTTACTATTCCTGTAAGTGGTCTATATACGCTTGGGTTTAAATTACAGTTTGATACACTTACTACTGAAATACATTGTTCAATATCAATACGTAAAGAATCAAATAGCGTAGTCAGTACAATTGGACCAGGTGGATCATTAATTGCTAACAATGAAGCTATAACATGTGTGACTGATTGTATCGAGGGCGATATAATCAGTATCATAATAACATATCTTGCAACGGGTGAGTCATTAGACATTTTACTAAACAACTCATCCTTCTATGGATATTTACATACACCACCAAATGCAGTAATTGACGCAAATACATCAGTTACTGTCAACTCGTTAGAAACCGATGTACTTCTATACGACATGTTAAATAGTTTTACTGCAGGAGATGGTATAACAATTGAACAAGTAGAAGATAAGTATCTTTTTACATCAGATATTGTTACTGGAAATGGTATTAAATTAACAGGTGGAACAGGACAATATACATTTTCATACGATGATACTACTATACCAGTAACACAACTTGGTCGCCCAGTTGGATTTAAAGTATCAAGTACTATCGATAATTTATATATTGGTACTAGCACTTTAGCTATGGTAATGCCGTTTAATATTATTGATACGTCAAAATATGATTTTATATCTCCAATGCCAGAGCCAGGAGAAACGGGTGCATTTGATATTACAAACAATAAATATGTTGTTCAAGTACCAGGTTATTATAGAATCGGGTTTAGACTTGGTCAAAGTGGCAATGATTACCCTGCCAGTGAGCCTGACCATGGACCAATACAGCAAATAAATACATATGTTAGATATGGAATAACAGTAAATGGTTACAGCATAATTACTGGTGGTAGTAGACTAGCACTAACTGAAGAAGTGCATGCCATGATGTATTTAAATGTAGATGATTATGTTCAAGTTATGTTAGTAACCCGTATAAAGGCAGATGGAAATTTATTCGTATCGATGAATACTTCATATTTTTATGGATATTTATGTGATACCCCAACATCTATTGTGAGTGCTACTCAAACTTATTTGACTAATAATATGGTTGGATTCAAAGCATCTATATCTGGAAGCACATCCGCCATTAGTAATGGTAAAATCACGTTTAATAATATTAATACAAGTAATGGAGGTATCAAGGATTTTGATACACATGGAGGATTTAATACATCAAATGGAGAATATACTGTACCAATAACTGGTTTATATGTTTTAGGGATGCGTGCTTGTGTAAACAGTGACATTATGACAAATGCAGATGGTTCTTTCGCGATAGGATTATTTACTATATACGTAAATGGTAGTATTGTTGCACAAAGTGGAGCTTGGGTTTGTACCAGCGAATCTTTAGCTGATCAAATATGGTTAACTAAAGATGATATAATTTATGTATCAGTCTATAATACTAAGGGAACTCTACAAATAATTAATCCAGACACACAATTCTATGGCTATCTCATTCAAACTCTGTCAGATTCACCCCAAATAGGTTTTAGAGCATATAGTAATGGACCGGGTGATCTCCTTCTTTCGGATAACACAATTATACCATATACGGTAGTTGATTATGCGATACCATCAACAAATGATTATGATACAACTTTGTATACATATAAGGTTCCAGTGTCAGGTATGTATGCTTTGGCATATAGAATATATATATTAGAAAATGTTGTGTTCGTACAACGTCAGGCAAGCATAGGCATTTATGTGAACGATGTACCATTATCATTCACTGGTAGTTATGCAGCAAATTCAGAGTGTATTAATACTGTCGCTCAACTAACAGTAGGAGATTTAATATATGTTAAAGTGAAAGGTGTTGGCAGTTATATTGACGGCGTTTATTATGACCCTAACCTTAGAATTGTCATGAGTAAACATGCTAGTTGTTTCTATGGTCACATGATTCAAGCTGCAGGCACAGTAATTAATGAACCCGAAACCGCATTAAGTATTAGAGGCAGTAATGATATTACAGTTGATACTGCAGATTATATTTCCACTATTTCATATTACGACAAGGTAAATGCTTATTCAAGATATAATAAAACAATCACATATTTTACAAATATTAAACAACTGTATATATACTGGAATCTTATAGATGAGATTTTATCTAGTACTAGATTTTCATATGAACAGCCAGGTGCAACAAATTCAGGTGGATTTATATGTCTAAAATCAGGTTCTTATTCATGCCAATATACGATGAATCTTCAAGCATTTAATTTTTTCGATACTATATATTTTAAACTTACACCAGAATTAAACGGAGTATACAATCTACCTAACTATGCTTCGTATGGATTCATAAAAAGTAAAAGTTTTGATCCAGATAACCAAGAGAATTATTTGAGTTGTACAATTTCATCGCAGTTTATAGTAAATTTTGTTGTTGGAGAAAATATGAATTTTAAACTTGAATGTTCAAAAGATGATACAATTCAATATGGTGACCCAATGAATGGAGTTGCAATTGGAGTAGGATCAACATGTACATTTACCTTTATCGGGTTATAGATTAAAATATAATAATGGAGTAAAACAAATATGTCTAACCAAAGTCGGGCTATGCAAGCATCAAGAACACTTCAGACACAAAAATGTACTCCCATAAATATCGTTTACACTACAGGGTATACTGGACCAACTGGTCCAACTGGAGATGCTGGGCCAACTGGAGATGCTGGAAGTGATGGTTTAATAGGTAATATTGGTCCAATTGGAGTTATTGGTGAAAGTGGACCTATTGGATTAAATGGAGAGGATGGTTTAATAGGGGAGGATGGTCCAGTAGGTATTACGGGTGATACTGGACCATCTGGAGATACTGGATTAACTGGAAATGATGGATTAACTGGAGATGATGGCTATAGTGACAAGGGTACTACAGGTGATGCTGGTGATACTGGCCCAACTGGAGACTGTGGACTATCTGGTATTACAGGAGATATTGGACCAACTGGTGACACGGGCACTACTGGACCTATTGGAGATGGTGGACCAACTGGTGACACTGGTAATATAGGACCTACGGGCTACATTACAGGATTAACATATTCAACGCCATATGCGTTTCAATCAAGTGGTTCAGGTACTCAATCATATACTAGTACAGATGGAGACAGTATAATTCAGCTAAGTGAATTAAGTGTACAAAAACCAGTTGGTGAATGGGTATTTGATGCTTTTTATAAACTTATTATTCCTGCTAATGGTTTATATACATTGGGATTTAAAATATATTTTATTGCAGTAAATAATATTGCAGTAAATGTTGGATTAGATTGTGCAATATCAATATTTAAAGAATCAGGTGGCATAACCAGTGTAATTGGACAAGGTGGAAGAACGATATCAACAACCGAGTCTATGGCAACAATAGCAGATTGTGTCAAGGGAGATTTGGTATATGTGGCAATAACATATTTTGATGCTGGAGAGACAAGTGTAACAATTTTAAATTCTGGATCCACCTTTTTCGGATATTTACATACACCTGCTGGTGCTACAATTGACGCAAATGCTTCCATGATTGTAAACTCATTGGATACGGATATACTATTATATGACATGTTGAATAGTTTTATAGCTGGAACATGTATAACAATTGACCGTGCTGATCCAGCAGATAAATATCTTGTCACATCAAATATTGTTGCTGGAGATAATATTCTATTAACAACCTCTGGAACTGGTCAATATAACATTGCACTTGATGTTGACTCTTTACCCATAAAACAACTTGGTCGTATAGTTGGATTTAAAGTATCAGGTCAGTTGGATACATTAACTATTGACAGTAACTTTAATAATCCATTACCATTTAATTCAATTGATTTTGTAGTGCCAGAGACTAATGCATTTGACATTTCACTGGCTGGATATACTGTACCAGTGTCTGGTTATTACATAATTGGATATAGACTTGACCAACAAGGCACCGACTCTGGTGGTACAATCTCAACACATGTTAAATATGGTATAAAAGTAAATAGTAGTGAGATAGTGCATCATAGCGGTTCTAATTTATCCCAAACAGAAGAACTTCAAATGATGATATATTTAACTGTTGGTGACCTTGTTCAAGTTAGTTTATCATATAGACTTTCTACCGAAGGTAATTTAATTGTATCGATGGATACATCCTATTTTTATGGATATCTATGTGATACTCCAGCATCAATTGTTGGACTTATCCAAACTGATTTAACTTCTCCCATGGTGGGATTTAAAGCGTCCATTGCAGGAGACGAATCTACGATTAAAACCGGTACAGTCGTGTTTAATTCTCTTGACGGAACTAGAAATTTTGATACACATGAAAAGTTCGATGTTATTACTGGACATTATATAGTGCCTGTAGCTGGACTATACACAATAAGTACGCATATAACTCCGATAGGTATGGATGTATTAACTACCTTAATGGGTTTTAACATTGTACTATTACGTAATAGTGTCGAAACATATATTTCAGGAGGAGGAGCATATATAACTAATGGCGAAGTTGTATCTGATCAACTATTTCTTGAGGTTGATGATGAAATATATGTAAAATATTCTGACAATACTGACATTACTGTAATTAATGCCGATACATATTTTTACGGGTATCTTAGTCAAACCTTTTTAGGCGACGACCAAGTATGTTTTAGAGCATATGGAAACTATATTAATTATTCGCTTGTCACAAATGATATTTTACCATTTGATACAGTTGATTATGCATTTCCGTCAACTAGTAATTATGATACGACTACATATACGTATATAGTTCCAGTATCAGGTACATTTGCACTAGCTTATCGAATGTATATAAAACCTGGAGATATGTCGCTGACGTTGAGTATGGGAATATATGTGAATGACGTACTACTCTCTAAAACTGGTAAATATGCAGCCAACGCATCGTGCATCAACACGGTTGCTCAACTGACAGCTGGAGATTTAATACATGTCAAGGTCATTGAAGCACCAACCGATAATATAATTTCAATTGCAATGGATTTTGTACGTTCATGTTTTTATGGACATTTGATTCAGTCCATGGGTACAACCGTTGATGAACCTACAAGAGCATTATCTGTTATAGGAGGTACAGATATAACTATTACAACGACAACAGATAATATTGCTACGGTTACTTACGATGATGGCAATGAATTGGATACATATTCTAGATATAACAAGTACACAACTGATATGAGTATAGGCTCATTTGCGTATTTAAAACTTGTAGAATATATTAGCTTGTCCAGTACAATGTTTGACTACGTATCACATAATAATGGTCAATTTGTTTGTAAAAAGGCTGGATATTATTCATGTCAAGTTAATCTTAACCTTTCAGCATCCGAATTTATTGATACTATATATTTTAGATTAACACCAGAGTTAACTGGATCATATGATTTACCAGATTATACTGCTTATGGCTATATAAAAAATAAAGGATTTACTTCTAATAATCAACTAAGTTGTACAATTTCATCACAGTTCATTGTAAAATTTGACGTTAGTGACTCTATGATTTTTAAGATTGACTGCGCAAAAGATGACACTATACAATATGGTGATTCAATGGAGAAAACTGCAGTTGGAGAAGGAACCATCTGTACATTTACCTTTCTTGGGATATAACTTGAAAATATAATAACAGTGTATCACAAATGTCTTACCCCAATCAAAGTCGGGCTATGCGTGAATCTCAGATACTTCAGAGTCAAAAATGTTCAGATATAGATATAATTTATAATCCTGGCCCTATTGGACCAGCTGGTATTACTGGAGAAGCTGGTCCTACTGGCGAGGATGGTGCTAAAGGACCAGATGGAGATATTGGACCAACTGGATCAACTGGTGCTATTGGCGACAATGGCATTAAAGGACTAGATGGAGATATTGGTAACACGGGTGATACTGGACCAACTGGAAGTGTTGGACTAATTGGAGCTGCTGGTGATATTGGACTAACTGGAGATACTGGTGATGCTGGCCCTACTGGTGATGCTGGCGCTACTGGACCAACTGGTGCTATTGGACCAACTGGGACATCGGGGATTGGAGATACTGGACCAACTGGAGATGATGGTTTAATTGGTCTAACTGGAGATACTGGAGACAGTGGTGCTACTGGTGATACTGGTCCAACTGGTTATATTTCAGGGCTAACAAGTTCAATTCCATATGCATTTATGTCATCAGGAACATTTACTCAAAATTTCACTCCTGGAAGTGGAGTACAAATAGTTCAGTTTAATACCTTTACAAGTAGTAGAAGCCTACAAATACCATCAGGCTCATGGACATTTAATAGTAATAATAGGATTATTATACCTATAAGTGGAACATTTACATTTGGATTCAAAATATATTTTGAGCAAAATACTTATAATATTAATTGTACAGTTTCCATATATAAATTGTCTGGTGGTATAGTCAGCATAATTGGACAAGGTGGTAAAACATTGTCTACTACAGAATCCATGATAGCTGTAGCTAACTGTTTAGAAAATGATTTGATTTATATTGGCCTTACTGATCTTGATACTTATGATGTACATATTGCATTGCCTGTATCGACTTTTTATGGATATTTACATACACCTGACTACGAGGTTATTGATGAAACAACATCTATCACGACAAATTCAATGGAAACAGATGTACTATTATATGACATGTTAAATATTGTTACTGCTGGAAACGGACTAACAATTGATAGAGATGATCCAGATGATAAATATACAATTGCATCAAATATCAATGCTGGAAATGGTATTCATATCCACACAACGGATGAAAATGAATATAACATTGCATATACACCACCACTTGTTGGAGGTCAAGTTGGATTTAAAGTATCGAGTAATTATCCTAACAATTTTCACATTGAAGCAGGTCCTAATGTTGCCATTACAATACCATTTAATTATATTAATTCGGCAACACGTGATTTTGTAATACCTCAGGAAAGTGCATTTGATACTAGTACTTATAAATATGTTGCTCCTGTAGCTGGTTATTATAGGCTTGGATTTAGACTTCATTATGATGGAGATACTGTTTCAACATCTTCAACTGAAGAAATTACTGCATACTTTAGGGTGGGTATATATGTAAATGATATCCCTACTGCGATTGGTGGTACACTAATATCGCAGACAGAAGAAGTACATACAATGTCATATTTAAATGTCAATGATACCGTAGCTATTATAATGCAAACTAGAGAAGATGCTGGATTCTATATAGCTACAGAATCTACTGGGTCATTCTTTTATGGATATTTATGCGAGTCTTCCACGACAATTCTAACTAGTATTGAAAAAGAAGTAACTTCTAATATGGCAGGATTCAAAGCATCAATTGCAGGTTCTACATCAAACTTACCAGTAACGGA
>Ga0209403_10005901_pt1 | contig 12607 bp, 20 predicted proteins | sample ArcticOcean_MG_C_8_FD_187440 | JGI IMG/M metagenome (GOLD analysis project Ga0209403, IMG submission 187440) | Marine microbial communities from western Arctic Ocean - ArcticOcean_MG_CB11_86 (SPAdes) (version 2) | ecosystem: Environmental > Aquatic > Marine > Oceanic | place: Arctic Ocean... | reverse complement strand
GCCAGTGGAAGTAACATCACGTTCATTGAGCGCAACGTAGCCGGTGGGAGTGCCGGTATGACGCCGTTGCCGTATAACCGACACGACCCCTGGAGGGATAGGAACGTCAGGTCCCTGAGTGGGAATACCTGCTGTTTCTACTCGCATCCGTCGAATGATGGCTTCAGACCGGGAGAAGTTAAACTCATCCCGCGTAGCTTCAAGTTTAGGTGCGAGAGCCTGCTCTATCCTGTCCAAGGATGCTTGTGCGCTGGCAGTGAAAGCGATAATGTTGTCCGCAATCTCTTCCAGCAGAGCGCCACCTTCAGCAGTGCTGGAAGAGGCAGTTAATAACCTTGATAAATCTAATCCAGCCATGTATTACCCCCTTAATTGCCAAGGAATATAGCGATCAGGCCCGTAAAGGTCTTCTTGAATAGGCGAAGACATTGAAAGGAAACCCGCCGATGGACGGGCATTACTGTAACTACCAGGCAGTACAGGCTCGTCTAGCTTGCTCGACCCGGCGCCAAAGAAACCAGCGTATGGAATGTCTTCTTCTAATTTGCTGGAACCAGCCCCGAAGAAACCGGCGTACTGCGATGGACGCCTTTGCTGCCATGGCACGTATACGCCTGCTGCTCTTTTCTTGTCTTTCCCCAAGAAAAAAAATAGACCTAGGCCACTGGCGACTAGCAGAGCTTTTGTGGGTATAGCCATCTTAGAGCCGTCCTCCGGGCCATCCTTGCGCCCAAATGTCTACCATTCCGCGCTCGCCTTCTGGCAGGCGCTGAAGGGCGTACCGGAAGCCAAAGAACTCAACATAGCCTTGGGGAGTCGATGCACCGGAGAGACCAGTCTCGGGGTAGAGATCAAAGCGTGGTGTGTTCTGCTCAAAGACGAAGAACTCACTGCTCTTGAACATCCACTTCTGAATATCATCAGGGTCGTCAGTTGACCAATAACGCTGACGCCAGTTGGCGCCGGTTGTAGTGCTATATCCCTGGACAGCCCACTGCTGAGTGGAGGCAGGGTGCTTTAGCTCTATTTCCACAGAGGGGTCAACGATTTTGAAACGGTACTGGGCAAACTCGCCATCTGGCATGTCGATATGGGTGCAGTCTTGGGCCAGCGAGGCCGTACCTGCGGTAAGTTCGCCAAAATCGTGCCTATGGGATGGTAAGTAGCCCCAGCTAACCACACGGATATCGTGGGCTTCTGTGGCATTAAGGTGAATACGGGCGCTCTGGCCTGTTAAAAGAGCAGGCTCAAATTCGGTCTTCCCGTGGTATAGGTCTGGCATTGTAGCCTCCTGTTATGTTGTGATACGGAGACGGCATATGTTTACCGCCTACAAAAATACCCGTCTACGGGCAGGGGGAAGTCCGCAGACGGGCATTAGACTGCTGCTGCGAGCGGTCTTGGTTATCTATCTACGCCTCTTCTTCGGTAGCCTCTTCATCAGTAGACTCTTCATCAGAGGTGTCTTCTACGGCCTCTTCCTCGGTAGCAGGCTCTTCAGCCACTACTTCAGCAGGCTCTTCTATTGGTTCAGCCACTTCATCGGTCTCAGAATCTTCGGCAGGCTCTTCTGCTTCTGCCTTAGAACTCCTTGACTTAGCCGGTGCTGAAAGGTCAGTGTGGGTAATTTGATTGCCCATAGGGTCTTCAACCACTAGGACCGGCGTATAGCCGGGGTTGTCATCCAAGATTTCCTGGATAACTTGCCTGGCATGAACTACGTTACGTTCTTGACAGACGATCCTAACGGTCTTTGCGTCTTTATCTATCGTAGGCATCACCTACTCCTAGGTAGCCACAGTAACAGCTTGGTGTTCAGCGTCATAGGTCATCAACTGAACCATCCACTTTGCGCCGTCGCAAAAAGCGAAAGCCCCACCGCCGACCTTTTCGCTGCTGGTTCCGAATTTAACGGAGTCAGCGGCAACATCGTTAAATGTCACCATCGTGTCGGCAGGTGCAGCAATGGTCAAGTCTTGGTCTTCTGCATTGACGAACCAGTAATGGACGCCGTCACTGCTGGCAACCGCTGGTAATGTCAGAACGACAGCCCCAGACGAGCCTTCAGTGGTAATCAGCGCACCTGATTGACCAATGGTCAAAGTTGCTGTGGCAGGCGCCGCGATTACCGGCTTCAAAGAGCCAAGAAGACGGGTCTGCCGAGTCACTCCACCACGAGTATGAGTTATTGCCATGGTGTCCTCCTTATGCCAGGTATCCAGCACCGTGGACACTTAGAGTAGCTACCGTACCGTTGGTTACGGCAGCGGTCCAGTTAGTGACGAAAGGCATTTCGCCAGCCCCCCAGGTGACCACTGTGGTGTCGCCAGGGCCAACGTGGATTGGCGCACCGCGCTGGTTAGCGGCAGTGATCGCGGCTTCATCCTGATCGGCCATTTCAACCACCGCTGTTTCAGTAGCATGTTCGTTGGCTATCGAAATAGAGGTCGCATAGAATATCCGGCCATCCCCATCGGGGTCGAGGCCCGAAATGACTTCCCGCATGTCTGTGCCGGGAACGACTAAGGCTTCATCGTTATGCCCTGAGACATATATTCGTCCCATAATTGGCCTCCTACGGCTGGATATACGCGCCGGAACTCTCACAAGTCAGACCCAGGATGGCGATTTCCACGCCTCTGGTGATTGTGGGATTCGATGGGCGTATGAAGTATTCAATTTTGACGTTCAGGTTGCGGCTAATGATAATCGGCGCCATCGCGTACATGGTCCGGCACCGTGTACTTCCACTGATGTCAGGGTCTGAGCCGATAATCGGGAACAAGTCCCAGACGGCCCGAACACCTTGGCCTGTGGAAATGCGTATCTGAGATACATTCTGACCGCCAACTGTGGTGTCCACGAAGCCGTATAAAGCCACCGACGTATCGTCAGGGACGTTCTGGCCCGCGATCTTGGAGTCCTGAAAACCAGCAGTTCCGCTGGTCGTTACGGTCTCCGCCCAGATGTTCCCGGTGGAACCTGGGCCAGATGTACCACCACTTTCGCCTATGTCGTAGGGGACAGTGGCGCGAATTAGATAGTTACCGTCCGTTCCCATAGACCGGACATGGGAGGCGTATAACGCCTCCCTAGTCGTGTTGTAGATATGTTCGATGTGCGAATCACTTATCTGGTCAGCAGGGCGGACAACGCTTTCTTGTACTAAAGGCATCTTGTCCTCCCTATGCTTCGATTGTCTTGCCCTGGATTTCTGCCACGAACCCGTGGAATATGATCTCATGGGTAGCGGAAGCAGTTACCACTTTCTGCTGGACCTTGATGGTCTGCTGAGAGGTGATAATCAGTGGGCTTACCAGATATCCCACCGTAGACGAACCCGAGGTAAGGGCGCTTTCTCCGGTGTCTGGAGTAACGAAGTTCAGGATTTTGTACAGGTCAACCTGGGCGCGAAGGCTCGCACCAACGGTGAACCGCAGAGCAGTTACGTTAGGTGCGGCTGTCGTGGTTGCCAGAGGGACGCTGATGCCGTAAAGGCACATGACTGTGTCATCTGCAATAGCAGTCCCGTCCCACAAAGTGGTGTCGTCCCAGGCGTTGTCTGTCCCGGTGGCGTCCGTCCACTCGTTAGCAGTGGGGGATGACGGTGCATCCAGAGCCAACAGGTCTCGGATGGTGTAATTTCTTCCGCTGAAATGCCCTTCTGCGATTGCTTCAAGTTGATTCAAAGCAACGTCGATAAGGCGGTCTGCCTCACGCGGATCGTTAACAACCCGCAACGAACTAATAGTCGTTAGTGGCATAAGTTATTCCTCCTTAATTTATACGACGCTAAAGAATTGGCGTTTGCGGGGTTGTACTGCGGTTTCTACTGCCGAAGAAGGTCTGCGGAAACCACCGCGCAACATGCGGGAAGCGCCACCATTACTGGCACCCTTGATGTTGATTCTGCCATCTTTACCAGGCCAACCGGGGAGTTCAAGGACAACGCCGCCGACATACTCGGCAATGCGCTTAGTGATCAACCCAACGCCTGCACCGGCTGTCATGGCTTTCCCTGTGGGATCAGAAGGGTATCCGGCTGCACCAAGCATCCCGCTATAATTGGCTACGGTATAAGCACCGATGACCATGTCACCGATAAAACCCGCACCTTTCAGCATATCGTTGGGGCTATTGTCGTTTTTGGCGTTCCGCTCTACAACGCTAGAGGCAGCCGAAAGTGCGCCAACAGCCAACGGGCCAATCAAGTCGTTTATCTTTGGCATGTTTGCCATGTTGCTCCCCTCCTGGGTTTTTATCTATTTTTTTCAGCTACGTTACCTGCCGGTGCGTTTACATACATGGGTCAGGTAACGTAGCTCTTTGCGGGATTTTATTTGTTTTAGGGCTTACGTGTCAACATTTTCTTGAATAAGTTCTTGTTTCCCCACTTCCCATGCCTTAAAAATCCATGCAACAACAGCCGCCTCTTGAGAGATTTGGCGGAAAAGTGCAGGGTTGCCTTGTTGAATCCAACTAAGCAATTCATTCGCTGAAACATCACGCAACGATTCGTGGTTCTTAAATGCGTTAGCTAAGGTTTCAGACCACTTAGGTGACACTTGCAGTAGACGGTCAAGTTTATAGTTACCCTCCGCAGCCTCCCTGAAGCCTTCTATGGTCCAGTTGCCGGAATAACTTTTCACCATGCCAGCGGCAATTTCCTTCGCTGCCATCGAGCCGAACTTACCGCCAAGCATCCCTCCGATGTTGCTCAAAAAACCTGCCATACCTATACCTCCATTGACTGATCTGGGATTATCCACAGCTTACAGAGACCCTGTATGTCTATTCGGCCTGAAACAATCTGACAGTTGCCGGAATCCTCCCAGAAGATGCAGTTGCCACAAACCATCCCTGCATCAACAAATGGGTTGTCGGCAGAACCGAAGTAATGCGCCCCATTGCTAAACGGCCCCTGGTTCCACTGGCCGAAGTCTTCAACAATTTGAACATACCCAGCGGCCTGATCGAACTGACGGCTATTTAGACCTTGTTGCATGAAAACACCTAATCTATAGATACGAAATTGCGCCGTTGAGGAGTTTCCTTCTCATCGTAGCTTTTTCTAGCAGCAGGCCCAGGAGCGCTCTCTGGGGGAGCAAAGGCAGTTGGAGGTATCGCTGCATTGCCTTCTTCCTGCTCTTCTTCGCCGCCCATAGTATGTTGCGCCCCACAAGAAACGCAAGCTACGTCAACGACTTCACCTGCCATGTTCTTATCGTAAGTTTCTTGGGTGATGTAAACGGTGTTCTGTCCGCAATCGGGGCAGTCAAGCCTGCCTACCAGAGGATTACTTCCATCGTCCGCAGCAACTTCATCGCTGGGCTGGTCGATTTCGCTCTCATCTATGAAATTTCTAGTTGCTTGTGACGAAGGGGGAGCCATCTGCATCCGCGAAGGCCCACTAGAGTTAGCTTGGATCATGCTACTTGCAACTGATTTACCGATACTCTCGATTGCTCCGCCTATCATTTGGACAGCTTCGTGAAGCCCTGCGGCTTTTTTGGCATCATTCTCGTTCTGTTTCTGGATGCGGTACATCTCAATCTGCTGTTCCACTTCCAGCTTCTTCAACTCCAGCTCAAGGTTCTTTTCAGGGGACATGCCCAGAGCTTGCGGAGGGGGCGGAGGGGGAGTAAAGGCAGTGCTGAGTTCCTTGATGGCCCTTAAAGTTTCCACGGCGCTACCAACTTGGTCGGCTACTGTAGGAGGGTTTTGGCTCCCTTCGAGGTCAGACAAGGTCTTGTTCATAATGAACTGCTCGTAGGCCAGGCTGACAGGGTCCTTTTCTTTGTCCGTGTTCTGCCGGAGGATCGCAGACTTCGCCATCTCAAGAGCCATGTCACGCAAAGGGTCTGAGTGGGTGCCGGGGTTCTGATTAGTCTTAATTCCCTCTATCAGGTTCTCCAACCGGGAGTACTCAGCCTTACCCTCTGCTGACCGAGCCTGTTGCTGGGCTTCGTTCAATTGTTGCAACAGGCGATTCTGCTCTTTCGCCATTTCAGGAACATTGATGCCGAAAGCCTTCGCTACTTCAGTCATCTCGCTGACAGAGTTGCCCTGTCGAGCCGGGTCTTGCAGTAAATTTCCCGCACTAGCTGCTGTTTTCATTTTGGCGAGACTTGCCATTGAATCCCAAAAAGAGTCAATTGGCGCGTCAGACGATTGAGAACTATTCTTCCCCGCTATACCAACTCCCCACGGGATCGTAGGCTTCTTCGGTGGTGGCATCTTCTTGTTCCTCCTCTATTTCTTCGTCGTAATCGTAATCGTCGTCATTCCCTACATCAGTACCAAGTGCCTTGTTGATAAACACCCCTGGAATAGAGGGTAACTGGATTTCTTCACCATGGTCGATAGCCCAGGTTGCTACTACATGCTGTAGCCACTCGGACTTCGTGACCTCGTATTCGGGAAACCGTGTGCGAACCCAATGGTACAAAACGAATAGTTCCCCAGGTAGCGATAATTGCTCTTGAGTAAGGCGAACCTTAACAGCGCCATCGTCTGTGGAACTCGCTTCTCCTTGTCGAGTGCTTGTTTCAGCGGGGTTTTTCCCTTGTTTTTGGTTTTGACGGTTTTTGGGTTTCCGCAGTTGCCCCTTAGCCTCATCCGGGTGTTCGGCCCTTTGATGCGCCATTAACATTGCGAATCGCTCAGAGGTGGAAGAATCGGGCTGTTCTTCCGCCGCAACGTAATCACAGTACTTACAAGCGTGACCAGCCATACGTTACCATGTCCTTAGTAGAATCTATTGCATTGCACCGTAGAAACCGTGTGGGCTGATACGGTGGCTAACCACACGGTAAACCGTGAGGTGCAACTACAGTATTACCGATAAACCGTAGTGTGTCGAGAGAAAACCGTAGAAAAGCCGTAGGTAAACCGTGAAAAACCACAAGGAGGCCCAAAAGTGGACATAGGAAAGTACCTAGGAGAGAGGTTGCCCACAGTGATTCGTGGGTTAACAAATGTCGTAGCCAGCAGGATTGCGGTGCAACCAGAGCAAGATGACCCAACCCCTCGTTTTATGGCAAAGAGGTTGCAAATCCTAGAGGGCTATCAGAGGGAACTAAACGAAAGAGCGAAACCGCAGGCGCCTAAAGCAGTCGTGGAACCAGCGAATTATCGACAAAGCGCAAACTGCCCCTACTGCGAACTAGAGGAAATGGCGGGACTGCTTCGTAACCACTTGCTCTTCATAGCGCAAGAGTGTCAGGACGATGAACTTGGTCCCGCAACTGGCGGTATGGTTCCGCAGGCCAAGGAGGCATGTGCAGCGTTTATGAGTCAGGCGGACAACATCACCGAGCCGCAACACGTAGCTCTGCTTGCACAGTTAGCCAAGATGAAGGCACAAGAATTGATGCCGAAGTTAGAGTGGATTGAAACCTGTGCAGAGGCCAGGGAGGCTGCAACGATTGCAGATGAAGTGTGGCATCGGGCGGCTAAGGCAACACAGATGTATTACGCTCACGGTGATAAGTCACCATTCGCTTGAGGCAAGAAGCACGACACCGTAGGTGTCTAAAATCCCCGTTCTTGCTTTATCTGATCCCAAGCAGCATTGACACGCTTAAAGGTTTCTAAATCACCACCCACATCTGGGTGGTGATTTTTTGCCCAGTAGATGTACACAGCCTTCATCACTTCGGGAGATGTGTTCTTGTGTACGCCAAGTATGGCGTATGGGTCCTCATTATCCTCGTCAACTGACCCTGGCTGAGGCTGGCTAGGTGGAAGGTCGTCACTTAAAGGCTGCATCTCCGATATCCTGAAGTGACTACGGACTACGTCGATGCCACGGCGAGCAACAAAAGCTGCCGCTTCCTCCAAATCGTCGTTCAAACCCGTGCGATGTAGAAAATCTCGTAACATGGCACCGAACTCAGGTTGCTTTTTCCGCCTACGCTTCCGTGCAGGCACGACGGATTCGCTGTTATTAGGAACTTGCCGCTTGTCTTCCGCCATGCTATCCTCTCCCCAGTCTCAATTATACCCCTTGAAGGAGTGAAAATGCCGTTTAGATTTTCCTGGGATGTGCTTGAAGTCGGTAGTACTCGCCGCGATGGTGGGGCGTTTTTCGGCGCCGTTCCACGACCTGAATGGGTGGAAACCGTACAAACCGTGGAAAAGCGTGCATCTTACAAAGACTTTGACGCTCATGTATCTCGACAGAACGAGATAACTATAGGTTGTAACATTCTCCTACTTAGGACTGAAGAAGACAACATTTTAGTTGATGTTGGCCCGCCTCTGACAACAAGTTTGCAGATTGACAAAGAACTAGGCCACTCCAAAATACGGGCAGTCCTAAGAGGGGAGGATATAAAGTCAAAGGATATTAGTAAAATCATACTAACATCCACCGACAGCGATCATGCAGGCGCACTCTCGATGTGTGACAGGGCGGGCAAGGACGTTCCCGCCTTCCCGAAGGCAACAGTCTACTGTCAAGACAACAATCGAGAGAGACTTAGGCCATTCGTAGTACCTAGATCGAATGAGTTGCTTACGTTCCTGGAAGAGAGGGGAAAATTGCAGATGACCTCATGCGCTAAAGACTTTGAGGTTTCACCTGGCATTTTCGTACACTCTGTTAGCGGCCCGTCCCAGTGGAGTGCTGTTGTAGAAGTGAGAAGAGGGCCAGAGATCATCTTTTTCCTGGGCGATCTTTGCCCTACCCCCAGCCACCTTAACTCCTGTGCCATAACCGCGCACGACGATGAACCGGACCACACATTCACCCAGAAGAAGTACTGGCTAGATAGGGCCGAAGCAGAGGGAGCTATTATTGTTTTCAGCCACGGAAACAAGGTGAAAGCCGGATACTTAGAAGACACTAAGGCAGGAAGAAGGCTGAGACCAGCATGACAACCGAGACTCACATTTCTGAGGGCATTGCTGCCTTCTTGGATAGCATTAGGGCAGCCGCAAACACAAAGCGAATATACAAGAACACTCTGACCTTATTTGCCCGTCAATACGGGCATCTGCCTGAATCGTCTGGCGAGGCACAAGAGTTTATTTACGCACGGGAAAAAGCCGGGTTGAGACCGGCTACAGTAGGTCTTGATGTTGCGGCATTTCAACGCTACTTCAAGTTCTACGGCATCCCTACCAACCGCCTAGAAAAGTATTCAGTTGTGCTGGGGACTCCGAAGTATCTCAGCGAGTCTGAGATCAGCAAACTTCTTGGAGCCGCGAGGTATCCAGTTCTAAAGTGCCTAGTAGCACTACTGTATGACACTGGTGCGCGAATCAGCGAGATACTCAACACCACGATGGATGATATTGAGTGGAACGGTGGCTTAAAGGTTACTCGGAAAGGAGGCCGCCAGGAGGTTACTAATGTGAGCGAATGGGGCTTGCAGTATTTAGCTTCATACCTTGATGTCCGCACAGGTACGGACGCACGGATATTCGGCAACCGCACCTATCATGACCTCTACATGATGCTAAAGACTACAGCTAAGAAAGCTGGTATCCCGTACTTCACACCTCATATGCTTCGACATAGCAGGGCTGTACATCTAAGGGACCAGGGCGTTTCATGGGAAGAGATTGGCTACCAATTAGGCCATGTGAACCCAACCATCACAGTCAAGTATTACACGAGGCCAGACCACTTTGACCTCAAGAAGGCCATACCAGCCGTCCATCTAGCAGAGGGTTAAGTCCGTCACGAGGGAATCCGACCTTGTTTCATATGTCTTCTCGGGACTATGTAATAAGTTCGGATTTAAGCCTAGAGGAGCATTAAGCGAATATGCCAAGAACCGTAGTACGTCCAGGGATTGAAATGTTAGAAGTCTTGTCTGGCAGGCGGAACCTAATGCCGATCAACGTCAGGGTGAGCGCTGCCACCGGCACTGAACTTCACCGGCATTACAAAGAGCGAGTTAAGGCAGAAGCAATGAATAGTGATAATAGTCTGCGGTCACGTTCAATGACTAGGGCTTCCTTTGGAATCTACATGTACCAGGCAAAGAGGATGCGACTCATTTACCCTGTCTCAGAGGCTGAATTGGAGCTTGTAGCACAGAGTAACGACCCTATGGTAAACGAACTACTGAACATTGACGGTAACGAACTGGATGAAGATGGCAACGTGATTGCCTTTCGGCAGGCGGGTGTTGTACAAGACCCCGACCAGTGGACTGTAGTGCCATCACGCCGGATTTACTACGCCTTGACGGAGGCTGGGCGCGGAACTTTAAGACCTTGGCAAAATTTAACACAGGCATACCGAGCTTATATTGGGGGATAAATGACTTTAGCAATTACTAATCAACATGACCACCGGCTAACGCTAGCCATAGACCCAGGAACTAATCAGATGGGGGTTGCTGTGTTCGACGCAGCAGTACTTCTCGATACCTTCACGGTGAAGGGTAGCCGAAAAAACAAGGACTCAGATATCCGGTTCTTCCAGATGCTAACTACGTTGGAGGAACATTTAGAATCAGCCTTGTTCTGTGACAGTTGCGGCCATAGCCACCTGAAGCTGGTATACGAGGACCCTCACTTCATGAGAATCGGCGGAAAAAGTAGGCCCATAGAACCACTTTTGAGGGCAGTTGGTATGCTCTCTTATTGGAGCCGCTCTAAGGGCATGGGTGTACACCGATACAAGGTGCAAACCATCAAGGCCGGAATATCTGGCCGTGCATCAACTAGTAAACCTGAGATTGAGAGAATTGTGAAAACTGTTTTACCGGACTGCAACAAAAATGAGACTGATGATGTTTATGACGCCATCAGCATAGGTATGTACCACTTAGATCAACTGTACCCAGGATGCTTTGGCGTTACGCTTCCTTACAAATCCGTTTAGTTTACAATGGCTGCGGGTGGGCCTTCTCTTTCCCACTTCACCTCCTTCTAAAACCCCCTTCATTTGAAGGGGGTTTTTTACTACATAGCTTGACTATACTCTGACAGCGAAAACCTCACGTGCGCCCCGCAAATCCCCGAGAAACCCCTGTAATGGCCTCCTGCGCCCCACTGAGAACCAACCCCATCAGACCCTGATTGGTAGCGCACCGGGTATCCCCCATCGTCCTCAGCCTCGAAGCTAAACGATATATATGTTTTTATAACAACGGCGCTTGTCTTGTGACTGGCTGAGGCTGGCCCCATAATGGAGATATCCCCTGCCGGAATGGGCGGTGGGAAATTTTATGGAGCGTCAAAAATGACCACAATTTCCACATATAGCAACGTCACCTGGGTAGCCGCAAATCCATCATGGATTGAGGCCAATCCCTGGTCTGCGAGAGCCTCTCGCCAGGAGACCAGGCCAGCGGTCAGGAACAACATCTGCCAGGTGCGATGTACGGCCCTAGTCAGCAGTCACCTAAGCGGCATAGCACCGTCTCAGGGTGAGGCATGGACTGAGGAGTCACTGGCCTACAACAAGGCCAGGGCTGGCCGTGAGATGCAAGCCGACGAGTCAGGGCTACTGGCCTTCTCCAAGCTAGAGAGAGGAGCCTCTAGGCCCAACAGCGGTCTCAGGGTGCAGTACAACAGTGCTACGGCGCAGTTCACGCCAACCCAGGACAGTATGAAAAGCGTAGAAGCGGCTGAGGCACTCAGGGACGTTGAGCAGGGTGACCTACCAGACGGTCTAGACCTTCTGGACAACTGGCAGTTGGTTGAGGCTGAACGCAGGCTCAACGCCAGTGGTTCTGAGACCACCAAACGAGCGCAGGCCATAGCCTCAATGATTGGCATATCTCACGATCAGATTACAGGCTACGTTCTGAGCCTGATGAAGCGGGTGCCTCAGCTTAACCGCTGGGACTACCGCCAGGATTTGGAGCAGGCAATATGGACGCACCTAACGCACCGTAAGAAGGACATAAACGGTGATTGGGACATTGCCAAGATGGAGTGCCAGGTAGCCTACAAACGCTGGTACAGCAGGCACTCCAAAGAGGCTCAACTAGGGGTAGAAGCAGAGCAAAGGGCCATCAGCCTGGAGCGTGCCTATGCCAAAGACCAGCAGGGCGAGTCTGAGGCTGTTGTAACAGACCCGGCTTGGATAGATTGGGAAGACGCAGTCGGAGACAACCTAGACCTACTCAGGCTGGTCAATAGCCTACCTGAGAATATTCGGGACATGGTCGAGCGCAAGGCCAACGGCGAGCCTCAAAACGCTACTGAGCGCAAGAGGCTTCAACGGTGGCTCAAGGGCGGTAGTACCAAGAAACTCCCCCACGCTCAGACCAACAAGGACATAGTCACGGCGGTACTCAAAGGGACGCACCTAGGTGCGATAGTTTGGCACAAGCCGATTAGATAACCCTTAGCCACGGCAACCTAGAAACCCAGGTAGGCCCATTCCCTACCTGGGTTTCTTTTTGCGTCACGCCGTTGAGGAATGGTGGAGTACGGTCTAGTGAGCCTGGTGGGTTGGCCGATGGGTTACCCGTTAGGCTCACCGCCGTGTTGCGTCACGCCGTTGAGGAATGGCGGAGTACGGTCTGGTGAGCCTGGTGGGTTGACCTTTGGTTGGCTGGCTGGTTTGCTCAGGATTGAAAACACTGGTCCCGACCCCGGACGCTCTCTCCGCTTCGGCGGTGGGTTGCGTCACGGT
>Ga0209403_10005899_pt1 | contig 12608 bp, 11 predicted proteins | sample ArcticOcean_MG_C_8_FD_187440 | JGI IMG/M metagenome (GOLD analysis project Ga0209403, IMG submission 187440) | Marine microbial communities from western Arctic Ocean - ArcticOcean_MG_CB11_86 (SPAdes) (version 2) | ecosystem: Environmental > Aquatic > Marine > Oceanic | place: Arctic Ocean... | reverse complement strand
ACGACTGTTGTCAATTTTGGCCATGGCGACCTCGTAATGCTTGGCGCATATGCATTATTCATACTTATGCCAATGGTAACTTTCAACATCGCGGTGGAGTCTTCGGCGTTGGGTTTACTCGCCTCCTTTGTTCCACCCTTTCTAGTTGCCCTGATACTGTCTCTACTCGTCCTGTTTGCTATGGGATACATCATTCATCGCGTATTTATTTGGCCGATTCTTAAAGGCCCCCACCTCAGCCTTGCCCTGATGGCAATCGCCATTGGCTATGCGGTACGAGGTGTCATCAGAAAAGAATACGGTAAAGAAGTCTTACAAATGCCGCGGCCCTTCCCAGAGCAGGAATTTGAGCTATTCAATTGGGGTGGCTTCGGCACGTATATGACACTAGATGAAATGATCTTTTGTGGCGTAGTCATCGTTATGTTGCTGATTAGTTACATCGTATTTTCTAAGACACGCTTTGGCCGGATCGTACAGGCTATGTTCCAGACCCAACGCGGCTCCTCTTTGGTAGGCATTAACGTGATGCACTACAACAATCTGATCTGGGGTGTTGGCTGTTCTTTGGGCGCTCTCGGTGGGGTGATGCTTGGCCTAGCATTAGCTCTTGATCCAGATGTTGGAGTGTGGACATTACTTCGTGGTTTTGCCGCCATGACTCTAGGTGGGTTTGGATCACTTTACGGAGCGGTAATCGGTGGTTTGATTATCGGGATTTTGGAGAAAGTTCTGGGAGTCTTCATCTCTACGGCATTCATAGAGATCACCTGCTACCTTGTTATTATTCTTGTGTTGCTCATTCGACCGAAAGGGCTATTCGGACAACACGCAACCTTAAGAATCTAGACGGCGTGAAATAAACCGACGTCGTCTCCGCAATATATCGATCGACTCAATAATCTAATGAAACTTAATCGTTCGATATTCTGGATCCTTCCCGTGTTAGCACTGGCGCTACCACTAGTGCTGAACCAGTACTTGCAGTACGTCGTAAATCTAATGCTGGTTTATATACTGGTATCGGTGGGGTTTAATATCGTTGTAGGAAACCTTGGCCAATTGGCATTTTCCAACGTTGCATTCTTTGGAATTGGCGCCTATGCATCAGGCATTCTTACGACACAGCTTGGCATGCCGTGGTGGCTCACTGTTGTTCCCGCCGGCTTTTGTGGAGCCCTTGCTGGCTGCGCCGCCAGCATCCCTGCTCTCAGAGGTGTTCGTTTATTTTATCTCGCCATCATGACGCTAGCATTCGGAGAGCTCATGCGTTGGTTGTACATTCGAACACCTGGTCTTACCGGTGGTTCCATGGGCCTAACCGTCCCGGAACCTGCAGTATTCGGTTGGATGTTAACAAACGAATACCAAAAGTTTTACGTATTTCTATTTATTGTTGTCGTAGTGGTCATCGCCACTAGCCGTCTCCTCGAATCACGCATTGGCAGAGCATTTCTTGCGATTAAGAATGATGAAAATGCGGCTGCAGCCATGGGAATACCAACCGGGCAATATTTTTTATTGGCTTTTGCCCTAAGCGGTTTCGTTGTTGGAATCGGTGGCTCAATGTATGCCGCCCTTGTCGGTCACCTGTCACCGGAAGATTTCGACCTCATTCAAGTGATCCTTCACTTCGCCATCATCATGGTAGGCGGGCTGGGCAGCCTGATCGGATCCATTCTCGGATCCATATTAATCACTGCAACTCCCGAAGTTATCAGGCATTTCGAATGGCTGGTGGGATCTGAGGAATGGATATTCGGCGTAGCGATCATAGTGGTCATTCTATTTTTACCGCGAGGTTTATCCAGTCTCCTTGCTAAAGTAAACCCAATTTTTAAAGATCGTTATTACCGCGACTAGCAGCATGGCACTCCTTACCGTAACAAACGCAACTGTCCAATTCGGTGGCCTCATCGCGGTGAATCAAGTCAGTTTTCGGGCCGAACCCGGAAAAGTCAGGGCGCTGATCGGCCCCAATGGCGCAGGTAAAACCACCCTATTCAAAGCCATAGCTGGTGAGGAACAACTGGCATCAGGAACGATTCACTTCCAGGACCAGGCAATACACACGCTTACCCCACACGAAATCTCAGCGCGGGGAATCCGCCGAACCTTTCAAACCGGCGGTCTATTTGGGGAACTCACCGCGCTTGAAAATGTCTTAGCTGGCCTGCATACGAAAATTCCAAGTTCCTTTGGGGGACTTCTTGCAAACACAAGAAGTGCCAAAGCGGTTGAGAAAGCAGCCACAAAAAAAGCACTCAAACTACTAGATTTGATGGGGATAGCTCATGTAGCAGAGCAATGGGCACGGGATTTGTCGGGAGGACAAAAAAGGATGGTGGAGATCGTTAGGGCACTGGCAACTGACCCGCCCCTCCTGCTTCTTGACGAGCCAGCCGTTGGTCTGGCTCCACCCGTCCGGCTGGAACTTATGAACATCATTCGCCGATTGGTTGACGAGGAAAACATCGGGGTAATCCTCATTGAACATGCTATTGAATTTGTCATGACCGTCTCAGACACTATTATGGTGCTCAATAATGGTGAGGTGATCGCCGAAGGCGCCCCGGATGAGATTCGCCAGAATAAAAACGTTCTAGAAGCGTACCTCGGTCGGTGATATGAGCCCGGACAGTAACTCTCGACTCCAAATTGCCGACCTCGTAGCCGGTTACGGGCATAACGTGGTGTTACGAGGTGTCAGCCTCCAGGTTAATCAGGGCGAAATCGTAACCCTTCTAGGTGCGAATGGGAGTGGAAAATCTACCGTACTGAATACAATAAGCGGCTTTTTAAAACCCACCCAGGGAACAGTACATTTGGATCAAAAATCCATCACTGGCATACCACCCCATAAGACTTTTCGCGCGGGCGTCGTCCAGGTATCGCAGGCACGTGATTTGTTCGGAGACCTAACGGTCGAGGAAAACCTCAAACTCGGCGCCATCATCAAAGGCAACGAAGCACTTGGCTTAAAACAGGTCTTTGAGTATTTTCCGCGACTATCAGATCGCTATGACCAACAAGTCAGCACAATGTCTGGAGGGGAACAACAAATGGTGGCAGTTGGTCGCGCTTTGATGAGCCAACCTAGGCTGCTTCTGCTGGATGAACCATCGGGTGGGCTGTCACCTTTATTTGTTAAAGAAATTGGTGAGATTACCGTCCGAATGAAAGGGGATGGCGTCACTATGTTGCTGGTTGAGCAAAATCTCCGACTGGCACTCGAAATTAGCGATCGCTACCTAATTTTACGTGATGGCAAAGTGATAGACGGTGGCAGTACGGACAACCTTGAAGGATCACACGAGGATATTGTCCGCACAATCTATCTTTAGCGCTATATAGGTGCCAGATAAGTGCCAAATTTACATTCGTTAGCTTTGGTCTGTGATCCTACATACACCATTCCCACGTGACGGAATATTTCTAACCCTGGAGGCGCAATGGAGACCATCGAGCAACGCATATCTAAACTTGAAGCAATAGAAGAAATAAAACAACTTAAGGCACATTACGCGCTGTGCGCGGATGCAAAGTACACAGAAGACCACGAACGAAAACCCCAGAATGAGATCGACCAAATAGCCTGGGATCAGTGTTCGGTATTTACGGAGGATGCCCTCTGGGACAATGGCCTGTTCGGTCGTTTTGAAGGGAAAACAGCGATATGGGAATTTCTCAGAGCCACCCCGTGGAAGTTTTCGGTCCACATGTTCATGAATCCGCTAATCACAATCACAGGTGAACAGGCCAAAGGATCCTGGGTAATCTGGGAGGTAGCAACACTTGAGAAATCGGATCAAGCGGTATTTCTCTCCGCTACCCTAGAAGATAACTATGTTCGACAAACAGGCCGTTGGTACACAGACGAAGTCAGGATGACTAATCGTTTTCTGACACCGTTCGAACAGCCTTGGACTGTACGACAAAACGGGCCGTATAGCCCCTAGGTTGGCCACTCCTTTCAGAGCCGCGTCTTAAAAGGTCTCAGCTATCAGACAAAGGCAAGCTCGGATGAAATCTCTGGGTAGTCGTTCGCCACGTTTCGCAACGCATTCTTGATATCTTCCTCACCCACCTCACCTCCTGATAAACGTAGATTCTCCACACTTTCAAACACTCTGTGCTTAACGAAGAAACGCCAATCTACCGGCAGCTCCAGCAACGCATGGATCAAAACCCTGTAATTTGACTCCGTCCAGGTCGACTCGAACTCAAGCCGCTCAGCATTAAATCCAAAGCCACCGCCATTCGCCTCACCCCCCATCTGTCCCCGCAACATTGACGTTGCACCTTGATCAACCTCACCACCTTCTATCACAACGCCGTACTCATCCCTTGCGGCTGATACGGATACAAATCGACGCTGAACGTCATACAACACCCGTGACGGATCTCTAGCCAATGCATTACCAGCCCCGCCTGCGCCAGCCGATGTGATCTCTATAACATCACCCGGATCGATTGATACCACATCGGTATTGCCAAGATTCACCTCGCGGTTAGAGCCTGGATTGAGATAGAAGCTCGATGGTTTTCCCGCCCCACCCCCGTTGGCACCCCACGGGGTAAATAAACACCGATCACGATTGCGGGCCGTGATCGTGGTATTCGGTGAAAAAGTCTGGAATTTAAGTGTCGTCCCAGTGCCCCCGCGCCAATACCCCGCACCGCCTGAATCCTGGGCCAATCCGTAACGGAGGATCTTAACGGGAACCTCAGCCTCGTTGATCTCAACAGGCGTGTTTTTAAGGAACGAAAAATACGCGCCAGATCCTTCCGTACCGTCGCGAAACGCCGTTGCACCCGCACCCCCAGTAATTGGGTTCAGATTTGCCATCAATTTCCGACCCGTTTTGGTGTCAGTAGTTCTAACATTGATCAAGGGTCCGCCATCGCCCTGACCGGCTGGAATCAAGTCTGGTAACGCCTGGGCAAATGCCCCCATTACACATGACTGGAGACGCATGACACCGAGACTGCGCATACCAACAGCGGCAGGATAGATTGGATTAACCAGCGACCCCTCTGGAATAATTGCACTCACCGGGCGCAGCAGCCCATAGTTGAGGAATACCGTTGGATCCATGGTGTAAAGAACATATTGGTACGGAACCATCAGCAGCACATGCCGTGGATTCCCTCCCGTGGGAATATTTAGTGAGGCCGTAACTTGTGGGTCAGACTCCGAGAAATCAAAAACGATCTCTTCGTCCTGAACAATCATGTTGACAGCAATCCGGCACGGGTATCCATCAACCGAATCTTCGTCTATATAATCAGCAAACCAATACTCTCCGTTAGGAATTTGTCGAATCAGACGTCTCGCCTGTTTTTCTGCATGATCCAGAAGCATTTCTGTGCCGTCACGAAAGACGTCAATACCGAATCGTGCAATCATTTCTTTGACTTTTCTTGCACCCGTGCGCATTGAGGCTATCTGCGCTTTAAGATCACCCCAATTCTGTTCCGGCATACGTACATTCATCAGGATCACATCTACTAATTCCTGATTAAGCTTTCCAGCGCGATAGAGTTTGCTTGGTGGAACTCTTATGCCTTCTTGAAATACCTCTACGTTGGCCCGTGACAGACTCGCCGGCACAGCGCCTCCGACATCCGTGTTATGCACATGCCCGACCGCAAAACACACGATCTCGCCCTCGTGAAAAATAGGATGCCACAGATGTAAGTCGGGCGAATGGGTACAAACAAAACCGCTATACGGGTCATTGGTCATGCACACGTCACCTTCCTCATAACTCTCGACCAACTTGAGTGCCCGCTCATAGTCAAGTCCAATAAACCAGGTCGCCCCGAGATCGAAGGGCGAGGCGAACGTTTTTCCAGCTACAGTGGTCAAACCGGTTGTAAAATCTTCTGTCTCTTTAACAAACGTTGAGTGTGCCGTCCGAACCAACGTATGGGCCATACTTTCCGTTGCAGCAGCACAATGATTGGCCAGAATTTGAAGTGTCACTCCATCTATCGCCATGTCGAGATTCCTTTTGATTTAAGACTCAATGATTAGCGTGCAAGACCAAGTTACCGTAAGCATCCACGTTACCGGACAGTCCTTCAGGAACGCATGAGGTACAGTCGCTTTGTACAACAATGGCCGGTCCATCGAAGGTAAACCCCGGATGTAGTTGTTCGCGACGGAAAAGTGATACTGATGTCAAACGACCACCAGTAAAGACCTCAACCGATCGCTCCGGGGTTGCCGGTTTTACTGTCAGATTCCGTTTAGGGAAAACCGGCTTGGGGCTCATTCCCACAATGACTAAACGTAAATTGACAATCTGCACCGCGGCGTCACGGTCACAGTGTTCATAGACTAACTCATGCTCGCGATGGAAGGCCTCTGCCATAGCGGTAATATCCCCAGAAGCCACATCCTTCGCGGACAGAATGGCCTCTATTTCAAATGCCTGACCACGATAGCGCATATCGGCCGAATAGATCAGCTGATAATCACCCTCGTACGCTTGCTCTTCCCGTAGCCACCGTAAAGAATCGTCCTCAAGAGATTTATATTCTTCTTGAATGACTGTGGTTTCATTTGCGCCCAATTCAATAAACACAGTCTTAATAAAGTCACTCTTGATGTCCGCTATCAATCCGCCCAACGCACTCAATACCCCTGGCGTGGTCGGGATAATGATCGTCTGCATACCCAACTCCCTCGCAACAAAGCACGCCATCATCGGTCCAGCACCACCGAACGCTTGCAGTGCATATTCTCGGGGATCCACCGCGTAGCGAGATATCAATTTACTGATTTCCATGTACATGCCGGACACCGCGATATCGACGATGGCTTGTGCTGTTTCTTCACTGTCTTTACCGATCTTCTCGGCCAGAAAATCAACCGCCCCCCGGGCCTTAGCAACATCAATTTCAATAGCGCTGTAACCCAAATCAAACTGGCCGATGTAACCCAACACAACAAAAGCATCGGTAATCGTTGCGCGTTCCCCTCCGTTTCCATAGCACGCGGGACCGGGTTTGGATCCTGCACTCTCAGGACCCACTCGAAGAATGCCGAGATCATCAACCCATGCAATAGAACCACCGCCAGCACCAATCGATGTCACCGCGACACTCGGAATAAAAATCGGAAATTCCCCGATAACCTCTCCTATACCGAACTGCGGTTGGCCATCTCGAATGAATGCCACATCAGCACTGGTGCCCCCGATATCAAGGCTCATCGTATTAGGGTAACCGGATAGTTTAGAGACATGACTGGCTCCGATAACCCCGGCCGCCGTTCCCGATAAAATCATCTGGGCACACGCTGTCCGACCCAGTTCCGCCGACATCACCCCACCGTTTGACTTAGTAACCTGTGGTATCGCGTTAACCTTCACATCCAGCAGCGCTTGCTGTAGTGACTCCAAGTACTCGCTGACCCGCGGCTGAACATATCCGTGGATGACCGCAGTCACCGTGCGCTCATACTCTCGAATAATCGGCCAAACATCCGTCGAGCAAAATACCGGGAACCCTGGCGACAATCTCTCAATCATCGCTTTGACTGCCTGTTCATTGTGTGAGTTGCGGTAACTGTTTATCAGAGCGATAACAACACCTTCACAACCTGCCGCCTGCATGTCTGCTAGGGATTGTTCCACAGTCGAAGAATCAACCTCCTTTTCGATAGAACCATCCGCTCGTATCCGTTCGGAAATCTCAAATATTCGATCCTTTGTCACCAATGCCTCCGGCCGCACCGATAACAAGCTATACATGTCGGGCATCTTTAGCCGAGCGAGCTCAAGTACGTCCGTAAAATTTGTGGTAACCAACAAACCGAGTCGAATGCCTTTGCGCTGAATGACCGTATTCACTCCCACCGTAGTGCCATGAGTGAAGTACACGACATCAGCAGGGGATACCCCGTAACGAACACCTAGCGCCTTAATCCCATCAATCACTTCAGAGCCGGGTTTATCAGGAGACGACAGAACCTTTAACGTATGAATCTCGTTAGTAACATCATTAAACGCACAAAAATCTGTGAACGTTCCCCCAATATCAACTCCCACTCTAAATGACATAGTCAGGCTCCCAGTTTATGGTCTGTTATCACACACTGTGAGACCGGTTTTAAAGACATACGTTTCCATGTGATCCAAACTAATCCCTGTTGCCATCACGGTCAATTGTTATTACAAAGTCCACAGTAAATCCCTTAGATAACTTTAGGTAGAATTTTCAACATGAAAGATGATGCGTTACGAACTGAACTAGAAGGCGCCAACGCCAATCGGGCCGTCCTCTATTACCTCATATTTGTTGAGGTACGAAATGCCCTCGGGGAGGATCGTGCTATAGAGATCATGAAACGTGCCATTTACCAACGCGGCACCGAAACCTCTCCCCCGATAAAACAGTTTTCGCCGGACCGGATTCGCGAGCTTGGCGAACACCACGTCAAACACTCCGCTGGCGGTGGAAAGGTCTTTAATCCAGAAATACAGCGACTGGACGACACTGCTTTCGAGGTGCTTAACACGACTTGCCCACTTAAGCAGGCGTGGATCGACTATGGACTCACCGACGCCGAAGTTGCGTTGATGTGTGACATCGGTTCAGCCATCGATTACGGTAAATTTGAGGGCGCCGGTTTCACTTTCGAAGTGGATACTTGGAAACCAGGCAAACGTGGCTGCTGTACCCTTAAAGCCTATGCAACCGCCCGCTCTGAAGACAAGCACTAATCGCACCGTTGTAGGAGTATAGAAAAAGTATCAGACGATATCGCGCGATCGCCAGATTCAATGTCATGAATCAATTCGACCAAGCAATCAATCAACGGCACATCCATATTAACCTCCCGGGCAAGCACCGAGAGGATACCGATTTGCTCATCTATTTCAGTCTTACGTTTCCGAACCGCTAGATCTCGCCAGATCCCAGAATGCGTTTTGGCTGATTGACGATTGAATTCTGCAAGCTCGGCGATGCTCCGTGCGGACTCATCAACGCTTGCCTGGGGTGCATAGGCGTTTGGATCAAAACCGTTGAACCCGACTGGCCGAACACCTCTTTTGTGAGCCAACCCCATGACCTCGCGGCCAAGGCCAATCCACACTGGCGTCCTCCGGAGGTCGGCAAAATTATCAGCCATTGAGTCATTATTAAGTGCAGTGGCAAACAACATTGCACCGTAAGCGAGTTTGCCCCACAAATAACCCCAAATATTGTCTGTCAGCACGGCATTAGGCTCGAAGACTTGCATCAATTTGTAGATGTCATTGGTACGTTGGCGTCGCTTTCCATCCAGCTCTCCGATAACAACTGCACCCCGGTTACCGAAGAGAATTTCACCAGGCTTATGCCAATCTGCTCCAAAATTGACGAACGCACCGACCGTTCGTTCTTCACCAATCACTTCCGAAATGACGTGCTCATTCAGCCCATTTTGTGCAGACACTACGCATCCCGTCTCAGCCAAATGAGGTGCCAACGTTTGGACCGCACGAGACGTGTGTTGCGCTTTGACAGCCAGCACGATGCGACTGAATTCACCAGAAAGTTGATCTGGCACAATAGCCGGAACGGTGACGCCAAAGGCTTCCACCGGCCCCGTGATCTTCACCCCCCCCGTCCGGCATGCCTTCACATGCTCGGCCTCGATATCCACAATCAAGACATCTAATCCCGCTCGGGCCCAGTAGGCGGCCATCGTCCCGCCAATTGCCCCACCACCCCAGACAAGGATCGGATCTTTCATACCCTATGCTCCCGATTGACAGTGTGATTCAACCACCAGGCTCCGTGGGGACATTATGGATTAACCCTGTATTCACGATCACGGCTAACCAAAACGATAAGCCGATACCGCTCCACCCAGAACATGATCGGTGAATATACAACGGCCGACATCATAACCTGCGGCACCGCTTGCCACGAACAATGGAACAAGGTGTTCTTCTCTGGGATGACAAAACCTCGCAAATGGTGCACGCCTCCATGCCCGCAACTGAGGGTTTCGAATCAGCGCTTCACTCTGCACGGTTTCTGTTAGCCACGCGTCAAAGGCCCCTGATTCTGAGCTTTGAACGCCACTTCCCATCACTTGGAGGTTGTGATAACTCATACCCGAAGCAATGATTAACACACCCTCTTCTCGAAAACATTCGATGCTCGCTCCAACCTTCAGATGAAAATCCGGATCGAAATCAGACCTGAGCGATAAAACCACCGTGGGAATGTCAGCATCCGGCACCGCAACCTTTAGTGGTACAAAAACCCCATGATCGAAGCCCCTCTCCGCGTGCAATTCGCAGGCCATTCCATCAATGCTCAGCTTCTGTTCAATTCTGCCCGCCAAGGCTTGATCTCCTTGGGCAGGCCAGGTCAAGTCATAGGTATGCGCTGGAAAATTGTGATAATCATAGATCAACTGTGGAGCCGGATTCGTACTTACGCCGATTGTCGACTCCTCCCAGTGGGCAGATATCACGAGCAGCGCGACTGGCCGTTCTGGAAGTTCCTTGATAAAACCTGCCAGAAATAACTCCATCTTCTTCCACGGATTCGGGGCGGGCCATTCCATAAAGAAACAAGGGCCGCCCCCGTGGGGTATAAAAAATACCGGGAGTTTGCTCATCGAGCCTCCAAAAACATCTCAACTCACTTCGACTTTGTTGACATGATAGGTCTCCCGTTAGCGCTGTATCGACACTAACACATGGAGAACAGCTAACCAGCACCGTTAGACGGTGGACTCAGGCATTATGCTAGCGGAAAATCTCCTACCCGTTACGATGGAGATTGTTGTTCTTTTATAGCATTCTCTGGCGTAATGACGAAACACTACATGAATGATACTGACACGCTCGTTTGGGAGCAAAAGCTATGACCGCAATCCATGGGGAAAACGAATACCGCTACACCATCTCTAACTCGTGGGCGAAGGTACCACCCGGTATGGAATGGAGTGAAGTGGCAGCCGTTGCGATTGATCAACGTGATCAGGTTTATGTCTTTAACCGTGGCCCGCACCCTATGATGGTTTTCGATCGTTCGGGAAAATTTCTACAATCTTGGGGTGAGGATTATTTTGTTCGCGCCCACGGCGCCCATATCGGCGATGACGGCTTCCTATATCTAACTGATGATGGTCGCCACACGGTGAGCAAGTGCACCTTAGACGGGCACATCGAGTTGACTCTCGGTATTCCAGAATCCGCAGCTCCTTTCATGAGTCTCATGCCCTTTAACCGTTGCACACACACGGCGCTTTCCCCCAGCGGGGAAATCTATGTTTCTGATGGGTACGGCAATGCCTGTATTCACAAGTATGCTCCGGATGGAAAACAGTTATTTTCTTGGGGGGAGCCGGGTACTGGACCTGGGGAGTTCAACTTGCCCCACAATATCTGCTGCGATGCCGATGGTTGGGTTTATGTCGCGGATCGCGAGAGCCATCGAATACAGGTCTTTGACTCGAACGGAAAGTTCGAGACCCAATGGACCAATGTCCACAGACCCTGCGGCCTGTTCATGCCCAGCACTCGCTGTCCTGTCTGTTATGTTGGCGAACTGGGGCCGGTCTTAGGGGTTAACGCTGATTTTCCTAATCTTGGACCTCGGATTAGCGTAATGGACAATCATGGGCGGGTTCTTGCACGGGTCAACGGCTCACTCGACGAAGACAACGCGCCAGATCGCTTTATCGCACCCCATGGACTCGCGGTCGATTCCTTCGGCGACGTCTACGTTGGTGAAGTATCCGCCACCGCCTGGCCACAAATCCATCCCGAAAAACCCGTTCCCCGACCACTCTCAACTTTGCGAAAAATGGTACGCATCAACCATTAAATCAGTGTTATTGCCGGCAAAACACTTTGGCCAGAGCATTCGATCGATAGGGCGTATCGGGCAAAAATGTCCCGGGCACTCGATGATTCACTGTGACTGGGTTATCTGTGCCATAAGCGACTTTCAGGAAACGCCCGTCGAGCAATAGCACCGAACAGATAGTGCCCCAACTCCACAGGTTAGTGGCGGAGTAGTCTGTCGAAAAAAATAACAATCCAACAGAAATAACTGCAAATTGTATAGACTGCGGCATCTTTTAACCCTAGCAACGGACCCCGTATCGATGCGCCTTATCGAACACCACACAGGGCCTGGCTTATCAAAGGCAACAAATGGTTGACCCTTACGTACGGCACCCAACATTGGTGCCTCCACCGCGTGCTAAACGGCTAGGCAGCCTACTTATACTATTATTTCTCGGGATCGTTTGGGGCCTATCCTTTTCTCTCGCCCGCATGGCTACCGAAAGCGGCATTCATCCCGTGATGATTAATTACTGGAGCTGCTTAATTGGCGCCAGCTTGCTCTCTTCATACTGTTTTTTCACGAAAACAATACCACCGATAACGCGACCATTGATCGGTTTTTATTTGATCTGCGCATTACTAGGCTCTGTCATTCCAGGTACTTTGTACTTCTATGCAGCCGCCCATGTCAGTGCAGGCGTTTTATCAATCACCATCGCCACCGTCCCTCTCCTGACTTTTATCGCAGCTGCGATATTTCGCATCGAAGCACTATCGTACAAGAGAATTCTGGGCATT
>Ga0209403_10005896_pt1 | contig 12611 bp, 11 predicted proteins | sample ArcticOcean_MG_C_8_FD_187440 | JGI IMG/M metagenome (GOLD analysis project Ga0209403, IMG submission 187440) | Marine microbial communities from western Arctic Ocean - ArcticOcean_MG_CB11_86 (SPAdes) (version 2) | ecosystem: Environmental > Aquatic > Marine > Oceanic | place: Arctic Ocean... | reverse complement strand
AGCTGGATCCGCCAAGGATCCGGGGCGCCACGGTAGGGCAAGCCACCAGCGCAAGGGCTCCGAAGTCTGGCGACATCGGCTACGACTGTGCACAGCGCCTCGCTTTTCCTAGCTATCCCGGCGCGCCGGGACTACCCACGAATTACTCGAAAACTCTTTTCCTGCTATCATTCGTGTGATTCGTCTGATTCGTGGTTCTTTCTTTTTTTTGGAATTCGATATGCGCTCATTTCTCGCGATCCTGGTGTGTTGTGTTTTAAGTTCTCCTGTACGAGCCTATAATCGGCTGACGCCAGAGCAAGTCACCGATGGCTGGATCTCCCTGTTTGATGGTGAGACACTCTTCGGCTGGAAATCGACTAGCGAAGTCGATTGGCAAGCGACCGGCGGGGCGATCCGCGCTACGACGGGCGCAGCCGGTTGGCTGATGACGACCTCCACGTTTGCCGACTACCAGCTGCATGTCGAGTTTAAAGCACCCGCTACAACGAATAGCGGCATTTTTTTGCGGAGCCCGCTCCGCCCCAAAAATCCCACCCAAGACTGCTATGAAGTCAACATTGCTGCGCCGGAAAACCCGTTTCCTACGGGCAAACTTGTGGGACGAACCGCGAATGAGCCGAACACCGAGCGGGCGGCCAATCCCCCACCTGAAGTATTACGAGAATTGAAGGTGCTGGATGTTTGGGACGGTAATTGGCATGCCTTCGATATAACGGCTCAAGGGGACAAAATAAGTATCAAGTGTGATGGCCACATGTTTTATGAGTTGGTCGATCCAGAACCTCGGCTTAAGGGCCGCATTGGTTTGCAGTTTCGCGAAGGCGAGATAGCCTTTCGCAACATACGCTTGAAGCCCCTCGGTACGAAACCGATTTTCACCGGCAAGGACCTCAGTGGCTGGAACACCGACCGCGCCGATGCCAGCCGGTTTGAAGTGACGCCAGCAGGTGAGTTGCGCGTGCTCGATGGCCGGGGCCAAATCGAGAGCGAAGCCGCCTACGGTGACTTTGTGTTGCAGACCGAGTGTTTAGTCGATGGAGACGCACTCAACTCAGGCATTTTCTTTCGCTGCATACCGCGTGACTTCATGATGGGCTACGAATGCCAAATCCACAACGGCATGGCGGGCGGCGATCCGGCCAAACCAAAAGATTGCGGCACTGGCGGCTTCTTTCGCCGCCAGAATGCACGGCGGATCGTCGCCAAAGACCGCGAGTGGTTCGCGATGACGCTCGTAGCTGATGGCCCCCATATGGCCGCGTGGGTCAACGGCCACCAAGTCAGCGACTGGACCGATACCCGTACTCCCCATGAGAACCCTCGCGAAGGCCTGCGTTTGGACCCGGGCACGATCGCAATTCAGGGGCACGATCCGACGACCGATTTGCGTTTTCGAAATCTGCGCATCGCTGAGGTGCTTGAATAGAACGCGGATTAGGCGGATGTTCGCGGAAGCCGCGGTGATCAGCGTTCTATTCCTGAGACTTGCCAGCCGCCCCTCTCCGAACCACAATAGGCTCTCTGTGTCCAGTCTTTAACCGGGTTCTCACACTTTTTTTGATTCATCGGACAGAATTCCATGCCCAGTTGTGTGCTTGCGTATTCGGGAGGTTTAGACACCTCGGTTATTCTCGGCTGGCTTCAGGACGAGGGTTACGACATTCATGCGGTGTACGTCGACCTGGGACAACCTTGCGAAGATCGCGAGGCGATCCTGCAAAAAGCACGCGACCATGGTGCATTGTCTTCGCAAGTGATTGATGCGCGCGAAGAGTTGTGCCGTGAGTACGCCTTTCCCGTCTTGCAGTGGCAGGCCAAGTACGAGGGGATTTATCTCCTGGGTACTTCGATTGCCCGGCCGCTTATCTCCAAGGTGTGTCTGCAGGTTGCCCGCGATGTGGGAGCCGGGGCCTATGCCCACGGTGCGACAGGCAAAGGCAACGACCAATGCCGTTTTCAATTGGCGGCCGAAGCGCTCGAGCCGGGCATAAAAATTATCGCGCCTTGGCGGATCGAAAAATTTCGCCAGCGGTTTCCCGGTCGGACGGAGATGATCGATTACTGCGACGCTAAGAATATTCCGGTCAAGGCGTCGATTGCTAAGCCTTACAGCAGTGATGAGAACTGTCTGCACATCAGTTACGAAGCAGGTCAGCTGGAAGATCCTGACGTGAACGGCGTGGCGATTGTCGATTTTGGGATGGGGGTCTCGCCTCAGGAGGCTCCCGACAAAGTCGAGGAAGTTACGTTGAGTTTCGAGAGTGGCGTGCCGGTGGCCGTGAACGGCCAACCGAAAAGTCCGCTCGCCCTGGTCGAAACCATGAATGAAATTGCCGGTCGCAATGGCGTCGGCCGGATCGATATTGTCGAAAACCGATTTGTCGGCATGAAGAGCCGCGGCGTGTACGAAGCCCCCGGCATGACCGCCCTCTATGCGGCTCACTTGTCGCTCGAGCAAATTACGCTGGACCGCGATACGGTCCATCTTCGCGATCGCCTGGCACCCGAGGTGGCTGAAATGGTGTATTACGGTTTTTGGTTCGTGCCCAAGATGGATGCGCTCTTGGCCTTCATTCACGAAATACAGACACCGGTCACCGGCGAGGTGACGCTCGGCCTGTACAAAGGCAACGTCATGATCCACGGTCGTAAAAGCCCCAACAGTCTCTACGACGCCGAAGTTGCCAGCATGGAAGGCGGCGGCAGCTACGATCAATCCGACGCAGAAGGGTTTTTGAGACTGCAGGGGCTGCCCAGCCGCGTGTTGGGGAAGGTGCGTCCGAGAAGTTATTGAGAATCTATGTACCTCTTCGAAAACCCCGTCCTACAGCGTGAACTCGTCACGAACCTTCGCATGACGAAGGGGTTCGTTTTGTTGGCGGCGTACGTGGCCCTTTTGGGTCTACTGGTCTTCGCTGCCTGGCCCGATTCGCAGCGCGTGGATATGGCGCAGTCCGAACAAGCCAAGCCGCTTGTGCAATTGTTTTTTCTGGGGCAGTATTTGTTGATGTCGCTCATGGCACCAAGCTTTGCCGCAGGCGCAATCACCGGTGAAAAAGAACGTGAAAGCTATGAGATGCTCATGGCTAGCCCACTGCAGCCAGGAGCGATCGTGCTAGGTAAGTTGGCCGCGTCGCTGACGCCATTGGCCCAATTGATGATTTGCTCACTGCCCATTGTGATGCTCTGTTTGCCGCTGGGAGGCGTGCATCCGTCCGAAGTTGTGGCGGCTTATGTGGCGATGATTTTTTCGATTAGTCTGTTCGGGATGGTGAGCCTATGGTGCAGCAGTCATTTTACGCGGACCTCGGCGTCGCTCGTCGTCTCCTACCTGTTGATCCTACCGCTGGCACTCGCGGGCGTATTGATCTGGCAAGCGATGGAGCAATTGGGTGAAGCGCGACTGTTGGTGGTAATGACCGTGGTTCCTCTGGCTTGTGGGTCGATTGGCACTTTGCTCTGGGCTGATACCTGTCGCAAACTGCACCGTTCGCCCGAGCTGGGTTCTGCGGGCAAACAGGTTGTCGATCTCGAAACGGAGGCCCAGGAAGCCGTGGGGCTTTACATTAATCGAGAAGAGTTTCCAGACCGTCTATTCGCCCCGCCCAAACGGACCTCTTTTTTGCCAGACGGAGCCAACCCGATTTACGACAAGGAAATTCGTAGCGAGATATTTAGCCAAGGTACCCTCATGCTCCGGCTGGTGATCCAAATCAGCATGAGTGTCGCCTTGCTGGTAATGGCAATCTGTCTTTTTGTCAAACCGCACCTCGCGCCTTGGTATATTTCGTACGTGCTGCTGTTTAACATGCTGGTCGGGCCGGTGTTTTCGGCGGGTAGCGTCACGAGTGAACGTGAACGCCAGACGCTCGACATGTTGCTAACAACGTTGATCACGCCTTGGCAAATGTTGTGGGGCAAACTTCTGTCGGGCTTACGCGTGTCGAGCGTGCTCACTTCGTTCTTGATGTGGCCCGTGCTATTGGCCTGCATTATGCCGCTGGAGTACTGGGGTAATCTGCCTACGATGGGTAGCTTTTTTCTAGTCGTGGCACTCAGTTGCGTGACCACCGCCATGACGGCCCTGTTTTGTTCGACTTTGTTTTCCAAGAGCGCGACCAGCTTGATGGCGACCTACTTGATCATCCTGACCCTCTACTTGGGGCCTGTCGCGGGGCAGGTTTTTGTTGACGCCTTTCTGGCAAAAAGCCAGGCCGTCGAGATTGCTCAACTCACCAGTATCTGTAGCCCATTTGCTGCGGTGTTTAATCTCCCATTGAGTCTTAGTGCAGCGCCCAATCTGGCTCCCGGAGTGATCGGCGTGTTTTGGGGCTATCTAGGATTTACCTTGGTCTACAATCTCACCTTGCTCCTAGCAATGATATGGCTCTTTAAAGCCCGCTGGCGCGTTTCGGAGTAGTGTTAAGCCAATGCTGATTTTGATCTCCCCTGCCAAAACGCTCGACTTCTCGCCGCAGCAGATCGCTCGTCAGGCCACTAAGCCCGAATTGCTCGCGCAGTCGAAAAAGCTCGTTCCGATCTTGCGGGAGATGTCGCCGCGCAAGCTTGGCAAATTGATGGGCATCAGCGACCGTCTGGCGGCGGACGTACACGAGTATGTCCAGAGCTGGAAACAAAAGTACGATGCTGCGGGTGCGAAGCAGGCCGTGCTCGCTTTCCGCGGCGACGTCTACCAGGGACTTGCCGCTGATGATTTTAAGACGGCCGACTTTGAATTCGCCCAGTCGCATCTACGCATTCTCTCAGGGCTTTACGGGCTACTACGGCCGCTTGATTTGATTCAGCCCTACCGCTTAGAAATGGGGACCCGCCTGGCGGGGGACCATGGCAAAAATTTGGGCGACTTTTGGCAGGACCAGATTGCCAAACGCCTGCAGAAAGCGCTGGCAGAGCAGGGCGACGATATTTTGGTGAATCTGGCTTCCAGCGAATACTTTCAAGCCGCCAGGGCAAAGTCGATTCGGTGCCGTGTGATCACGCCGCTCTTCAAAGACTTCCATGGCGGCCAGTACAAGGTCCTCAGTTTCTTTGCCAAGAAGGCGCGAGGTTTGATGGCTCGGCATCTAATCCGCAATCGGGTTAGCGATCTGGTCGGGATCAAAAAATTCCACACCGCCGGATACCGCTACAATCCTGAGCTCTCAACCGAAGACCAGCCGATATTCCTACGCGACAAAGCCCCGATAGTGTCTTGACTCTCGACTCTCCCAAGCTTGACCAACGTTCCCCAGGTATGCGATAACTCACTGCGCCCAATGCTCCCGATTTCCTGAGGAACGCATGCCATGCCGAGTGACCCCGAAGCCGACCGCGCGCTCACCCAGGATGAGCGTGATCTGCTGCACTACGAACTTCGCATTGCTCGGCCGGTGAAGATGAAGCTGCCCGAGTTTGAGCGGGATCAGCGCCTGCGGCATGTGCTTTTTAGCGGACAGTTCTCGGTGGACATGCTGGAGGATCTGGCCAGCACGGCCGACAAAATTCGGATGCTTTCGAAGAATCGTAGCGGCCAGGATTTTCTGATCAGGTTGCTCCATCACAAACGGGCGATGCTGTACTTCACGCAACCTTCAACCCGAACGTTTTTGTCTTTCATGTCGGCATGCCAGATTCTGGGTATTACTTGCAACGAAGTCCGCGACCCTTCGACCTCGTCCGAAACGAAGGGCGAAACCCGCTTCGATTCGATTCGGATGTTCAGTAGCTATTTCGATCTGATCATCATGCGCAGCAAACTGGCCCGGCTGGCGGAGTCTTGCGCTTACTTAATGAACGACTTAGAAGCGTCTGGTAGCCGGAGTGTACCGATCATCAATGCAGGCTCCGGCGCCGACGAGCATCCGACTCAGGCACTGCTCGACATCTACACCCTGCAGCGAACCTTTCAGTTTGCTGACGCCAAGGATGCGACGACGTCTTCTCGGCTCGACGAACTTCGGCGGCAGCATCCGGAGCTAACCGCAGGACTGGCACGCAAAACATACGGCTTTTGCGGTGATATCGGACGGGGCCGAACAGTGCGTTCGTTGGCTAGCTTGTTGGCGAATTATGAGGGCGTGAAGCTAATATTCGTTGCGCCCAACGACCCGACGCTTGCCTTGCGGGACGATTTGCGAAGTCGTTTGGTGGATCGAGGCATTCAAATTCACGAAGTCGAAACCTTTGAAGAAAAGATCGACGGTGTGCCAGCGATTGAGAGATTGGATGCCCTCTACATGACTCGGATCCAGAAAGAACACAATAGTCGCGCCGAATCGGCGAAGTTCGACAAAATCGATCTTTCGCCGTACAAGTTAAATCGTGACCTGCTGGCACGGATGAAAGTCTACGCTCCGATTTTGCATCCCTTTCCCCGCGATCAGCATTTTGGGGAGATTCCGCCCGAGATTGACAATGACTCACGGGCGATGTACTTTCGGCAAGCACGCAACGGCATGTGGATTCGAGCAGCACTGCTTGCCTCGGTGTTCGGCGTCGATCACCAGATCAGCCGGTTCTTCCATCAAGAATTTAACGAGTGGCACCACTACAACGAAGGAGAACTAATGACGAACCCAAAAATATCGAATGACGAAAGAATAACCAAGCACGAATGACGAGGTGGTCTACGCGCCGCTGCCGCCTCCCGCAAGGGAAGTGGATTCTTAGAATTCGGATTTCGCCATTTTTTCGTCATTGGCCCGTTTCTCAATAATTTTTTCGTCATTCGTCATTCTCCCATGCCCCTGCTCATCGATGGTTACAACCTACTCCACGCGACAGATATTTTCGGGGCTGATCCGGGGAATTTTCAGCAATCTCGTGAAGCCCTCTTGGCATTTTTAGCGAGTGCACTCGAAGAAAAAGAGCGGAAAGAGACAATGATTGTTTTCGATGCAGCGCAGGCGCCACCCGGTTTGCCGCATACGTTGACCTCTGGAGCGATCACTGTCCGATATGCCCGCAATTATCCAGATGCCGATGCTCTGATTGAGGAATTGATTCAGCAGCATCCGGCTGCTCGCTCTCTCGTTGTCGTTTCAAGCGATCATCGCATACAACGAGCCGCGCGGAGTTGCGGTGCGAGTTACGTCGATAGTGAGCGTTGGTACGCCGATCTTTGGCAGCGCCGAGTGCAGGCACGTCGCCTGCAGAGGCAGTCGACTCCTGAGAAGCCAATGGGAGAATTGAGTTCCTCCGAAATTGCCTATTGGGTCGACAAGTTTGGAGGAGAGGATCGAGGGGGAGTATCGAAAACGCAGTCGTCCGAGCACGGGGACGAATCTCGGGAACATTCTGAAAGGCCTTTTCCACCAGGGTACGGCGAAGATCTTCTGCGAGACGATTCCTAGTGATCTGCCGTTTGCAGCGGAGTAATTGTGAGCCCTCCCGTTGATCGCAACTCCAGCACGTAGGTGGCCCCTTTGCGCACTTGTGTAGAGGGAGCGTCGGCATGGGCGGCGCGGATGCCAATTTCGGCGGCTCGTGTTCGGTCGTGGGCGATATCCCAAAAATCGTCCCAAATATGTTGCTCGAATTCCGAAATTTTACCGCCGCGCGCGTACGACGTGGGGCTGGTTCCTGCTATGTCGAGCTCAAAACCCTCGTTCGGTTTCTGGTGTTCTCCGAAAATACGCTGAAACGAACAGATGGCGGTTGAACGATCCAGATCTGCTGCTTCGATGTATTTGTCTTCGAACTTAGCCACGAGGGCTTCCACGTAGATTCGATCGCCTTCGATTTCAAACTTCTGTCTCCGCTCGTCAATGGGTGCTCCTTCGTCGTTGACTTCGAAAAACTCGACGGTCGAAATTAGTTTTTTGGTCTCGGGGTCGGTTTGTTGGTCGAGAACGTGTAGACGGGCAATTCTGTGGTTGAGTTTCAGCAAGCGTAGCGAGACTTCGGCCCTTTCGAGCTGCGCTATTTTTTCGTTCAAGTCGTCGGAAATCTCGGCGATTCGCTCATCGCGATTGACCAGATCGGCGCGGGCTTGCGTTAGTTCTCGCTGTTTCTCGGCAAGCTTCTCTTGGGGCTCGTTATAGAGCGCATAGCCTTTCCAGCCGGCGAAGGCGGCGGCGATTAAGAGCAGTGCCAGCAGTAGTGTGCGCACCGCACTGTTCACCGTGCGTACCGTTTCGTTGACTCGACCCATGGCATATCCCCTGTCGGCGTCATAGTTGAATAGTGCGCGGCTAGCTTTATAGAGCCATCCTGGCTCGCCGGATTTAACACAGATTAAGTGCTGAACAATGTACTTCTCTTTTAGGACTTAGCATCCATGTTACGAACGAGTCAAGTTTTCGTCGCACGCAAATCATTTGAACAAGAGATAACAGAGGAAACAGAGACTTCAGTCAAAAAACGGCTGCCTTAACTCCGGTCTCCCTGTTTCCTCCTGTTCAATGTTTCTTGGTTGCGGGCTAAGGCAGCTGCAGGATAGTGGTTCGAAGAGGTTCTCACAAAGGGGGAAATCTAGACGAGCGGCTTGGGCGAAACAGGCAACGCGAGTGAAAAATGGGCCCCGCCCTGGGGATTGCTGCCAACAGCAATCGTTCCCCCGTGTTCGGTGACGATTCGCCAACACTTCGACAAGCCGAATCCCAAGCCTCTGCCCGCCTCGCGTCCAGAATAGAAGGGGTCGAATAGATGGCGGCGCACTTCGTCCGAAATGCCCGGACCCGTATCTGAGACTTCGATGGTGACATGCTGGGGATGATGTTCCAGTGAGATTTGTATGCTGCCGCCGGTGCCGACAGCTTCTATCGCGTTAGTGAATAGCGCAGAGATCGCCACAAACAGTTGTTGCCGATCTCCTGAGAATTGAGCGGCAGTGCGAGGGACATTGAGTGGGCAAAGTATTTTGCGCTCATTACATTCGGCGGCAAATTTTTCTGCGATCTCATGAATAAGGGCCGAAAGATCCAGCCGCTGGACATTTAGCTTTGGGGGCCTGGCAAAGAGCATAAGATCCGAGATCATCTCATGAGCACGCATCGCCTGCCCGTAGATGGCCTCTAGCGCACGCCGCCGCTCAGGATTCGTCTCGTCGCGGAGCAGCGATTGAGCTCGAGCGGAGATATTAGCCAGCGGGTTGTTGATTTCGTGACTAGCACCATAGGCCAACTCTTTCATCGCATCGAGCTTGGCCCGCTCAAGCTGCGCTGAAAAATCTTCCTGCATGGTGATATGGCTAAGCTGTTGTGGGTTCCATTTCTAGCAGCCGGCAAATACGACCGATGAGATCATCAACGTCAAAAGGCTTTTTCATGAAGTCGTTTGCGCCTGCATCATGAAGTTCTTGGATTTTGTCGGCTTCGACCATGCCAGAAATGCAAATAATCCGCACGTCGTCCATGTTTACCTGGCTACGGACGAGAGTGCAGACTTCTTTGCCGTTGATATCCGGAAGCATCACGTCAAGCACAATCAGATCGGGGCGAAACTCCTTGATCTGCATGCCGGCACCGAAGCCGTTATTGACGCTACGCACATCCAATCTCCCGTCGCGTTCTAACGCGTCGCAGATCAATTCCACCAGATCTTCGTCGTCATCGACGACTAAGACCTTGCGGCGGCCGCTATCAAGGGCGTCGGTGGGGATGCCGTTGTCACGCATGAACGTGTACAGCAGCTCCCGGGGGATTCGGCGAAATCTGCTGCCCGGCACCCGAAATCCCTTGAGCTGACCGGAGTCAAAACAGCGGATGATCGTTTGCTGGCTGACCTTGCAGATTTTGGCCGCTTCGCCAGTAGTGAATACAGTCTTCATATTGAAACCACCTCTTTCCTTAGCCGATGGTTGATCAACTGGGGCCACACTCGATGGATCAAAGGGCCTGCATTGATTGATGACGGCGGTGACTGATTAATTCGTTCGGTAGGACATTGCTCCAAAGGTAGAACAGCCGCATGTAATTCTTGGTCGAATAGCCCTGCAAGCATTTGGCCCTAAACTTCCCGCCGACGACTTAGCTGCTGTTGTCAACTCAGTCCGTGCTTTCGACTCATCTAGTCGAATCTCTTTAGATGCCAATACTCTCCGTGCCTGCCAATATACCCTGAATTGCCAACTGTCGGAATTATAGCGGGCCAGACACGTGCGTCAACATTGATCCATTTGTCGTAACCCCAACCTATGAATCAGTTTGCATTATGTGGCAGGTACTGGGAACATTTTTTCCCTCGTAGCTCAGAGAGGGCTTCAGTAATTGAAAAAAGATCACTGATAGCGCCGAAACCGTGGGTAGCGAGCGACTTATAGCTGTTATTACGACGCTAGCAGTCACTTAGCCGTTTTAGCACGACCTTCGAAATGCACCATGAGAAGCGCTATATCTGCCGGAGTGATCCCGCTGATCCGGCTAGCCTGGGAGAGGTCCACAGGCTGAATCCGCTCGAACTTTTCTCGGGCTTCAGCGCGCAGTTGGGACAGCCGACCGTAGTCGAAGCCTCGGGGAATCCGTTTGGTAGCCAAACGTTTTTGCCGATCGACGTCCGTACTTTGGCGAGCGACATAGCCCGCATACTTCAAGTCGAACAAAACTTGCTGGGCAACGTCGGACGCGACGCTGGCCAGCTCGGGCAGGCAGGCGACGATTTGGGGCCACTCGCAGTGGGGGCGGCGAATGAATTTCGAAAGCAGAGTGCCTTCATAGCGAGTGTTATGCAGGAGCTCCGAGACTCGCTCGATTTCGGATTGCTTTTCGAGCAGCCGTTGATAGCGCTGCTCTCCGACGAGGCCACGCTGATGGGCGAGCGGAGTGAGTCGTCTGTCGGCGTTATCCTGACGTAGCAAAAGTCGATATTCGGCTCGGCTGGTAAACATACGATAAGGTTCATCGACGCCACAGGTGACTAGGTCGTCGATCAATACACCGATATACGCCTGGTCGCGTGAGAGCACTAACGGTTCGCGATTCTGTAGCGCCAGTGCTGCATTTGCCCCGGCGAGCAATCCTTGGGCTCCCGCCTCTTCGTAGCCAGTGGTGCCGTTGATCTGCCCAGCCAGATAGAGGCCGCTCGCTCGTTTGGACTCCAGGCTAGGAAGCAGCTGATTGGGTGGGGCGTAGTCGTACTCCACGGCGTAGCCATAGCGCATAATCTCGGCCTGCTCGAGCCCTGGAATGAGCCGAAACATGGCGTCTTGTACATCCCGCGGTAGACTGGTTGAGATGCCGTTGACATAAACCTCGAGCGTGTTGTGACCCTCAGGCTCAAGAAAGAGTTGATGTTGTGTTTTGTCGGCGAATCGTACGACCTTGTCTTCAATCGAAGGGCAGTAGCGGGGCCCACTGGAGTTGATTTGCCCGCTGTACATTGGCGCACGATCAAGATTGGCCCGAATTAAATCATGTACGGCTTCATTCGTGTAAGTGATATGGCAGGGGACTTGCCGCACATCGATCCGGTCGTGAAGAAATGAAAACGGCTGCGGAGGGTCATCGCCCGGCTGCACTTCGGTCTTGCGATAGTCGATGGTACGGCCATTGAGCCGAGGAGGCGTGCCCGTTTTGAAGCGCGCGAGCTGGATTCCCAATCGCATGAGCGCGCCACTGAGCCCTTGCGAAGTTCCTTCCCCCGCACGGCCACCCGCCGTTTTTGCCTCACCGGTATGCATCAGGGCCTGAAGAAAGGTTCCAGTCGTGAGCACGACAGCGCCTGCGTGATACTCAGCTCCACCGCGCACCCGCACGCCCGCAACACGAGCTCTATCTTCTCCCTCCTCAACAATTAATTCTTCCACCGCTTCCTGCCGTAGCGACAGGTTGGGTTGCTCCTCAACGATGCGTTTGATTTCAGCTTGATAAAGTTTTTTGTCCGCCTGAGCCCGTGGGCTATGCATTGCCGGGCCTTTGCGGAGATTGAGCATCCGAAATTGGATGCCCGTCTTATCGATAGCCCTGCCCATCGCACCGCCCAAAGCATCAATCTCGCGCACGATCTGACCCTTGCCGACGCCGCCGATCGCCGGATTACAGCTCATCTGCCCGACCGTATCGCAATTCGTCGTCAACAGCGCTGTCTTGGCTCCTAATCGCGCAGCAGCTAGCGCCGCCTCGGTCCCCGCGTGACCGGCGCCAATCACAAGCACGTCATAGTGGTAGGTAATCGGGTTCATAGGGGATGTCTCCAAGCCCGCCAGTGTAACAAAGGAGCGGATGCTAGCATACGAAGATTGAGTTGGACACTTCGGCGGTAACGAGCTGATATTACCACTGCAATCGGAAATGGTGAGCGTCATTTTGGCGAGCCCATTTAATTCCGGGAGCTGAAAATACGCGACACGATGCCACAGGAATCCGCAGCAAATGTTTAAATTGCCTGCTTTCTCGCTCTCAAACCTATTTGCGATAGCCAAGCTTCCAAGCTAGCAGCAAGCGGGTCGATGAGGCGAATTACCTTGCTCAAATAGTCTCAATCGACTTGAATCCTTCCCTTTGACGCGACTGTACGCGTCAACGTCTTTCACTCCGAGCTAAAAACATCATGCCAACCCGGCCCCTTCGTCAGACGATGAGATGGCATTATCAAGCTGTCTTATGCTCATTCGCAATCGCGAGTCTTGCTCCGCTCCAATGCGTGGGAGCAGAAAGCAATGAGGACACGGC
>Ga0209403_10005895_pt1 | contig 12611 bp, 9 predicted proteins | sample ArcticOcean_MG_C_8_FD_187440 | JGI IMG/M metagenome (GOLD analysis project Ga0209403, IMG submission 187440) | Marine microbial communities from western Arctic Ocean - ArcticOcean_MG_CB11_86 (SPAdes) (version 2) | ecosystem: Environmental > Aquatic > Marine > Oceanic | place: Arctic Ocean... | reverse complement strand
TTTTACTGGAATGCAGTATTTTTGGGCCCAACATGGTTTTATAGGTGCTTGAATAGATTGCCGCGGCACCGGATCAAGCGAAGGTATAAACGATGACGAATACCGTACCATTGAGCAACAAGATGGGTTTGACTCCATTGAATGGATCGGCGATCAAAATTGGTGTGATGGAAAGATAGCCATGACAGGAGGATCATACAGAGGATTTACATGCGTACAGATTGCAGCTTTGGCACCGCCTCACCTTGTTACTATAATTCCATGGAACTTCACAGATGATCGTTATACGGATGACTGCCATTATCGTGGTGGTGCTTGGCGCTGCTACTATGACATTGGTTCATACGTGTGCTCAATGGTCGGTATGAACCAACAACCGAGAGCCGGAGAAAACTTCGGCTATTGGTAAGCATCTTCGCACAATCACAAGAATTGACGGTGTGATAAACGTAGATACCTGTAGTAATGTTAGGAGCACAAAAGATTCAATTCACGTAACAATCGATTTGGATGTTCGCATAAACGGACTGCCCCACCACCAGCGTAAATGGGTTCAGTCATTCAATCGAGAACTATTATGAGGGAAATACTTTTTTTTTACTATATTAAATATTTTTATTTTTTGCTGAAATCATTTTAAATTTAACAATATCAGCTAAAAATAGTATCATTCCTGATAAATTTATTGAGCACTTCGACAATATATTCCGCATCTCCGGGTTTCATGCAAGAAGCCCTGATGATCAATATTCCCTCATCTATTTTTGAAGGATCACAATGAATGGCTGGCTTTAGCTGTTCAAGATTTAGCATTATTGCAAAAGCCTGAGTAGTGTCATTACTTTTGTCCCTCAATTCTAAAGCCGGTTCTCCAGATTCAGGATTTTTTACAATTTCAGTCAGTGATTGCAATTTTGAAACAAGTTATTCAACCATGGTTTCAAGTGTCTTCAAGTATTTTTGGTGTAGATCTTCAACAGAACTTTCAGCAAAACTTTTGAGAGCAACAAGCAGACCAACCACCTGTTCATTACCCACTTTGCAAGCTCTTCCAATTCCATGCTGAGGCAGACCTTTCATAATGGACTTGTCAAATAGTCCTGGAGGAGGAAGCCATTGATCGAAGAAGATATCCTGATCCAGATTTTGAAGAGCTGCTGAGGCAACCAGATCTCTGCGTTCCGCCAGTGTGGCAAACGCAGTCTGATAAAACATGACTAAAGGAGGAAAACTTTCAATCAAAAAAGATGATTTACTCTTTCTCAATTTTCCATCTCTAAACCAGAAAAGTGCGATTCACCAGCAAAGATCGATGAAATCCTTGTTGTGCCTTTATCTCAGGTCCTCTCTTCCCACGATTTGATAGTTGTACTTGATAACGAAAATATCATTCGAAATTAGACTCCAGACTTGAACGCTATGGCAAAACCAGATCACTTTGTGCTAATTGCAAAGACTCCTTGAAAAAATCGAATTTCATGATCTAGAAATTGTCAGAGGTCGAGATTATGTTTTTCCAGCATGTACAACTGGAAGAACTATATGTGAAGGATGATCTCTATCCAAAAAGAGAGAATTATTTGCTTTTTGACTTCGTGTTTGCCGACCTATCGGTTCACCTGTGTTGGGATTTATGTCGAAACGAGGGAAATTACTTGAAGAAATATCTAGCCTAATCCTGTGTCCTATAGCAAATAAGTTTGATACTGGTGGTAATTCAATCTGTATTTCGTAAACTACACCTTGTTTCATGAAACTTTCTTTTTCGTATCCTTCACGAAAACGTGCTCGACAAATCGAGTCCTCCAACGGCAAATGAAAACCCTCTGGGTATTGTTTACTTGGAGGGTAAACATCAATCAGTTTGGCTGTGAAATCTGTGTCTATAGCATTTGATGAAATCCACAAATTCACCAAGATTGGCCCTGTAACTTCAATTTCAGTTTCCATTGGTTTAGTCTGAAATACATTTACATCTTCCCTTTCCGAAAGCAACTCCGGAATATCTTTTGACCGATTACTCGAAACGACTGTCGAGACTTTCTCCCTCTGATGCAATGGTCCATCAGGAATCAATGACCTCATCCTTGCCCGTTGTGGAACGTAAGTAATATCGATATCATTGGGTAAAACAATCCACTCGTATAAACCTGTGACATTTCCGCTTATCGATGGCACAGGATTCTCAGGATCATGAACCCATGTAACAGGTTCACTGGACTCTACTGGTGCATCCATGGACAATCCCCCACATCCACTTAGAAAGTATACAGTCTCTACTACTCGAGCTAATGGCCATTCTTTTTCTAAACGCCAGTAACCACCATGGCGGATTCGTCCCTGATCATCAAAAGATCCATCACCGCCACCCATAACGAATATCCGTACCGGATCATCATTTTCAACTCCTGTATCTACGTCTTTTAGCCAATGATCAAACCATCGTAACCGTTCTTCGTTAAGAACCTTGTCACCCCATTTGGCGGCATATCCAAAATCAACATCCCCTAAATACGACGTTCCAATACCACGCATCGAAACGTGATTCCATGGACCTAATATCAGCCTTTGTGGGGTTGAGTTTTTTTTCGCCATATAAGTAAACTGCTCCGACATATCTGCCACAAACGGGTCGTACCATCCCGAGCTGAAAACTGCAGGTATATCAGCCATGAGATCGAAATGTTGTTCTTGATTTAGTGACTCCTGTTTCCACCAATCGTTATACAAACCATCTCTGTAATAGTGCATCAACACTTTTTCAAGATTTGGAACAACAGTGAGTGGAGTTTCATTTTCTCTAAAAGGTTGCTTCCAAATCTCTTCACTCAGACTTTCTGCACCCCTCTCTATTATTTTAATAGCCGCAGGGTTGTTCGCAATCTCTTGTGAATCATACGCGTGCAGATATAGTGCTCCATACATCTGTAATGCCATCGTACCACCTTGTCGAGCTTCCCAGCGAAATGCATTAGTTGGCGCGACATCGACCCATAGTGCAGACAGACAAGGTGGTTGATAAAGCGAAGCCATGTTCTGAACGATCCCACCATGCGACGAACCGACCATACCCACTTTCCCGTTGCACCAATCCTGTTCTCCTATCCACTCTATTGTGTCGAAACCATCCATACCTTCCTTTTGATTTGCTGTATGGAAGTATTCACCTGTTCCTTCGGATTTTCCACGTCCACGGAGATCCTGAAGAATTACTACATAGCCTTCTTGAACAAATGCTGTCGCGACCGGGTCTACCCACATTACAGGATTAGATTTGTCGTAAGAGGTACGACCAATAATCGCAGGGAATCTGTCTTCTACAAAATTCCCATTTTCATCTGCAGGGCGATAAATGTCTGTAGCCAATCGAACTCCATCCCTCATAGAAACCATAACGTTCTGCGAGACTGTAATTCTATGTTTAGAATTTTTTGTACTGGTCATTTAGGTCGATGTTTAAGTAATTAAATGTTACTAATCAATCTTAATAGTAAAATCAAAACTAATACAGGAATAGATTTCAAAGATTCCTAAGTTAGGTGGGCAATTAACGGTTTAGATATAATTAAGTTTGAGGTTTCTCAGATTGGCTATAGATTAAATTTATACGACAAAAACATTGAAGTGACGTATGAATTTTAATTGCGGCTATTATAGATAGTTTATAATAATTACATTTTATAATATGTAATTACGATTTATATTTATGAGAAAAATTTCATTAACCTTTATAGTAAAAATTTACATAAAAATCCTTAAAATCTTTTTTGACCAAGTTTTGGAATAAACTATTTTTTTGTTTTCGTATGCTATTAGGTCTTGCTTTAATATCCATCTAGATTTTGTGCATCTAAAATACGAATTGGTTTTTATGCAAATATTTAAATCCTTTTTTTCGATCTCATAAATTTGGTGAAATTCAACTTTAGCAGATTCAGGATCCCCTTCAATAATAGAAAATCTCTTAATTAATTGATGTCCCAAAACAGTATCTATGGGAACTATTTTCCATTTCCTACCTGGCCCAATGAAACCTCCATTAGCAACTGTTTCACAAATAATTTCACCAGTTACTGTATCATTACTAATTATCCTTTCAACCTTTTGAGGTTCAACAATTTCTATATCTATCTCTGGGCCACGTTCATTGATTCCAAATTTTGGGACATTTCTAATCCCTTTAAGAATGGGTAATGTAATTGTACTTTTACCTGTAAAAAATTTTATTATCACTGGCTCTGGGGCTGGCCATACAATAGGCCAAAAAGAAGTAGAAAGTGCAAGGCGTATAATATGACCTTTAGAAAAAGTCCAACCTACATCTGGCAAGTTAAAACAAATTCTCTCTCTTTTATTAGGTATTATAATTTCTGGATTTTCACTGCTTTTACGATGGGTAAGATTAAATACTTGATAAGTCACCCTAACAGATGTTCCTTCTGGAGAAACATCACAAATTCTTACAGCAATTTGAGCAACAGGTCGATTAACTGAAAATTCAAGATCTAAATTAATTGAACCAAGAATATCAACATTTTTCAACAGTGGGTCAGAATCGAAGGTTAATGAACGGCCATCATCTTCTCTTTGATCGCGTGGTTGCTCTCCAACTATATTCATGCTCAACCATTCAGTTGATGCTAGTCCAGTTGATAGCGGTGAAGAATGTAGTAATGTTTTTTTTGGCTTTTTTGTATTTTCAATTTTTCCTGGATTAAGATGATAGCATTTATTATTAACATTTTTGGAAGGCCATTTTTCAAGAGAAATCCAGCTACCTGGATGATCTTTATTTATTGTAGAAGGTTTTGAAAATGATTGAAGGTAAACCCGATATTTTGGTGTTTTCTCCCATTTATTATCTTTATTTTTTATGTGTCGATCAAAAAATCTTATACAATCTTGTAAAAAACCAACTGCTGGTCCTGGAAATCCATCATGAGGGTAATGGTGTCCCCATGGTCCAATAAGAGCATAACTTGGACTTTTTAGTTCCTGCATCATACTTGGAATAGCACGGGACAAATAATCAGACCAGCCTCCGACAAGAAAAACAGAAGCTCTAACCTTGTCATATCTTTCACATAATGAAGCATGTTTCCAATATGAATCACGAGTTTGATGTGAAAGCCACTCAATTAGCCATGGCTTATTATCTTTTAAACGATCTTTCCACATTTTACGCCACCTTTTACCAACTATTTTGGGATCTGGCGGTCTTGCATTAAACATTAACATAGAGTCATTCCACCACAATTGTTCATTTAAAAAACAACCCCCAGTCCAATGGAGTGATTGGTTATAACGATCATCTCCAGCACAGACTACTACTATTGCCTTCAGTGCTTGTGGAGCCAGGCCAGCAAGAGCAAGTGCTGAAAACCCACTCCATGACTTACCAATCATACCAACTGAGCCAGAACACCAATCTTGCTTGGTTAACCACTCAATAATATTAATACCATCGTCAAGTTCTTCTTGTTCCCATTCGCCTCTTAAAAGCCCATCTGAATCACCTGAACCTTTAGTGTCAACACGAATACTAGCATAACCATGACCTGCAATATAATGATGAATAGCTTCATCTCTTGCTCTTGAATAATCCCGCTTACGGTATGGCATGTATTCAAAAACTGCAGGCACCTTTTTTAAATCAGCATTTTCCGGGATCCACATTCGGCAAGCTAGTTTTCTACCATCAAGCATAGGTATAAAAATATTTTCAATGGATTTAACCTGATATGGGAATTTAGCTTTTACTGGCCTCATGCTATATCAATATATTAAATTATTTTATTTCTTACTTCTTACTTTGCCTTAATAATAATTATATTTTATAAGAATTGTAAAAATGTTTTGTATCTGGTATTTGATTTATTAAACTCTTTGTATAAGACTGTTTTGGCATATTAAATATATGATCATTTTTGTCTATTTCTATTAATTTACCTTGATACATCACTCCAACACGGTCACACATTTGTCTTATAACTGGAAGATCATGACTTATAAAGAGAATTGATAAGTTAAACTCATTTTGCAAATCTTTAAGTAAATTTAGTATTTGTGCCTGTATTGAAACATCCAGTGATGAAGTCGGCTCATCACATATTAAAAGTTTTGGATTTGTAGCAAGAGCTCTAGCAATAGATATACGCTGCCTTTGACCTCCAGAAAATTCGTGTGGATACCTTTCTAAGCAATCATTATTTAGTTCTACTCTAGCCAATAATTCATTAATTATAAATTCAGTTTCATTATTTTTAATTCTAGGATTATGAAATTTTATTGGCTCTGAAATAATATGTTTTATTTTCATCCTAGGATTTAGTGATGAGTATGGATCTTGAAAAATCATTTGAATATACTTTTTAATTGATTTTTTTTCGTAATTGTTTATTTTTAAAATGTTTTTACCAAATAAATATATTTGTCCAGATGTTGGTATATGAATATTTGTAATAATTTTTGCTATCGTTGTTTTACCACTACCAGATTCACCAACTAGTCCCATTATTTCACCTTTTTTTATAGAGAATGAAACATCATTTACTGCTAATGTAGAATTTTTTTTATTAAAATTAGATTTGTGAAACTGCATTACTACGTTTTTTAACATTAAAATTTCAGATGAAATATTGGAATCATTATTTGTAGATATATTGCTAAATATTTTGCTATTGAAATTTTGTAATTTGTAACCTGGAACCGAAATTCTATCTAGTTTTTTGTCTATACGGGGAACAGAAGATATTAAATTCTTGCTATAATCCTTTTCCGGGTTTACTAATATATTATATGTGTCTCCTGTTTCTAAAAATTCACCATATCTCATTACAGCCACACTATCGCATATTTCTGATATTACGCCCATGTTGTGAGTAATTAATAAAATTGATATTTTTTCTTTGTGGCATAATGATTGGAGTAATTTCAGTATTTGGGATTGAATACTTACATCAAGCGCAGTTGTTGGTTCGTCAGCAATTATCAAAGAGGGATTTCCACATAAAGCTAAAGCAATTACAACTCTTTGTCGCATACCGCCGGAAAATTGATGAGGATATTCATTCATTCTATTTATTGGTTTATTAATACCAACACGATTTAATAATTGAATTGCATACTCTCTACTTTCTTTAATTGTGAATTCTCTATGTCTTTTAGTAGTTTCTATAAGTTGTTCTCCAATGGTCAACAGAGGGTTTAATGACGTCATTGGATCTTGAAAAATCATTCCAATTTTTGACCCTCTTAAACTTTTTATATTATTCTTATTAATTTTTACTCCGTCTAAAGTGATGTCTCCTGAAATCAATTCTCCTGGAGGCTCTAGTAAACCTATTATTGCGTTGCCTATTGTTGATTTTCCTGCCCCCGACTCACCAACAATACCCAAAATCTGACCAGCTTTAATAGAAAACGTTACATCTTTAACTGCATGTATTGTTTTATTTCTCAAAGGAAATATTATGTTTAAATTTTTTATCTCAATGCGATTCATAAAGTATTATTTTAGTTTTGGATTAAGCGCATCTCTAAGCCAATCTCCAAATATATTAATAGATAAAACAATAACGACCAATGATAAACCAGGGAAAAAAGCAATCCACCACTCTCCGGAAAATAAAAAATTGTTACCTATTCTAATTAATGTTCCCAATGATGCTTGTGTTGCAGCCAATCCAACACCTAGAAATGATAAAGTAGCCTCAATAAGGATTGAAAATGCGAAACCTATTGTCCCAATTACAAATACAGGACTAATTACATTTCTTAATATGTGCCTTATTATAATTATATGTGATGAAAGGCCAATAACTTGCGATGCATGAACATATTCTTTGTTTTTTTCTACTAAAGTAACTGCTCTTACTGTTCTAGCATATTGAACCCAATTTGAAATTCCAATTGAAAATATTATGACATAAAATGCAATATTTACATGTAACACTTTAGGCAAAATTATTTTAGCTATACCGTCAATTAATAATGCAACAAGAATAGACGGGAAAGTAAGTTGAATATCGGCAATCCTCATTATAACGAGATCAATAATTCCCCCATAATAACCAGCTATTAAACCTAATGTTACACCAATAACAACGGAAAGGATAACCGATGAAAAGCCGACAAATATTGATATTCTAGAACCATATAATATTGAGGAAAGAATATCCCTGCCATGCCCATCAGTTCCTAGAGCAAATGTTAATGACCCACCTTCAATCCAAAAAGGTGGTAAATATGCATCATCAAGATTAAGAGTTTTTGGGTTAAACGGTTGATGTGGAGAAATTATGGGTGCACAAATAGATAAAAATATTATGATTAAAATAATAAGAGTAGATATAATTGCTAATTTCGATTTAAACAACTTATACAAAAAATCATTTGATTTATATGATGATATTAGCAAATTCAACATGTCAATAATTTTAAGTCAAAGTAAGTTCATAACCATCAAAACATTGATACAGCACTTATATAAATTAGAATTTATAGGGGCCATAATATTACTTCTAAAACTGTTCATTTAAAGATATCTTATATTAAATTATTATTTGTTCTTAATCTTGGATCAATTAAATAATATAATATATCTACAATTAAATTTATTGTAACAAACAGTCCTGCAACAACTAGTAAATATGTTGCAACAACAGGCATGTCAGCAAAACTAATTGCTTGTATAAACAATAAGCCCAAGCCTGGCCATTGGAATACAGTTTCTGTAACGACAGCAAAAGCGATAATTGTTCCCAATTGTAAGCCACTTATAGTAATCACAGGAATCAAAGCATTTTTCAATGCGTGAACAAAATATATACTTGAACTTTTTAAGCCTCTTGCAAATGCAAATTTAATATAATCAGTTCTTAATATTTCAAGCATTTCTGAGCGTACTAATCTCATTACTAACGTAAGCTGGAATAAGCAAAGTGTAATTGATGGTAATATTAAGGCTTTTAATCCGCTAACTGTTAATAATCCTGTCTGCCAAAATCCAATATCTACAACTTCACCCCTGCCAAATGAAGGCAACCAATTTAAAGTTACAGAGAATAAATAGATAAACAAAATACCTAATAAAAATGATGGTATAGAAACGCCAGTAAGTGAAAAAAACATTAATAAATGCGTTAGAAATGAATTTGGTTTAATACCAGTATATACACCTGTCGGTATTCCAATAATTAAGGATAATAATGCAGCTATTATACTTAGTTCAATAGTAGCAGGTGCATATTCAGTTATAAGGTCAATTACTGGTTTTCTAAATTTATATGATTTACCAAAATCTCCATTTAATATGTTTTTTATATAATTAAAATATTGGCTATAAAACGGTTTATTTAAACCTAATTTATCTCTGATTTCTTCTCTTTCCTTTACAGTAGAATGTATTGAAGCCAAATTTGATACGGGATCACCAATAAATTGGAAAAGTCCGAAAGAAACAAATGAAACAAAAAGCATAACAATTATTGCTTGCATGCTGCGCTGAATTATGAAAATTAACATCAAATAGGTTTATTTGATTTGTTTTTTGAAAAAATTGATAAAATATTCTTGTTTATATAAATTATATTTTTCAGGGGTATTCTAGGAAGAGGGTGGGGTTATTTTTTAAAAGACAAAATATAACTTTGTTTATGGGGGATTGAAATAATCCCCCATTTCTTTGACCCCTGTCAGTTTATAACAACTTCATTTAAACTTACAACATTATCAGCTCTGATCATAAGTTTAACTCCATTTTTAACACCCCAGGCCAAAGTTTGGAGATGAAGTGGAATGTAAGGAATTTCATTATGCATATAAGTCCAAACCATTTTTTGTATAGGATCCCTAATAATAGAGTTCGTTTCACTTACGAGGAGTTTAAACATTTCATCTAGTAGTGGATTGCAGTGATTTGAGAAATTCCATGTCCCTGTTTCTGTTGACCTACAATTTAGAAGCAAAGCTTGTAATGAGCTACCATCAAAATTACCAGGACCAAACCCTACTAATGCAAAACTCGTATTATAACCCCCACCAGGGCCTATTTGACCAAAATGCTTGCTTTTTGTTTGAGCATTTAATGTTACGTTTATATTTATTTTTCCAAGCATACTTACCAAAGCCTGACAGACTTCTTCATCATTGACGTATCTGTCATTCGGACAGTCTAAAGTGACGTCAAAACCATCTGGATAGCCCGCTTCATTTAACAAACTCTTTGCAGCATTTATATCATATGGATGACGTTCAATATCGTGAAGATATCCACTAACACTTGGAGAAAGCGCTGCTGATTTAGCTGGAACTGCTTGACCACGCATTACTGTTCGAATAATTGCATCAATATTGATAGCTTGATAAAAGGCTTTTCTTACCCTTTGGTCTTTAAATGGATTCTTCCCTTTAATGTTTGAATATAAAAGCTCATCTCGTCCAACATCTAAGCCAAGAAATATGGACCTGTTTTCTGCTCCAGTCAATACATCTAAATTATTACTCTGCTTGACTCTTTTAATATCCTGCATAGGTACTGGATACATCATGTCCAATTCACCAGATAATAAAGCAGCTAATCGAGTTGGATCTGAGTTGATTGGTCTAAAAACTGCTTTTGAAACGTTATGTCTTTTTTCTCCCCACCAATCATTATTAGGAACAGCTACTGTTTTCACATTTGGTGTTCTTTCAATTACTTTAAATGCACCCGTACCATTTGTATTAAAATCAGCGTATGCCTCTCCTTTGCTGTCTACACCTCCAGGATCACTGGTATTATTTTCTATACACCATTCTTTATCCATAATATATAAATAGAAGAAATTATTTATTAAAAATGGCATAGAACTTTCTGATACCATATCTACTGTATATTCATCTACAGCAACAAATTTGCTAACACCTTTGACACGATAACCAACTTGTGATTTTGCAGCACGTTCCATACTAAATACAACGTCATCAGCATTAAATTTATTTCCATTATGGAATTTAACATTTTTCCTTAAATAAAATCTCCAAGTATTTTTATTGATCATCTCCCATTTAACTGCAAGTGCAGGTTCCATTTGCATAAGTTTGTTATTTCTTGAGATAAGTGGATCATATATATTCCCTAAATATCCTAATTGCATTGTCTCATCAAATGCATGCGGGTCTAATGTGTTCACATCCCCCATTGATGAGTATCTGAATTCATTTGCATACATTTTGAGTGGTAAAATAAAAACTAACAAAATTACCATAATAATTAATTTTTTCAAAATATCCATAATCAGCTCCGCTTAAGGTTAAAATTATTTGATACTAAACAACTAGAAAAATTAGATTTTTTTGAAGAAACCCAATCTGCTTCATACTTATACCAGAATAATTATGTTTGTCAAACTTTTTAATATAAAGATCTGAATATTTTGTTACCCTAAAAATTTAAAAACTGATTAATAGTAATGACTTAAATAATAAAAACAGTGTATTGACTACATTATTAATTTTTTTTATTACTTATCTATTGATATTATTATAAATGCCCAAATGCGATCTTTTTTCTCAACGATATTTGGGAGACTCTTTCTTGGAATTAGCAATCTTTATAATTTACTTGGGATTAAATCTATTAGATGATTCTGTGGGGGGATATTACAGATCCAAGATCAAAGGATTTTAAATAATATTCTTATTTTATTTTTTTGCATGCTTTCCTGGGAAGGAACTAAAAAGTTTCTCTTTTTCCATTACGATTTTTCCGTTTACAACGACTAATTCGACTCCAGATGGGTACTGGTTAGGTGATTCATCTGAACTGTTATCTGATAAGTCTTTTAAATTCAAAACCAGAATATCTGCAGCCTTGTTCTTTTCTATACTGCCTCGCCTCGACAATCCGGCTGATTCAGCTGGTAAAGATGTCATCTTTCGAATAGCTTCTTCCAACTGAAACAATTTTCTTTCTAAAACATATTCTTTAATAAATCTAATTGTATAACCGTAACTTGAACGATTCATAGTGAAATCAGAAAGAACCCCATCCTTTGCTGAAACTACTCCATCACTGCCAAGGCTACAGTTTGAATTAAGGAGGAGACGATCAAGATCTGTTTTTGTTGCATATATATGTCTTAGCAAAACGTTATAATAATCAGTTCCATCTGCTAAAAGCAGCTTGAAAATAACTTATATCATCCCCTGCTCTGTTACATCTTTTCATGGATCTGTCGTGTAGATAAGCTCCGTGTTGTGAATATCCATTCATCCCATTACTTACTGGATATGCTATCTCCCTTAATGAATAGATACACTTATCATTTCAGTCAGTTAATGTTTAATGTTAATACTTCCATTGCCAAGCCACAACTCAATAAATATTTAGAAAATAGGTGAATATGGTTTCTTTCATTTAAAATCGAACAACCCCCTGAAAAAACTCGTTGAACCACATCTCTTAAACCCACAAGATGTCTGTTGAAATTCTGGATTGAAGATAAATTCACCGACTCAGGTATAAAGATAGTAAACTCCCCGAAGAGTGGTTCCCAGAATTTCCTGACATGAAAATGAACTCTTCCTATAGATCGGTTTCGTTGTGACCAACTCTAGGATTTTAATAA
>Ga0209403_10005888_pt1 | contig 12618 bp, 14 predicted proteins | sample ArcticOcean_MG_C_8_FD_187440 | JGI IMG/M metagenome (GOLD analysis project Ga0209403, IMG submission 187440) | Marine microbial communities from western Arctic Ocean - ArcticOcean_MG_CB11_86 (SPAdes) (version 2) | ecosystem: Environmental > Aquatic > Marine > Oceanic | place: Arctic Ocean... | reverse complement strand
CCTCATTTGCGTCACCAGCCGAACCCATGGAGTATATTCGAGTGTGATGGCTTATGGGCATATATCGCTCCTGCGCCAGCGGAATACGGCGCCCTCACCAATTCAAGCGACATTCTCAATTTCATACCGGTAACCATCGGCAACCTGATTGGCGGCGAAGTTCTGGTTGGTATGGTCTATTGGTTCGTGTACCTCCGACACCGCTAAACCAGTCGCTCGCGAAGACCAGAGGGAGGCTTACTTAATCAGCTTGCTCAAAGCCTTGAAGTCATCGTTGCCGGCAGCTTCCAGCCATTCGAATAGGACCATTTCGCTGGTTACGCATTGCGCCCCGAAACCGGCCATTCGCGCGACACCGGCGCGGCGGTTTTCTTCGGCGCGCGAGCCGCTGGCGTCGGTGACGAGAAAGACCGGTAATTCTTCGACCAATAGATCCGCCACCGTCTGTAAAACACAGACATGCGTTTCGGTGCCGCAAATCACCATCTGATCGCGCCCCCCCGCTCGCAAGGCCGATAAATCGCGGCAGAAATCCTCGCTACGCGCGGCACTAAAAGTGAGCTTGGCGATCGTCTTTGCATCATTCGGCAGTTTGGCTGCAATGGCATCGACCGTGAGCCCGAGACCCTTGGGATTTTGTTCGGATACGATAACCGGCACGCCGAGCCGGCCCGCCCCTTCGAGCAATATGCCGGCGTTCGCAACGACCTGATCCCCCTTGTCGATAGCAGGAACCAACTTTTTTTGAAGGTCTATAACGATCAAGACAGAGCGCTGAGCGTCGAGCAACATATGGTATTCTCCGGGCGATCAGCCCCTGAACGGACTGCGTGGGACGGTGGGTTTGCCGGCCAGCCTGACGAAATCGCCACCGCGCCGCAAGGCGGTAACATCAATATGCTGGAATTGCGCTAAAGTAGCGCTAAAGTAGCGCAACATCCAAACAACTTAAGGAAGCATTACCCGCATGAAAAAACCCGCAGACAACGATTTCCCGATCCTCGATCAGCTGCGCGACCGTTGGTCTCCACGCGCCTTTTCCGGCCGCCCCGTTCCGGCAGAATCGTTGCGCTCCCTGCTGGAAGCCGCGCGCTGGGCGCCGTCCTGTTTTAACGCTCAGCCATGGCGTTTCATCATCGCCACGCGTGAGACGGATAGCGAATTCCAATCGGCGCTTTCCTGTCTCGTGGAAGGCAACCAAAAATGGGCCGCGAACGCCCCGGTATTGCTCTTCGCCATTGCGCGGATGAATTTTGAAAACGGCAAAGAGAATCGCCATGCGTTTTACGATACCGGTCAGGCGATGGCCCTTCTTAGCGTCCAGGCCACGGCGCTCGGCCTCTTCGTCCACCAGATGGCGGGCATTGTGCACGAACAAATTCAACAAACCTATGGCCTGCCCGAAGGCTATCAAGCGGCGAGCGGGGCCGCCATTGGCTACTATGGTGAAACCGACAACCTGGCGGAGAATTTACGAGAAATGGAATTGGCGCCGCGCACGCGCATGGCGCTTTCCGAGACCGTCTATAGCGGCACCTGGGAACAGCCCGCGCCGCTCTAGCGGCCACAAATTCCTGGCATAGGTCAATTGATTGAGCCCGCGGCGGGCGGGGCGAAATAATTGTTTTACCAAACGGCCTGCGCTGTCATATTTTGCCGCCGGGCGCGAAAAACTCCGCTGCTCGGCATTCGAGTTATCAGGAATAATACTCCCATATGAGCTTGAGCGTTGCGATCATAGGATCGGGTCCGGCCGCTTTCTATACAGCCGATGCCTTGGTCAAATCCGACAGTGACTGCCGCATCGATATCATCGAGCGCCTGCCCTGCCCATATGGATTGATCCGCTTCGGCGTCGCACCGGATCACGAGAAAACCAAGAATGTGATGCGCGCCTTTGCCAAAACCGCAGCACACGAGAACGTCAATTATTACGGCAATGTCGAGGTCGGCAAGGATATAGGCCTCAACGAAATTCGCCAGCTGTACGATGCGGTGGTGCTTGCCGTGGGCGCCGGCAGCGACCGCGCCGTCAGCATTCCGGGCGAGGACAAGAATGGCGTCTTCGGCTCCGCCACCTTCGTCAATTGGTATAACGCCCACCCCGACTGCCGCGACCTGAACCCCGACCTAAACATCGGCGCTGCAATCGTTCTCGGCAATGGCAATGTCGCCATCGATGTCGCGCGGGTGCTGGTCAAGACACCGGCCGAAATGGCGGCCACGGATCTGCCCGACTATGCGGCCCAGCCGATCCAGGCTTCGCCTTTGACGGATGTCTACATGGTCGGCCGACGCGGCCCCAATGAGGCCAAATACACCAATGTGGAGCTGCGCGAAATGGGGCATCTGGAGAATTGCGTGCCGCAGATCGACGCTGCGCAATTGCCCGATTCGGTCGAAGGCGAGATGTCGGACCGCGACCGGCGGCTGACCGAAAAAAACCTCGCGACGGTACGCGAATTCATCGACCGCAAGGCGGACGAGAAGCCAAAACGGGTGCATTTCGTATATTATGCTCAGCCAGTAGAAATTCTCGGTGACGCGCAGGTGACGGGCGTCCGATTCGAGCGAACACAGGTGCGCGACAAGCGCGCGATCGGCCTGGGAGAATATTTTGAAATTCCTTGTGGCCTGGTGGTCGCCGCGATCGGCTACACGTCGCGCCCCGTTGCCGACACGCCATTCGATGAACAGGGCGGCATCGTGCGCAACGACGACGGCCGGGTGGCAGACGGCCTGTATGCGGTGGGCTGGATCAAGCGCGGCCCGAGCGGCGTTATCGGAACCAACAAGCCGGACGGCAAATTGGCTGCGCAACAGATTCTCGCGGACCTCGGCGCAACGGGCGGCGGAAAGAGCGGCCGCGCCGCGCTGGAAGCGCTGTTGGCCGAGCGTGGGGTGCGCGCGGTCAGTTTCACCGAATGGCAGACGATCGAAGCGGCGGAAATCGCCAATGCCCGGGAAAGTGCACCACGCAAGAAATTCGTTAGCGTCGGCGAAATGTTGGCGGCATTGGGTTGAATCCATCCTGTCGGCGGAACGCGTGCGCCGGTTTCACTCCGGCTTCACTGTGATTTGACCCTTTGAACGGTGGACGAATCTGCAGATTAGGCATATGTACTGACTAACCGGATGATAATGAAATTATCCCGGAGTTTTATTCATCCAATCTATGGAGAGATTCGTGAGCTCGGATGGAAATGCGGCGTTGAAACTTGCAGAAGTTTCGCGCGAAGAAGTCGATGCGGTCGTGGTGCGCTTTGCCGGAGATTCGGGAGACGGCATCCAATTGACAGGCTCGCGGTTTGCCGATGCCACGGCAGTGGCCGGTCAGGACCTTGAGACCTTTCCCGATTTTCCAGCCGAAATCCGCGCCCCTCTCGGCACCACCTATGGCGTCTCGGCCTTTCAAATCAATTTTGGCTCCGGTGTGATCCTGACCTCGGGAGATGCGCCGGATGTGCTGGTCGCGCTCAATCCGGCGGCGCTGATCGTCAATATTGAAGAGGTCAAACCGGGCGGCCTGGTGATTGTCGATTCAGGTTCTTTCTCTGATAAAAACCTCCAAAAAGCGGGCTATAAGAGCAATCCGCTTGAAGACGACAGCCTCGAAAAATACCGCATCTTTCCGATAGATATTTCGCGCCTGACCCTGGAATCGGTAAACGATATCGAGGTCAACAAACGCGATGGCCTGCGCTGCAAGAATATGTGGACGTTGGGGCTAATCAGCTGGATGTACGACCGCGAGCTGGCCCCCACCTCCAATTGGCTGGAGGGCAAATTCGGCAAGAAATTGCCAGACGTGGCCAAGGCCAATATTGCCGCGCTCAAGGCCGGCCACGCCTTCGGCGAAACGGCGGAGATGCCGGACGGCGTGCGCGGCTATTCCATCCAGCCGGCGGACTTCGAACCCGGTATTTACCGCACCGTCACCGGCACCGAAGCCACCGCATGGGGCCTCGTCGCCGGCGCCCGATTGGCCGGCCTCGACATCACCATGTGCTCCTATCCGATTACGCCGGCATCGGGCCTGCTGCATGTTTTGGCGCGGCTAAAATCCTATGGCGTGACCACCTTTCAGGCAGAGGATGAAATTGCTGCGGTCGGCGCCGCGATCGGCGCCTCTTATGCCGGCTCGCTCGGCGTAACCTCCAGTTCCGGGCCAGGCATCGCCCTCAAGACCGAGGCGATTGGCCTCGCCATCGCCACTGAATTGCCGCTCATCGTGGTCAATACACAGCGCGCCGGACCCTCCACCGGCATGCCGACCAAGACGGAACAATCCGATCTGTACCTTGCCGTGTATGGCCGCAACGCCGATTCGCCGCTCGTCGTTATCTCGGCGCATTCCTCCGCTGATTCTTTCGATGTGGCGATTGAGGCGGTGCGCCTGGCGACCAAATACATGACTCCGGTGATTATCCTCAGCGACACCTACATCGCCAACGCAGCCGAACCCTGGCGGGTACCGGACGCCGATCATTTCGAGCCGTTCAAGGTCGATTTCCGCACCGAGAGCGCCGGCTTCCAACCGTTTATGCGCGACGACAAGACGCTGGCGCGGCCCTGGGTCAAGCCCGGAACGCCCGGTCTGGAACACCGCATCGGCGGTTTGGAGCGGGCCTATGACAGCGGCAACGTCTCCTACGATCCGAAGAACCATCAGCGCATGACCAATGTCCGCGTCAAGAAGATCGAAGGCATCGCCGATGACATCCCGCTGCAGAGCGTGGAAGTGGGCACCGATAGCGGCCAATTGGCGGTGGTCGGTTGGGGCTCGACCTATGGACCGATCCGCACCGCTGTCATAAATTTGCGGGCAGAGGGCAAGGCGGTGAGCCACATCCATTTGCGCTATATAAATCCGATGCCGAAAAATCTCGGCGAGCTCCTGGCCCGCTTTGACAAGGTACTGGTGCCAGAGATGAATATGGGCCAGCTCAGTACAATCCTGCGCGACCGCTTTTTGGTGCCGGCGGAAGGCTTACACAAGGTAACCGGAAAGCCGTTCCGGATTGTCGAAATCGAAGACGGCATTCGTGCCAGCCTGGAGAAGTGAGATGAATGATATCGCAGCCGCAGCGGAACTAACTCCCAAGGACTTCACTTCCGACCAGGAAATTCGCTGGTGCCCAGGTTGTGGCGATTACGCGATCGTCAAGATCGTACGCAAGGCGTTGGCCGAAATCGGCACGCCGACGGAGAATGTGGTGTTCGTCTCCGGCATCGGTTGCGCCGCACGCTTTCCGTATTACATGGCTACTTACGGATTCCACACAATTCATGGCCGCGCGCCGGCGATTGCCACCGGCGTGAAACTTGCCAATCCGGATCTGGATGTTTGGGTGGTCGGTGGCGACGGCGACATGCTCTCGATTGGCGGCAATCACACGCTGCATGCAGTTCGGCGCAATGTCGACCTCAATATTCTGCTCTTCAACAACGAGATTTACGGCCTGACGAAGGGGCAGTATTCGCCGACCTCGCGCGAAGGCACCCGCTCACCGTCTACACCAATGGGCTCCGTCGATCATCCGGTCTCGGCGACCTCTTTTGCGCTCGGCGCCGGCGCGCGCTTCGTCGCCCGCTCGGTCGATACCAATCAAAAACATATGCCAATGGTGCTGAAACGCGCGCATGATCACAAAGGCGCGTCGTTCGTGGAAATATTCCAAAATTGTATCGTCTATAATGACGGCGTCTTCAACGACTTTACCGAGAAAAAAACCGCGCCCGATACCCAACTCCATGTTGAACACGGCAAGCCGCTGATCTTCGGCGCCGAAGGCAACAAAGGCATTCGCGTTAATCACGATATTCTCGATCTCGAAGTGGTGACCGTCGGCGAGAACGGGGTCACTATGGACGATGTGCTGGTGCATGACGAGACCAACCGCACGCTGGCGGGATGGCTCGCCCGCATGGAAGCACCGGATTTTCCAGTCGCGATTGGCGTGCTCTACTGCAACCCGACGGAAAGCTACGACGCTGCCGTTGGGCAGCAAATAGCGGACGCCAAGAAAAAAGCTCCGCAAGCGAGCCTAAATAGCCTGCTGCAAAGCGGCCATACGTGGACGGTCGAGCCGCATTAACCCGGCGACGGCGTCTCATCAAGGATACTAACCGAACGGAACCACTCAATGTCGGGCGCGGATGTCTGACATGAATCGAGTATTTGTTTGGTGCGGATGTAACTCTCGGTCTGGGTCCATGAGTCAAAATCCGCGGTCGCGCGCCACCGCCCGACCACGATTCGTTGTGATGGTTCCGAGACCGGCGCCCAAGATGCGACGCCCAACCAGCCCGGCGCCGAGGCGGCTTCCTCGATACGCTCGCGAAAGGCGGCGTCCCATGTTGCTTCCGCGCCGGGGCGCAAATTGAACCGCCCAACGACCTGAAATATTTCGCCCTGTTGCGCGCCGTCGGTCATTTCAAAAACATCCTTACTGCTGGATGAACTCGAGATGCCGCGCTGCCGAACGGGTAATGGCGGCCTTGCCGTCGCTCGGCACCATGTGCCCCGACCACAAAGAATAGATTCTGTCGAACTCGAAGGGCTCGAGCCGGCGAACGATTTCTTTCACCGCCGTGGGGCCCATCGGGATGAAATTTACAACGCTGTACATGAACCCGACATAGCGCCTGTCCATCACCGTCTTGATCGTGTCTCCGGTGATCAAAGCGCCGAGACCGTCCTCCGTGTTTGCCCAGTGCAGCGCGGAGGAGCCGGTGAAGTGCCCGCCGAGTTGGATAAGGGTGACGCCGGGCGTGAGGTCGAGCGTCTCGCCTTGCCAATAAACCAGGTGGTCGCTGGGATCCATCACCCAGTCGCGATCCGTAGCATGTATATATACCGGAATGTCGAGCGCTTCGGCCCACGAACTCATTGAGGCATAGAAATGCGGGTGCGAGATCGCCATGGCCAAAATGGGGCCACGCGAGCGTATGAGGTCGAGCGTCTTGTCATCGAAATAGGTCGTGCAGTCCCAGATAATCGTGCCCTCAGGTGTGTCGATCAGATACGCACGCTGACCGATTGCCGTCGCCGGCACGATATCGAGGCTGGTTAGCCCGGGCTCTTCGATATGAAGTGCGCTGCCGCGCGGGTTTTGACGCAGCCGATCGAGGGTTGTCCATTGCTGGCCGTGCCAGCCGATATATTGGCGCTCATCGGCGCAGATTGGGCACAGGTCCATGGTCACATCTGTCGGCGCGTACTGAACGCCGCAGGTCATGCAGATTGGCCGCCATGGCGGCGGGCCGAGTTCCGAAAGATCCGCGACCCCGGTCTCGTCGGGTGAGCCGGCGCGCCCGGCCGAGAATGCTTCTCCCGCGACTTCGTTTGGGCGGTCTTTCTCGGCGATGGTCAAGCGGCAGCCCTCTAGGCGGCTTCGGCCATGCGCCGATTGAACGCCGTCCGGGCGCGCTGTTGCAGCACAAGCGTGTGGTCCACCCGTTTACGGACCCGTTGCTGCTGGTCCTCCGTGATGCAGTATTTTTTGATGCATTGTTTGCCGAGCTTCATATGGAATTTTTCGTCCGGGATGATGCGGTCGATGGTTTCCTGCACGAACTTGGGAACCAGATCGTAGACCTGCTCGAAGGATTTGTAGGCGCCGAGTTCACCGGTGACGTTGTGCGCGGCGACGCGCTCGATCGTGTCATCACCGGTCGGATACCATTGATCGATCCACTCGACCCATTCGGGTTCGAGCTGGTAGTCGTCAATTGTGTCGACGCCGAGTTTCGATAGCGACTTCATGTGGAGTTGATAGTGCACCGCTTCATCCCGGATCTGCTGCGCCAACATCCCGAATATGTCGATTTCCGGCGTATGCGGAAGCCAGCCAGCAATGAATTCCGCGGCGCTGCGCTCGTAATAGGCTTGAAATTTGAGGAACTCGATGAGCTGCCCCTCGCTGAACTCGCCACTCGCGAAGAATGTCGCCGCCTCTGAAGGGGCGTTCGCTTGGCTCTCCTCTATCGAAGTGATCAGCCCGTCATAGAATTTAGATGAAGATTCCACGTCGCTCACCTAATTCAGTAGTTCAGCCAAGATCCATGAACAGTCTGTATGATAGCCGACAGGGCGTCAATTGACGCTCGATTTGGCTTATCGCTATGGCCGCGGCGCGTTGTGCCAGGTCGTATCCGCGGTGAACGTTCGATCAAACCCCTCGCCGTTCCAGGTCGTGATTTTTTTCGCCCGAACATAGAACGGCACACGGGGAAATCCGAACGTTGTTTCGGCATAGGCGACCCCGGGTAAACCGAGGTAGCGCTCGGCCATGCCGCGTGCCGGTGGGATCCAATCAAAATCATCGGGCAGGAACTCCGCCTCGCCCTGAACGCTGACCCTTTTATAGGGCGTGGTCGGATTGTCGACGAGAAGACCGCAGCGCGAGTCGCGGCGCAGGTTGCGCACCATACTTGTGCGTTCCTTGCTGACCACCAGAAAGGCCTGCTCATCGGCCAGCCAGTCATACCAAACCGGGCTCATCACCGGCCATCCGTCGGCCATCGTGGTGGCGATCTTGGCGAATATTGCGCCCGAGGTGAGGAACGCGTCGCGTTCTTCTATGGTCATGCCGCGACCTGAGTCAGATGTCATCGCCATGTTAATTCCCCTTCGTTCCGCCGGTCCAAAATAAATTATAGCCGTTGCGGAGCAGGCACAAGCGAAGGCCGCGAATGCGGTTAGCGCCTCGTCTCCGCCCTGAGGCTGCCTAAGATAACCAGGGCGAGACCACAGAAAAGCAGCACCAGTGCAAGCCATATCCACAGGCTGTGCGCTTCGCTGTGAATCAGCATGCCCCAGCCGATGCCGGTCACCGTGGCGATATAATTTTGCACCGAGAAGAAAACCGGGCCGGCGAGGCGGATCGTCTCCATCAGCAGCCAGAAAAACATGGCGAAGATCAGCGCGACCCCGATCAGTGCCCAGTCGCCGTCTCCCATGGCGCCGACACCGCCTTCGAACCACCACCACTCGCCCGTCGCCACCATCACCAAGCCCAGGAAGAGGGCGCCGGTCAACGACATCGCGGCGCCGAGCGCCAGGGAAGAGGATTGCGGCGCGCGCACCAGCGGGATCAACACATTGGCCATGGCGTAACAGATCGGCGTCAGAAATGAGACCAGCACCCAGACCGCCATATCAGGCGAGGGGAGACCGGCCTTCGGCAGCACGATCACCAGGACCGCCGAAAGGCCGAACCCCAATCCGGCCAGTTTGAACGCGTTCACTTTGTCGATCCGCAGCACAAGCGCGAACGCGTAGGTCAGCATCGGCACAAGGGTTAACGGCAATGCCACAACGCCGGCGGGCAATTTAGCGGCGACAAAGTTCAGCACCAGCAACGGTAACGCCAAGCCAACCGAGCCCAATACGGCGTATCCCTTGAGGTGGCGCAGCGAAAGACCCGGCGGGCGGCGGAAAATGAAGGACAAAGCCAACAGCAGCAGGCCGGCGCCAACCGCCTGCCAAAACGCGTAAGGAATGAAGGGGATGCCGTCGGTGGCGGCGATGCGGTTGAGAGAGAACGTCAAGCCAAACAGGATTCCGGAGGCGAACATCATCACTGTCGGTAACAGGCGCAACCCCGCCGACGGCGAACTGGCCGCTGTGTCGGGCGGATGGATGCTTTGAAACCGGTCACCCGGCGCAACCGGTTCAGCCGGCTTGGCTGGCGGTGGCTGATGCCAGAGATGCCCGCATTTTGCGCATCGCACGTTTCGGCCTAACCGCCCGAGTGCTTGCGGCCCGACGCGGAAGCGCGCGCTGCATGAGGGACATCCGATGATCATCGAAGATAAGGATTTGTCGGCGAATGATGGCGGGGCACCGGACCAGTATAGCGCCGCAGCGCCTCGATTACGAAAACCTGAGTGCGGCGCCGAGAAAATAGATCACCAGGCCAGCCATGCCATGCTCGTAAAGATCGTTGTGCCCGGCCTCGGGGTAGACATGCAGGGTTTTGGGCTCGCTCGCTGCGGCAAACAGCTTCTTTCCGAAACGCAGCGGTATGGTGCCATCGTGGGCGCCATGCACGATCAGGGTCGGCGCCGCCACAGCAGCGATCTTGCCTATCGAATCGAAACGGTCGAGCAGCAGGGATTTGACCGGCAGCAAGGGCATGCGCGCCTGGGCGACGTCAGCGATCGAACTGAACGGCGCCTCGAGCACAAGGGCGGCGGGCGCCTGCTCCTCGGCCAAATGCACAGCGATACCGGTGCCGAGCGATTCGCCGTAAAGCACGATGCTCTCCGGCACCACGCCCCCGGCCTTTAAGAATTCCAGGGCGGCGCGGCCATCATGATAGAACCCGTCTTCACTGGGTTTGCCTGGATTGCGGCTGTACCCGCGCCAGGTGGTGAGCAGCACGCCGAAACCGGCATCGAGATAGGGCCGGACTTTGTAGGCGCGCATGCCGATATTGCCGGCATTGCCGTGGAAATAGACCAGGGTGGGGAGCGCCGCGCTGGCTGGCGGACGGTGCCAAGCGAGGAGAGAAAGACCATCTTTTGTGTCGAGTGCGACTTCCGCCATCTCGGGCACGCCGCTCGACTGCGGGCTCGGGCGCTCCGCATCAGGGAAGTACATCAAGCGGCGTTGGCCGGCAAAGGCGCCACCGAGCACGACGCCATAGCCGCCCACCGCCGCCGCGACGCCGCCCCATAGCCAATTGTTCATGTCGCGTGCCTCGAAGATAAAAAAACACCCGGCACAACGAACCGGGTGTTTTCGTCTCGATTCTGCCGTTCGCTAGTCGCGCCCGCCGCCGAACAACATCAACATAAACTGGAACATCAAGATGAAATTCAGATAGAGGCCGAGCGCACCCATGATGGCTTTCTTGGTCATCATGGCTTGGCCATCCGACTCCACATAGGATTTTTTGATGCGCTGGGTGTCATAGGCGGTCAAGCCGGTGAACACCAGCACGCCGACGATAGAGATGACAAAGTGCATCACCGACGATTGCATGAAGATGTTCACAATCATGGCCATGAAGATGCCGATCACTCCCATGAAGAGGAACGAACCCCAGCGCGCCAAAGAGCGTTTGGTGGTGTAGCCATAGAGGCTCATCGCGCCGAACATCGCAGCGGTGATAAAGAATACGCGCACGATGCTGGTCGCCGTATAAGTGAGGAATACGTAGGACAGCGAGGCGCCCATCAGAATGGAAAATACCCAGAACAAGGTCTGCGCCGTGCTCGGTTTCATGGTTTTCATCTTCGCGCCCATGAAGAACACGATGCCGAGCGGCGCGAGCATAACTATAAAGCCGATGCCCGAACCGAATAAGGCCTGGTAAAGACTGGTGTGCGCGACGACATAGGCGACGATGCCGGTGAGCGCCAGGCCCGAGCCCATATAATTGTAAACGCGCAGCATGTAACTGCGCAGGCCCTCATCGACCTGTGTCTGTGTCAGTGTCGTCCTAAACGGGCGACGGTCCGAGCCAATGGCCATGGAATATTTCCTCACGATAAATTTCGGTGTTCCTGGAGCTTATATAAGGCCGAAACAGCTATTTTTCAACATTTTAGATAGTTTTAGCGCATCGATTTGCGACGCTTTGGGCGTACCCTAAAGGCGATGCATCGTCTTTTTGTCGCCCTCGATATGCCGCCCGCCGTCAATGATAGCTTGATTGGCTTGTGCCAAGGCGTAGACGGCGCTAATTGGGCCGATAGCGCCCCATTTCACCTCACACTTCGCTTCATTGGCGATGTCGACGACGGTCTGCTGCAAGATATCCAATACGCGCTCGCAAACATCAACGCGCCGGCTTTTGATCTCGCGCTCAAGGGGGTCGGTTATTTCCCGCCGCGCGGCCCGGCCAAAATACTGTGGGCCGGAATCGAGGACGCGGCAATGCTGTTGCACCTGCGCGGACAAGTCGCCGCGACGCTCGAAGCAATCGGCCTGGAGCCCGAGCGGCGCAAATTCGCACCGCATATTACGCTTGCCCGGTTCAAGCGCGGCCCAGCAGCGGCGCGGCTTGGAGAATTTCTTTCTACTCACGCGCTGTTTCGCACCGAGCCCTTCCCGGTGACCCAATTCCACCTATATTCAAGCCGTTTGCGCCCGGGCGGTGCTCTGCACCGAATCGAAGCGAGCTATCCGTTACTCGATACCGCGGCGTGGGACGCCTAGCCCGCCGCCTCGATGCGCTCCATATCGGCGTCCGAGAAACCGAAATGATGGCCGATTTCGTGAATCAACACATGACGCACCACATCTTCAAGGCGTTCGCCGGTCTCTATCCAATAGTCCAGCAGGGGTCTCCGGTAGAGAAAAATCATATCGATGTCGTCGCGCACATCGCCGGCGCTCTGATCGCCGAACGGCACGCCATGATAAAGACCCAGCAGATCGAACGGCGTCTCCAGCGCCATCTCGCGCGTCACCTCTTCGCTCGGAAATTCCTCGACACATATGCGCACGTCGTCAGCGCGCGCCCTGAGCACTTCGGGAATCGTCTCATAAGCTTCGGCGGCAATCTCTTCGATGTTGCCCACTACGGGCGCTGTTCCGCCACCGGCAACCATACGGACCTATCTCGGTGCCATGCGGAGCGCGCCGTCGAGCCGAATCACCGT
>Ga0209403_10005886_pt1 | contig 12621 bp, 11 predicted proteins | sample ArcticOcean_MG_C_8_FD_187440 | JGI IMG/M metagenome (GOLD analysis project Ga0209403, IMG submission 187440) | Marine microbial communities from western Arctic Ocean - ArcticOcean_MG_CB11_86 (SPAdes) (version 2) | ecosystem: Environmental > Aquatic > Marine > Oceanic | place: Arctic Ocean... | reverse complement strand
GGGTCGTTTTGACCGCACCTGACGGACTACGTAACGTTACGAAAATGTGCCGAACGAGTATCTGTGACACTCGGCGTGTTGTCATAAAAGCCGAATGTTAACGGGCAACCCTGCGAGTTGTGATTTCCTCGCGTATTCCAGGGGATTAACCTTCTAGAGAAGCTTTGACTGCCCCAACAACATCTGCAAGTGGGGCCATCGTTGCATCTTTTGCGTCACGGCGTTTCATTTCGATTTCACCGTTTTTCAGGCCCCGTGCGCTCACAACGACCCTTAGTGGCAAGCCAATCAGATCGGCATCGTTGAACTTGACGCCCGGCGGCACGTCCCTGTCGTCATACAGCACTTCTACTCCGGCCGAAGTCAGATCTTCGTAGACATTCGCTGCGACGGCGACCACCGTCTCGTCGTTAGTGTTCAACCCGGCCAAATACACTTCGTACGGTGCGATGGCACGGGGCAGGATCATTCCCTTGTCATCGTGGTTGGCTTCTATGGTTGCCGCAAGAAGACGTCCAACGCCGATTCCGTAGCAGCCCATCAGGGCGGGTTTCTCAATGCCGTCTTCGTCGACGAAGGTCGCGCCCATCGTCTCTGAGTATTTCGTGCCGAGTTTGAAGATGTGTCCGACCTCAACGCCACGATGCGCGACGAGATGTCCGTCACAGTCGTTTGGGCATGCGTCGCCCTCGCTTGCCATCGCAATATCGGTGACGAGATCGCCGGTAAAGTCACGACCATAGTTGCCATTTTTGAAGTGATAGTCGGTCTTGTTGGCACCAGCAACCAGGTTTGGAGAGTGCACGACCGAGTCGTCCACGATGCTCATGATTTTTGCGCGTGAGCGGGGTCCGTCATCTGCATCGAGTCCTACGGCAGACGCCGAGCCGGCCACGAGTCCGGCAGCAGCGATCTCTCCCGGGGTGGCGAGTCGCGGCTCTGCGCCGTCCATCGCATTCCGAAGTTTGGTCTCGTTCACCTCAAGATCGCCTCGTATCGAGACGAATACGATCTCGCCACCGGTCGATGTTTCGGGTGCGTAGAAGACAGCTTTGACCGTCTTACGTACAGGCATCTCGAGGAACTCCGCCAGTGCCTCGATCGTCTTGATCTGGGGGGTGTGTACTTGTTCCAGATCGCGAGCCTCTTCCGGTGATGCGGTGGGCTTTTTGAACTCCGCCTTCTCGGCGTTTGCGGCATACGAGCAGTTATCGTTGCTGCAAACGAAGATCGTGTCCTCTCCGGACTCGGCAAGCAGCACGAACTCGTTGGAGTCCTTGCCACCGATCGGCCCGCTGTCCGCCTCGACCATCCTGACGTCGATCCCGGATCTGTTAAAGATTCGATGGTACGCGGCAGCCATGGCCTGAAAACTGACGTCCAGACCTTCTGCGTCCTTGTCGAACGAGTAAGCGTCTTTCATCTCGAATTCGCGCACGCGAAGAAGGCCAGCTCGTGGGCGTGCTTCGTCCCTGAATTTGGTTTGTATCTGGTACAGGTTGAACGGTAGATCGCGGTAGCTCTCAAGGTTTGCCGCGGCCATAAAGGTGGTCGTTTCCTCGTGCGTGGGGGCGAGCACCATGTCTCGGTCCCGCCGATCTTTCAGCGACGCGAGGGGCGGCTGATATGTGTCGGCACGTCCGGATTTCTCCCACAGTTCTCGGGGCTGCACGACAGGCATCGACACTTCTTGTGCGCCGGCGCTGTCCATCTCCTCACGGATGATGTTGGATATTTTGGTGAGGCTGCGTTGCCCGAACGGCAGGTAGCTGTAGATGCCGGCGGCCACCTGCTGTACGAAGGCGGCGCGGGTAAGGTACTTGTGCGACGCGGTCTCAGCGTCGGCTGGCGCATCGCGGAGGGTCTTTCCGAAGGAGCGGCTTAAGCGCATAAGAGCGTGCCTTTTGTATGACGTGGGGTGTCCGGGAATCAGATCGGCACGGGTATTTTAGCGGCGCAAGACGCCCTTAGCGCGGAACATGGGCATGTGGGTGTCGTGGCCCAGAACCGAAATAGTAAGTCCAATTAGAGCAGAAGAATTAAAAAAAACCGCCCTAAGATCGAGATCCTAATGATCCACCCGGCACTTCCGTCTAGCCTTTGCGAACTTCGGCCATCAGTGCGTTGAGCATCTCGGACTCCGGCACGATGTTTGCCTTCACGCCCTTGCGAAAAATGATGGCTCGGCCATTTCCCCCTGCGATGCCTATGTCAGCGTCTTTGGCCTCTCCAGGCCCATTCACTTCACAACCCATCACCGCTACCTTAAGGTCCGTTTTAACGCCCTCGAGGGCTTCGTCGACCTGAGCCGCCAGCTTCAGCACATCAACGTCGGCGCGTCCACAACTCGGGCATGCGATGAGCGTCGGGCCGTGCGAGCGAAGGTTGAGCGATTTTAAAATTTCGAAGCCCGTTTTGACCTCTTCACGTGAGTCACCAGCAAGCGATACTCGGATCGTGTCCCCAATCCCTTCGGAGAGAAGGATCCCAAGACCGACTGCGCTGCGAATGCCGCCGCTGAACGGAGTACCAGCTTCTGTGATGCCGAGATGAAACGGGTACGGCACAAGCGGGGCGAGTTTGCGGTATGCGTCCAGTGTGGTCGGTACATCGAACGCCTTCAAAGAAATTTTGATGTCTTCGAAATCAAGAGCCTCTAGGATGCCAATCTCCCACAGTGCCGTTGCGACCATGTGATCGGCGGCGGCATAGCCACCCTGTGAATCACCAGCCTTGGGCAGCTGGTTCACGCCGTCCTGCAATCGGGAGCCTCCGCGCGACACACCGATTTTCCCGACGGGCGGGAGGCTGCCAAAGTTGACGCCCACTCGGATGGGAATATGAGCGTTTTTCGCCGCTTCCACGACCTCTCGGACTTTGGTCTCGTCGCGAATGTTGCCCGGATTAAGACGGAGCATGTCCACACCCTGTCGTACTGATTCGAGCGCAAGTTCGTGATGGAAATGGATGTCTGCGACAAGAGGGATGTTGATCCGGCGCTTGATCTCGCCAAGCGCTTCCGCAGCAACTATGTCCGGCACTGCCACGCGGATAATTTCGCATCCGACCTCTTCCAGTCCGATGATCTGGGCGACCGTGGTTTCGATGTCACGCGTGTCGCAAGTGGTCATTGACTGAACGGCGATCGGGTTGTTGCGGCCACCAATCTTTACGCCGCCCACGGATACTTCTCGGGTTACACGTTTCATCAGAAAAAGCTCTCCCCCCGGAATATTCGCATCACGTCCTGCACGCTAATCAATGCCATCAAACTCAGCAGTACAAGGATACCTGCGAGGTGAACTATAGATTCCCGTTCGGGGGAGATCCGCTTGCCGCCCCGAACCGCTTCGATAACGACGAACAAGAGTCGTCCACCGTCGAGTCCGGGCAGCGGCAGGATGTTTATCACGGCTAGGCTGAGGCTGATCGTCGCCGCAAGAACGGCGAAAGTCCTGAGTTTGGTCGAGACGGCAGCATCAGCCACCGCGATCTCACCGGTGAGCTGTCCGATACCTATCGGGCCGACCGTCGCGGGGCCGCTCAATTGCGGATTATTTGAAGATTGGACCAATCCAGCAACCGAGTTCTTGGTCAGAAGAATCAGGTCCCGTATCTCACGGAATGATCCCGTGAATGCGTTCCATGGATTATTCGAGAACGTTTTCTGGGCGGCGTTCTCGATCCTGATCTGGATACCAACCGAACCATCGATTATCGAAGTTTTTAGCCCGAGCGAGAAATCGTGTCGCCTGGCATCCGGAAGTGAGATTTCGCTAATCGGGTCCAAAACAAGGCCCACAACCTGGAGTTCATCGCCCAGTTCGATGCGACTGTCCAGGAAACGTGCATCGGTGATCGAGATTTCTTGGCTCGTGTCGGTAGCTTCCAGAACGACGCGGAGCCTGTCGTTGACGCCGACAGTTATATCCAACAGCCGTGCCTCTGCGAGGAGTAGCTGGTTCTCCGGGTCTGTGACTTCGAACACCACGTCACGATCCGGCACCTGGTACCGCGGAGAGAGCGAAATATCTTTATCGCGGCTTTCTATGTACTGAAATGCCGTCGCGCCCGGCATCGGAGAGGGGTCCGGGATACCTGGCCTCACAAGCCAGTTACTGGTGCCCCCGAGCTTAAGGGTGATGGCCTGTTGAAGGCCGGTCAGATCATCAATGTCGCGGCCATCGACCTCAATGATGCGGTCTCCGACACGAAGACCCGCTTGGTCGGCCGGTGAATTCGGGTACACGGCGGTAATGGTGACATCGCCCGCCAACTGGGTTTGCGGAAGCATCAGGACGAAGGTGAACAAGATGATCGGGATGATGGCGTTCACGATGGCGCCAGATGAAAGGACGAATGATCGGGCCCATTTTGATTTGCTGGCCAGACTGTTCTCGGCCTCAGGGTCTTCTTCTCCGACCATCTTTACGAAGCCGCCAAGTGGTAGCCAGTTGATGGACCACACCATCTCCGAAATAGTGATGCTACGCGGGCCTACCGCACGAAGCTTGCCGTTGATGAGATCGCCAACGACCGCATCGCCGACGTCTGAAGCAAGAGCGTTACGCCGTTTCTTTGGGCGCAGGAGGAGCGCGTGAAATGAACCATCACCTCCCCTATCGACTATGGCCTCGACCTGGATACCTTTCTCAAGTGCTACGAGTCTGCGGTCGATCGATTCCGACTTCACTCCACGCAGGTCATATCCGTCATGAGTAATAGCCGAGGGCTGACCCGTCTCAAGCGATTCTAATTCTGCGAACCCTTCAAAGATGGTCTCTTCAGTAATCGACACATCTGTGGCTCCGGTCCACAGGCCGGTCGCACGTGGCGGAAATCCGAACCCAAACTCCACGACCTTGGTGCGGGTCAACTTGGCGGTGAAGAAGTGGCCAAGCTCGTGGAGGATGATCAGGGGACCCAAAACGAGTAAGAACGTCAGGATGCCGAATATAAGTGTTGCTGGAATCATGAATTTACCATCGGTTGCCCGTCAGGCGTCGCTAGCCTTTACCTAACGAAATCGCTGTCCGGATACGGGTTGCGGTCTCGGAAGCCGCCTCGGTTAACTGACGAAGAGAGGGTTCCATTATCGGTTGATGCGCGGACAGGCCCTGTTCAATAACCGGACCGATTTCTGTGAAACCTATCTTGCCGTCAAGGAAAAGATCGACAGCCGCCTCGTCAGCGCCGACGAGCGCGGCCCGCCAGGTACCGCCGCGCTTTGCGACATCCAGTGCGAGGTCGAAACAGGGGTAGAGGGAAGAGTCCAGTTCTTCAAATGTAAGACTACCGACCTCGATGGGATCAAAGCGGGGCAATGTCAGGTTTTCCATCCGTTCGGGATGTGTGAGCGCGCACTGAATCGGGTATCTCAAGTCCGGCGGCCCCATCTGGGCTTTGACGGAGCCGTCCTGAAATTCGACCATCGAATGGATGACGGACTGCTTGTGCAACACGACGTCGATCTGCTCATAAGGAATATCGAATAGCCAGTGCGCCTCAACCACTTCCAGTGCCTTGTTGATCAAGGTCGCTGAGTCGATGGTGATCTTTCGGCCCATCTGCCAGGTCGGGTGCTCGAGCGCCTCTTCGGGTGATACGGAACGCAGTTCGTCCCACGACCGATCCCTGAACGCCCCGCCTGAGGCAGTGATGATCAGTCGTTTGGGTTTCTCCATTTCACCGCGGATGCACTGCCATATGGCTGATGGTTCGCTATCCACCGGGAGTATTTCTGTGCCGCCGTGCTGTGCCGCTTCCCGGAGATATTCGCCGGCCATCACGACCAGCTCTTTGTTTGCAAGGGCCACCGGAATTCCGGCTCCGAGGGCCGCAATAATCGGTTCCAGGGCGTCAGCGCCGGACATCGCAGCCACTACGAGATCGACGTCGTTCAGGGTGGCGAGTTCGATGAGGGATAGGGGCCGACAATCGCTACTGTCGGCCGGCTCACGCCCGCCCGCTGCGTAGTAGTAATAAGGTGCGAACTCGGCGATCTGCGATGCGAGAAGCTCGACGTTACGGCCCGCCGCCAATCCCAGAACCCGAAATCGGTCAGGCAGTGCGCGTATTACGTCGAGCGTCTGGGTCCCGACCGAGCCGGTCGAGCCAAGCAGAACTACGTTTTTAGGGCGCTTGGCGTTATTGGGGGACCGATTCAAGTGGCGCTCCATTCGGAAACCCAGTATACGATGATCAGGTTCGGGATCAGAGAGTCCAAACGGTCAAGAACGCCCCCATGGCCGGGGACCAGAAATCCCGAGTCTTTCACTCCGGCGTGCCGCTTGAACGCGGATTCTCCAAGGTCTCCTAGGGTTCCCGTTAGAGCCATCACAACTCCAAGTACGACGGCCATGGCTGACGCGATTTCGAGATCGAACACTGCGTCGGCTACCACCGCCGCTACTGCACCACCTATGAGACCGCCTGCGACGCCTTCCCAAGTCTTTTTGGGACTGATTTGAGGGGAGAGTTTGTGTCTGCCTACAGTTACTCCCACGAGCATAGCGGCGGAGTCGGCAGCAAAGATCACGATAACGGCAAGAGCCAGCCACTGGGCGCCATCGTCCACTGATCTCAGGATTGGTGTGTGTGCCAGTGCTATTCCGACATAGGGGCCGGCCGCGATAGCGTAGACAAATGCAGTCCTACGACCGGTCAGGAGAATACCAATAGCTGGCACAGTCCCGATCAAGAACGCCGCCAGCATCACCCACCATCCAGTCACATCTTCTGCAATGAGCCAGCCAGCCGCGACGAAGGATATTGGCCAGGCCAGTAAGAACCAGCGTAGTGGGCACGTTCTTCTGGCGCGCACCATGTCGGCTAGTTCCCAACCGCTGGCGACGGCAAGGACCATGATTAGTGCGGCAACGGCCGATGTCCCGACCAGAAGAACGGCGATCAGCGCCGAGATCCCGATAACGGCGGTAACTATTCGAAGTGTCATTTAGGGGGGGGCCTATCCGGTCTCAAAGGATCCTCAAACAACAGGATCAACGCCACCAAAACGGCGTTGACGGAGTCGATACGCCTCAAGCGCGATATCAACCTCGTCTCCATCGAAATCGGGCCACTGTACCGGCGTTGAATAGAACTCAGCATAGGCCGACTCCCAGAGTAGGAAGTTAGAAATCCTAAACTCGCCGCCTGTTCGGATAATCAGGTCCGGGTCAGGCGTGTCGCCGGTCGAAAGGTAACTAGCGATAAGCGCGTCATCAATTTCGCCAGGCGAAACACCCTTGGCGACAATGGCCTTGATCGCAGACACGATGTCCGCCCTGCCGCCGTAATCAAATGCGATGGTGAGCATGAGACGGTCGTTGTTACGTGTCAACTCCACCGCATCGAGGATCGCCTGACTCAGTTCTGCCGGGAGACGATCCAGCCGGCCGATGTGCAGGATCCGAACCCCGTTGCTGTGCAGATCTTCGGCCTCTGAGCGGATCACCTCTTGCAGGATTGCGAGCAGGGCCGAGATCTCATCGCCGGGACGTGACCAGTTTTCGGTTGAGAACGCGAAAAGAGTTGCGTAGCCGACCCCGCGTTCGACGAGCCTAAAGATGACCGAGCGCACGTTCTCAGTGCCGGCCCGGTGTCCGTCAGAGCGCGGGCGGCTACGCCCCGATGCCCAGCGGCCGTTTCCGTCCATGATGATTGCGACGTGTCTGGGCGTGGTTCCATCATCGCCTAAAGGTACCAACGGGTCGCTGGCGGGCAACCTTTCATACGAAGAGTTCTGGGATGACGAGCGTGGAGAAACGGTCACAAGAGGTTCCAAATGATGGAGGGTTAAACCTCCATCACCTCCTCCTCTTTTTTCTTACTCATCGCTTCCATTTCATCCACCGTCGCATCAGTGTGGTCCTGAAGTGTGGTGAGCGCACGACGTACTACGTCCTGCGATTCCTCACCGTCTTTCTCCAGTGTCCGTAATGAGTCTTGTGCGCCCCTCCGAACGTTTCGGGCGGCGACCTTGCCTTCTTCAACCCGACGACCCATCTGACGAACGAGATCACGCCTGCGTTCTTCCGTGAGTACGGGGAGGACCAGCCGAACTGTCTGGCCGTCTACCTGCGGATTCATTCCAAGATCTGCGTCCCGCAATGCACGTTCAACGCCCTGAACTGCCGCCGCATCCCACAGCTGGATCACGAGCATACGAGCGTCGCCGACGCTGATAGATCCGACCTGGCTAAGAGCGGTCTCCACCCCGTAGTAGTCCACCATGATGTTCTCTACGAGTGCCGGAGAGGCACGGTTTGTCCTATATCCCGCAAGGTCTCGATTAAGTGCGTCTACCGCGCCTTGCATTCGCCTTCGAGCGTCCTCAAGGATCTCCGTGGTCATCCCGGTTCCCTTCGTTAAAGCCGATCGTTTATTTGATCTATACAGGCACAGTATCTGAAATCAACGTCCCGATTTCTTCCCCGCGGAGTATCCGCAAAAGGTTACCCGGACTGAACAAGTCAAACACCACGATCGGCAACCCGTTGTCCATACACATCGAGAGCGCGGTTGAGTCCAGCGCTCCGACGCGACGTTGCAGAGCGTCCAGGTGAGTCATGTGGCCGAGTTTGGAAGCTGACTTATCTAAGTTGGGATCAGATGTGTAGATACCATCGATATTGTTCTTGGCCATCCACAGCGCGTCTGCGCCGACTTCCAGCGCTCTGAGCGCGGCCGCAGTATCGGTAGACATATACGGGCTGCCCGTGCCCCCGGCGAATATCACCAGGCGGCCTTTTTCAAAGTGCCGGATGGCACGACGTCTGATGTAAGGCTCCGCTATCGCGGACATATTGATGGCGGTCTGTGTGCGCACCTCAAGGCCGTTACGTTCCAAGGCGTCCTGAACCGCCAGTGCGTTGATGATCGTGGCGAGCATACCGGCATTATCGGCCGTTGCACGATCCATACCTACCGCTTCATAATCAGCGCCGCGCCAGATGTTGCCGCCACCAACCACTATGCCGATCTGGAGACCAGTATCGGCGGCTTCTGTAACCTGCTCAGCCACGTAACGTAGCGCATCCGGGTCGAGACCGAATTCACGGTCCCCTTTGAGCGATTCACCACTCAACTTGAGCAGGACACGTTTGTACGTCGTCACTGGCTGCCCCAATTGCGTCTGGCTGATTGTGATTGGCCGAATTGGTCTGGTTCAGGACCGTTACGTCTCATCAAGCTAGACCGTGTCTTACTCTCCGAGTTCGTAGCGGGCAAATCGGCCCACATGGACATTTTCGCCGGTCTTCGCCGCCATGGCTTTAACGAGATCTCCGATGGTCTGGCCAGGGTCACGAATGTATGCCTGCTCCATCAGCAGTTCATCATCAGAGACTTCATCTACGTCTTCCGGGACGGAATCCCGGTCAACGAATTTCGGGTTCATGGCCGCCACCTGCATGGCGAGTTCCTTCGCCAACTGGCTAAACTCGTCGGTACGTGCGACAAAGTCGGTTTCAGATGAGAGTTGCACGAGAGCGCCCACGCGGTTACCACTGTGGATGTAACTCTCGATAACGCCTTCAGAGGTCGCGCGCCCCGCACGCTTTGCTGCGGATGCCAACCCTTTCTCCCTCAGGAATTCGATGGCGGTTTTTTCGTCTCCATCCGCCGCTTCAAGGGCGCGTTTGGAGTCCATGATCCCTGCCCCGGTTAGCTCCCGAAGCGACTTCACCATTGCGGCTGTGATTGCCAAGTGACCTGTGACCTCTATGTTCAGTTAATTGCATCTTCGCCCGCCCGAAACTGGACGAACGAAGCTGTTATCGGTTGTTACTCGGCCGTCTTGTCGACGGTCTCGTCCTTCGCATCGCTAGATGCTTCAGTTGAAGCCTCAGCCTTGGGAGCTTCAACAGTCTCCTCGGGTGCCTCCGGAATTTCCTCGGGCCCTGCAGCGGCCTCCGCTGCAGGAGTCTCTATTTCGGTCTCCGATGCGGCTTCTGTTGCAGTGGAGGCTTCAGGAGTTGCTACTGCGGCGGGTGTTTCTGGCTCAGATTCCTCCGGAGCGGCCGCAGCTGCCGGGGCGTCGGATTCAGCAGCTGCTTCCGCCGCTTGTGCCGATGCGGCCCGGGCGGCGGCGGCTTCGTCAGCCTCACGCTTTGCGGCCTCTGCGATAGCCTGGCGCGCCGCTGCTTCCGCCTGTGCGGCGCGACGTGCCGCTTCTTCTTGCTCTTCTATCTCGGCATTGAGCGCCATCTGCTCCGCGACCCGCGCCTGGCGTGCCTCGTTACCGTCGATGATCGCCTTGCCAATTCGCTCCGCGATGATACGAACGCTTCGAATTGCATCATCGTTTGCGGGGATCGGGTAATCGATGCCCGTCGGGTCGCAGTTTGTGTCTACGATAGCCACAATTGGAATCCCGAGCCTCTTGGCCTCGGCGACTGCAATCTTTTCTTTTCCGATGTCTACGATAAATAGGGCCTGTGGCAGGGTGGTCATCTGTTTGATGCCGCCCAAAAATTTGTTAAGGCGTACGACCTCTGTTGCGGCCTTCTGCGCCTCGCGCTTGGTAGCCGCCTGAAGGGTTCCGTGTGCGATCTCTTCTTCCAGGCGGATGACGTATTCGATCCGCTTCTGGATAGTCTGGAAGTTAGTCAGCATGCCGCCGAGCCAACGTTGATTGACGTACAGCGAGTGTGTCTGCTTGCCGACGTCTGAGATTGCTTCTTGCGCCTGTTTTTTGGTTCCGACGAGCATTACCCGCCCGCCCTCTCCGGCCGTTTTCTCAATGAAATTGGCCGCAATCTCAAGCTTTCCAAGGGTCTTTGCTAAGTCAAAGACATGGATTTTATTGCGGGCGGTGAAGATGTATGGCTTCATCTTCGGGTGCCACCGTTTGGTTGGGTGGCCGAAGTGGGCGCCGGCTTCAAGCAGCCCGCGCAGGGTGAGTGGCGGGCTCTGATCCGCCGGAGTTTGTGTAGTAGTCATCAGTAAGTGTTGCTACTCCGGAGCATTTGGTTGTTTGTGAAACGCTCACGGGCGCGCACAAAACGTCCGGGGCATATGCTTTCGCAATCCACTCCCGGAAGAGGTGACAAATCATACCACGAGACAAGTGGTGGAAAGCTTACGAGTCGGGCGGTGTTTCGTCTTCCCGGAGCCATCCGTACTCAAACGCCTTTGTGGCCGCTTGCGCACGCCTCCGCGTTCCCATCTTCTCAAACACCATTGAAAGGTAGTTTTTGACCGTCTGTTCGGTCAATGTGAGGCGTTGAGCGATCACTTTGTTCGTCATGCCCTCATACACCATCTTCAACATACGGACCTCCCGCTCGTTAAGGGGACTCGGCGGACTTGAGGTGGAGTTTTTTCTCCACGCTTCTCGCAACATGGTGAGTATGGCGAACGCCACTCCGGTGCGCTTTGCTGCCACATCAAGTAGTGGGCACCGTCCTTCGTAGACCTCACGTACAGCTCTAGCGAGCGCCACGTGGGCGTCAGTTTCCGTGACGGTCGCCCACGCGCCAGCCGTGGCGGCGGAGACCAGGGAATCCTCGCTCTCGTCCGGGATGATGGCTATAAGCCGCGCGCCCGTCGACTGAAGAATCTCAAACGGGATTTCCGGGCTTGAGGGTGATCCGACGCGCGCGATAATCGGCTCGTTGTGGCGGATGTCTTCCGCTATGACTGGCCATATCGGGTCTACCGACCAGGCGTGCAGGTGGGCTGAAAGCCCCCATGTGCGTTTGCCCTCGAGCGCCAAATGGGCCCGAATTATAGGAGGACGACCGATCTGCCCCTCAGGCATCCCCGGGAGCATGGGCGCTTGTCGATGGGCTCGCCTTGAAGGCACCTTGTTCGTAACCGCCATTCCAACCGGTAGCAGGAATTCACGGTGCGACCCTTCCTGACTCTTCCACATCTGATATTTCAGTGGAAGGGTCAAGACGTACGCACCGGTTCAAACACGCCGGATCGAACACGAAGTTTCAGGAAAGTGTCATCTGAATTATGCGATTTCCCGCATACCGCGTGCATTCTCGTACTTGGCCCTCAACGTAGAATTAACAAGTGGCTTGAAATTGCACGGGCGCCGGCTAGGTAGCCCTCATATTCGAAGTCATAATTGGAATTGAAATGGATGCAATCGCAATAATCCAAAGACCCGCACCGGCATGGAAGGGCTATGTATGGCCGTTACTACTTTCGGTAATAGTCCTCGGGATTGCGACGATTGGCGGATTTATTTGGCGTGACGGCGGGTTTCTCACCGCCAATATTCTTGATCTTCAGGGACAGTCCGAAACCGGAATTGATAATTTCAGCACTAAATATCTCCCCCTTGGATTCGCGTTCACCGTCGGTCTGGTCGCGACGCTGAACCCATGCGGTTTCATCATGCTTCCCGCTTATCTCGGTCTGTACATTGGAACTGACGATGATGCGGGGTCCCCCGAAAATTCCGGCAAATGGGACAAACGTCTTCTACAGGCTCTGATCACTTTCCTTCGTGAAATGCCGTTGCGGATGGCCAAGGCTGGGACCGTAAGTATTTCTGTCGGCCTGGGATTCATAGTTTTATTCGGAATCGTTGGACTGGTAATAACTTCCGTAACAACCTCAATTGTCCAGTACTTTGACTGGATTGGTCTCGGCGTTGGATTC
>Ga0209403_10005885_pt1 | contig 12621 bp, 10 predicted proteins | sample ArcticOcean_MG_C_8_FD_187440 | JGI IMG/M metagenome (GOLD analysis project Ga0209403, IMG submission 187440) | Marine microbial communities from western Arctic Ocean - ArcticOcean_MG_CB11_86 (SPAdes) (version 2) | ecosystem: Environmental > Aquatic > Marine > Oceanic | place: Arctic Ocean... | reverse complement strand
CATGATCTCAGCTTGTACGACGCCAACGGCCAACGCCTGGACGGTCGAGACGCGAGTGTCCCGTAGTGGATGGTCGCGACTTAGTATTCACCGTGAGTACCAGTCGCCCAGTTTTTCGATGTCGCCCAGCTGGGTGAGAATCCGCACGCGACGGCGGAAGGCGCGTGTGCCGAAGGCGGGCGTGTAGGCGTGGTAGTGATCGGCGATCGCGATCGTCTGTGCAACGTCGTCGGTTTCGATGCGCGTGCGTTTGTCACCCGCGGCGAGCCAGCGTGCCAGCCAGAGAATCGACGGATAAACCAACACCAAACTGCGAAATCCTTCGACCAATCCAATGTCGAAAAATGCGCGTCCGCAGAACTGCAACCCCTTCGTCTTGACGCGAAAGTACCGCGTGAGCATTTCCTCGGCCTGTTCGCTGGGCTGACCGAACGGCTGTTCGATCGTGGCGAATGGAATGGGGCGGAACACGTTCTGAAGAGGCGGAACATTGCCTCGTCCAAGGGCGAAGCGAACTGCAGTGGAGAGCAGACGCCAACGGTTCATCAGGCCCGAGTTGAGATCGACCGATGTATCGTTTCGCGCATACTGGGCGACCAACATGCGGAAGAGCATACGGCCGGTTTTGCTGGGCGGCGCTGCAGCCTCGTCGGTAACGCTTTGTTCGGCCGCCTGCGTGACGACTTTCAGAAACTCATCCAGACGCGAACCGCTGATCGCGTCGAACCGGGATTGTTCGGCGAGGTTCAGCCAGAACAGGGTCCGTTTCAATTTCAGCAACAGTGGCACAGACTCATCAGCCAGCGTGGTGTCGATCGCCGAGACGAATCGCTGGAAGTCGGGCCAATCCACGGCTGACCCCGGTGAGATCTCGGGAGCCGGGATGAGGTCAACTCCATCCGGCACCACCTCACGGGCCATCTGTTTCAGCTCGGCGGCCTGATCGACGATTGCCTTGCCGCGGTTCTCGACAACAGACGGACAACTGAAGCGAACGCTGACAGCCACGTTCTTGCCGGCGGGATGAAATGCATAAGGGTAAACGCGACAGGCCAGCGGTTTGGTCGGCTCGCCGAACTTGGCATGAATGCGACAAAGCCCCTGCTCATCGAGGAACACACAGGCCCCATCGGATTGAGATCCCAAACGCCAACTCTTCTTCCAACGGGAACCTTTGAACCAAACGACAGCTGGCTCATGCGTTGGCAGGCTATCGTCGTTCATCCATCCTTGGTCGACGATGCGCTGCCGTTCTTCCTCGGTAATTTCGATCTGATGCCGTTTGCAGCAGCCGCTGCAACTGTGACAATTCCAATTTTGGATTGTCGGCAACTCGAGATGAAAACCGGCCATGAGAGCAATCGCGAAGGGGAATTCCTAAGGTGAGATCGGACGACATGTTGCCGCCGTCTCTAACATCCTACGCACACGCCGGTCGATTGCGAAGCCCTGTCGTCTTGGAGCGACCTAGTGATCGCGCAACAAAAGAAACCGGCGACCATCCTTTCCCCTGCTCATACAAGCAGGGAGAACGGACAGTCGCCGGTTTCTTTTCGAACTTGTCGGAAAATGTTCCATGTGGGCGAGATTTGGGAATCGGGCCCGTCGGATGTCTTCCTTAGAGGCTTTCCAGTGGCGATCCGTCGGCGGCCTTCTCAGGTGCGAGAATATTGGCCTTCACAAGACCATTCTTCGAGCTGTAAAGCCAGCCGGTGGTTCCGTCGGAGGCGGGCAGTGCGTCGGTGTTGACGATTTTCAAGTCGCGCTTGCCGTTGAAAGGGTTCGGCGGCAGTTGGCCGACGAAGTACGGACCCAGCGGCTTCGAGCCGATCGTACCCGTGGTACCGTCGGGATCGGTGGAGAGCAGCATGGCATCTTCGAAATCCTTGGCAGTTGTCGAACCGACCGCAGGAATTTTTCCGTTGTGTTGGAATTTGAAGAGTTGAATCTGGCTGCGAAAGGTCTGAAGATCCTGCACCAACGCCGACTCCTTGGCATCCTCGTTGGCCGAGGTGAACTGCGGCAGGACGGTTGCGGCCAAGATGCCGAGAATGACAACCACGATCAGCACTTCTACGAGCGTAAATCCGCGACGTTGCTTCTGACTTTGATTTTGCATTATTTTGATTCCCAAACCTGTATTGGATTTACGATGTCGACTGAGTTCGTCAGCGTGTTCCGGTCGGACGATCCGCAGCGCGAATTCAACGCTCCCGTGCAACACACCTGCACAAACCTATGTCCCGCGCACGCATTGTCAAATCAAGATGAGTTGATTCCCTTACGCATCCAGGCAACGTGTGCGGGTTACGACGGTTTTTAAGCCGTTTGACGATTCGCCAAGGCACCAACGCCGCAAATCGTGTTGAAAACGAGCCGCGTGAACGACGCTGAAACGCAACAGGTATGCCGCATCCCGAGGTCACGCACCGATGTAGCGGGCGTAAATACCACGTGCGACGGAGATGTCTTCGGTCCCTTTGATGATCGCTCGGCCGTCGCGGAAGACGGTGACCTGGTAGGCCGGATCGGAGAGTTCAAATCGCAACAGGTACTGGTTGAAATCGACAGTGCCGACTTCCGCCACCTTGGGTGCCAATTCCTCGAACGACACGGCAACCTTGCCGGACGGAGAAACCTGAACCGCGTTTCGACCGCACAAAATGGTTGTCTGCGAGCCTTCCTTTCCCGAGAGCCATTCTCGTTCACCTTGCTGGCAGGCAGGACAATTCGATCGATCGCGCAGACCTGCCGTGTTCATGCGTCGGAATGTCGCATCCCAAACATCGACGATCGTCAGCTTCGGTTTGATAAGTTCGGGCTGCCCGGAGAGAATCTTCAAGGCGTCGATCGATTCCAGTGACGAAATCACGTTGACGGCCGCGCCAAGTACGCCGGCGGTATCGCAGGTTTCAGTCGAACCCGGCTCGGGGACCGCTTCGATCAAACAGCGCAGGCAAGCGGTCTGGTTGGGGAAAACCGTCATCGTCTGGCCGTGGCTACCGATCACGCCAGCGTAGATCCACGGGATACCAGTCTCCAGCGAGGCATCGTTGATGAGAAAACGGATCTCGAAATTGTCGGTCCCGTCGAGGATCAGGTCGACTCCTTCAGTGAACCGTAGAATGTTGGTGTGACTGATGTCGGCCACGTGCGGCTCGATCGTCACGTCGCCGTTGATTCGACGCAGCTTTTCAGCGGCAGCAATCGCTTTAGGAATGTGCGAGGCGACATCTTGCTCGTCGAAGAGAACCTGCCTTTGCAGATTACTCATTTCGACGAAGTCGCGATCGACGATGCGCAGAAAGCCGACGCCGGCGCGGACGAGCGTATCGGCCAGCACTGTTCCGAGCGCTCCACATCCACACAACAGCACACGACTGTTAAGCAAGAGCCGCTGTCGGTCTTCGTTAAGACCGGCAAAGAGAATCTGCTTGGAATAGCGTTCCAGTTCGTTCGACATACCGCGTGCTGACACTTTCGGTGAATTGAAGGAAGCGTTGCAGCTTCATTCTACCCCGCCGACCCGGTGGAGAACACCAACGATTCAGAAACAAACTACTTGTGAGATTTCGCGGCGAATCCTCTTCCCTCTTTGCCGTACCAGATCCAGACTCGTTGTCCGCCACCACGCGTCGACGTCGGCGCGCAACAAACTGGGATAGAGAGAAGGCCGTTCGCAACCCATTCGCGAGATGTGAATTGGTGACACGGTGTTCTCTCGGCTGACGAAAGGTCGCAAGTTGTCCATCGCCTGTAAAAACGGAACGAAAGTCGTGCTTCCACGAACCGGCCCCGATCACTTCTGGCGTTTGATTCGCGAGGAATACGCCGCCGAGGACCGTCGCAAGTGGAAATATCTCGCCATGGTCGCGTTACGTGAAAACGCCGGGTGGCCCCTTGATCGCATCGGGGCCGTGTTCGGACATCCCAAAGGGCACGTCACCCGCTGTTTGACGAATATCAAACGCGAATTGCGTGAGCGGTTTCGGATGTCGCCGGATGTTTTGGAACTGCCCGATGAAGAATACCCCGGCAGCGAATCGGCCAACGACGTTCACCATACAGCGAGTCTTTCCCAATGATCGATCTACGACGCATCCCCATCGAACAACTCCAACCGGCACCGTACAACCCGCGTGTGCCGCTGGAACCTGGTTCGCCCGGCTATCGCCGACTCGAGCGGTCGATCGACGAATTCGATCTGGTCCAGCCGATTGTCTGGAACGAAGAAACCGGCCATGTAGTCTCGGGGCACCAACGGCTTGAGATTCTCCGCCAGCGGGGAGTCCACGAGATCGCCGTGGCGGTTGTTTCGTTGTCACTCGACCGAGAAAAAGCACTCAACATCACGCTCAACAACCGGCTAGTCGGCAGTGACTGGGACACGACGAAACTGGTCAACCTGCTCGGCGACTTGCAGGAACTACCCAACTTCGACGCGACGCTCACTGGCTTCGACGAACAGGATCTCCGCGACTTGTTGTTCACGCCCGATCCCGACCGGAAACCCGACGTCGCAGATCCGGACGAGGAGGATGTCGTTCCCGTCACCCTCGATATTCTGCTCGATCGCTGGGAATCGCTACGGGCGAAACTCGATGCATTCGTCGCCGAAGAACGCTTGGCCCTGCACGTTCAACTTCCCGATCAGCGAGCGAAAACGTCTCCGCCCGCGTGTCAGTGAAGTCAACATTCTCCTGGTAATAACGAGATCTCGATGAAGCTCTTCGTGTCTTACGATTTTCTCCCCAAACACTCCGGCACCCAAGCGGCCGTGGTGATGGATCATTTCGGCATCGGTTTTGAAACCGGACAACACGTCATCGCCGACGACCTTGAGCTGCCCGTCGAACCGGGTGATGTCGTCTGCTTCACCGGGCCGTCCGGCTCGGGAAAGTCGAGCTTGATGCGTGCGGCGGCCGAATCGCTGACTGGTGTTCTCGATATCGATTCACTGGAGTTGGGCGACAAGATTCTCGTCGACACATTGTCGATTCCCGTCGAGGAGTCCATGCGGTCACTCTCCGCTTGCGGACTCGGTGAAGCCCAACTCATACTGAGAACCCCGGCCGAATTAAGCGATGGCCAACGCTATCGGTTTCGCTTGGCGTTGGGGTTGTCGCGACAACCTCAATGGTTACTCGCCGACGAATTTACCGCCACGCTGGATCGGACATTGGCGAAAGTTGTGGCGTTCAACATCCGACGTACCGCCTCCCGAACAGGCACCGGGTTCCTGCTGGCGACGACGAACGAAATTGCGTTACACCTGCGATTCCCTCTACCACTGGAGTGCCGTGCAACTCGAATCGCCAGATCTTCTTCGACCTCGGCTTCTGGCCTTCAATCGGGTAAATCCAAACTCCGTTGTCCTTCCCATTCGCCTGCTCACCAGCGAGCACGGTTGATGCCAGTCCTCGTTTGTCAGCCCAGTCCATGCTCTGGAACGTTTCCGTAGATCGGTCTGACTGGATCGCGTTAGCTCTGAGCCCCGCGAGAGTATTGGTCCTCCTGCGCTTGCGGAACTTGCCTGTCACCATTGCACTGATGGCTTTGATCTCAGAAGGTGTTGCGATCGCTCGCACGTCCGCCGCAAGCTGGTCGAGCTCTTCATTATATCTCGACTCTCGTTCTATCAATGCGAGCAACTGGTCGTCGGCCTGCTGCTCAGTGATCGTGTCCTTCACGACGAGACTTAGGATACGATCTCGTCTTGAACTCTCTCTTGGCGCTTGAGATTCTCTTTGATCCCTTTGTTATCTGGCTGGCCCTGCCTCATTGCCCGTTCCATCGCCTTCCGATTGCCGAGCGTCCGAAACAGCTTCCACAACACCGCATCTTCAAGTCCTGTGGTCTGCACCCAGATACCAGGACTGAGTGGGCAGTTCTTCCGTGAGGCTCGCACGTGTCGATAGACGAGCTGCTTGCCTCCGTTCGTCGGCTGTCCCGTGAGTCGACGAACGCAAGTTCCACAAATTACGAGACCGTTGAGGAGGTAACGGTACTTGGGTTTTCCGTTGTGTGTCCTATTCTGTTTGATTCTCCGCTTGATCGCTGAAATGGTCTCCTCGGAAAGCAGTTCTGGCACTTTTGAGGGGATTTCCTCGTCGATCCCCAGTTGACTCTCTGAATCCACGTCTCACCTGCGTTCTGTGTGAACGTGCGCCACAAATTCGATGGAGCCAAACCAACTTCCTCCGCAAGGACATCCATTGACTCGCCGGCAAGATACCGTTTGGCTGCGTCTTCGATTGCAGCCTTCTTCTCAGGATCAACGCTCCACTCCTTCGCCTCCTTATCCCAGAGTCGACCGTGCGGCAAGCGGGGACCATTGGGCCGGTTGTTCTTCGCGTTGGCAATCTTCCCCGTTTTCGTGCGTTCGAGGATGCTGAGACGTTCTTCTTCGGCAACTCCCGCCTGCACGTAGTTCGCCAACACACGACGTGGGTCTCGTGTATCGAACGTGCCCTTCGTGTCCACAACGTAGACCTCGTGGATACGGCTCAATGTTCGGCACGAAGCTATGATGTCCGCACCGTCGCGACCGAACCGCTTGACATCGAACACTACCAGTAAATCGAACTTGTCGTTCGCTGCGTCCCGCATCATGTCGGCGAACGCTTCGCGACCTTCGATCTTCGAGCCCGATCGTGATTCATCGACGTAATGGCGAAGGAACATCCAACCTTCTCGCTTGATGAATGCCTCGATTTCATTCTCCTGAAAAGGGATTGAGGCGTTGTCACGTTGGGATTCGCTGGACGTTCGGCAGTATCCTGCTGCACGAAGTTTCTTCGACATGAGTCCTTGACCTCATCGAAAAGAAAACAGGCGACTGGCCATCCGAGGTCCGGATGTAAAATGGCCCGGCTCAGGGGATCAATCCGTCACCGTGCCGCCCACTGTTGTCACATTATCGCAGGTTCTCAGATGTTCATCAAATGATCCCTCGGACGCCGTGTGGGACGCTTGTAACAAGGAATGTCGCGTGACACGTCGATTCGTTCGTTTGGGTGCAACCCTGACGCCACGCGGCGCGTCCTGGGTCACGCGAGCAGGTCTTGATCAACCCTGTCGTAAACCAACAGGAGCGTTTCGGAGAACTGATGTGCCTGCAATCCGTCCTGTGAAGAACGACGAAGCAACTCACGCAAGTCCGCTCAGAACTGGATGCAAGTCTCTTCGGATTCTCGCGGAGCCAAGGATGACATGGGATGTCATCCATCTCAAACTGGCTCGGCTGATTCGCATCCCAGCAATCAAGGGTCGAAGTCATCAGTTCTCCTCGCTGTGCGCAAACAAAAACAGAGCAACTCCGCAGGCGTTTAACGTTACACCGGCCGTTGCCCTGTTTACTGTCTTTGTTTGACAGTGGGTCGGGTTCCCACCACAGTCTGGAGATTATTCAACCATCTTTTGAACTTGAACCATCTTCCAAACTTGAATTGGAAATGTCAACTTCTTTCTTTGGAAAACCGCTCCATCCGATCGATTGATGTTGTTGGTCAAAGAATCGCGTCCTCCCCACTTTTTCGCATCCCGCCGATCACCGGTATTCGTTGTCAAATCAAGGTCTTCGCGTTGTCATTGACAACGGCATTTTGACAACGCTCGGGACACATCGGCCTGCACGTTGCGCGACCCCACAGCGCCCTCTGGGACGCTGTAATGCGTGACACGTCGAATCATTCGAATCCTTGATCAAACTGCGCCACATCGCATGTCCTGGGTTGTTCAAGAGCCCGACGACGGGGTGGAGTCTTGGTGGCTTTCACCCGGTTCAATGATTTCCGCTGGCGCCTGTGGTGTCCGCGAATACGGTCGTTTGTTTTGGTGTCCGCGATTTGACGAGTTTCGCGGACAGAACGCTCACCTCGCCGTGCTGTTTCCACAACATTCTGTGCGATTGGTCGCGAATCTCTACGACGTGGTGAGTTGCTCCTCTCGTCGGCTCGGACGGCCGAGAGAAAAAGTTACAAGACGAGTGAGTCGGGGAGTAATCTCACAGCCTCCGCTAACTAATGATCGGCTTGACGACCTTGCCATGCACGTCGGTCAGACGGAAATCTCGACCCGCGTAGCGATAAGTCAGCCGCTCGTGGTCGAGTCCCAGCAGATGCAGCAACGTGGCGTGTAGATCGTGCATGTGGACCTTGTTCTCGACCGCTTTATGCCCGAACTCGTCCGTGGCACCGTAGGCGAATCCGGACTTCAGGCAATCGCCGGCCAGCCAGGTCGTAAAGCCATCTGCATCGTGATCGCGACCTGTGCCATTTTTTTGAGCGTAGGGCGTGCGGCCGAACTCACCGCTGCACCAGACGATGGTATCTTCCAACAGCCCGCGCTGCTTGAGGTCCCGCAGCAGCCCTGCGATTGGTTTGTCGACGGCCTTGGCGTGTTTTGCGTGTTGGGGCAGGTTCGAATGCTGATCCCAGGAGCCGCCATAGGTGACCTGCAGAAAGCGAACTCCGTTCTCGCACAGGCGGCGCGCCATCAAGCATTGGCGACCGAAATTGTCGGTCGCCTTTTCCCCGATGCCATACATGGCCATCGTATCCTGTGTCTCTCCGCTTAAATCGAGCACGCCGGGAGCATTGTTTTGCATCCGCCAGGCCAGCTCGTAGGAACTGATGACCGCCTCCAGTTCAGAGTCCTGGCTTCCACTCTTCAATTGCTCTGCGTTGAGACCCTGCAGGAACTTGAGTTGTCGCTGCTGCTCGGTCTTCGACAAATTCGCGTTTCTCAGATTACGAATCGTTGCGTTCTTGTCCACTTTTCCCGCTGTTCCAATAGCTGTGCCTTGCTGTGCCGCTGGGAGAAACGCGTTGCCGTAATTGCGCGCACCTCCGGATCCGGCGAGAGGACTCAGAGAAATGAAACCGGGCAGATTCTCGTTCTCGGACCCCAGCCCGTAGGTCACCCAGGATCCAAATGATGGGCGTACAAAGTTGGTCGATCCACAGTGCAGAAACAGCGTTGCCGGTCCGTGCGCGACCCCTTCGGTATGCATGGAGTGGATGAAGGTGAGGTCGTCCGCATGTTTCGCTGTCTCACGAAACAGTTCAGAAACTCGACGTCCCGACTCACCATATCGTTGGTACTTCCACATCGGCTTCATCACGCGCTCGGAAGTCGCACGCTTGCCAGTATTGGCGATCGTGCGTGCGTCGTCGAACGGCATCTTCTTGCCGTCCTTCTTGAATAGCAGCGGCTTATAATCGAATGTGTCGACATGACTTGGTCCGCCCTGCATGAACAGGAAAATAATCCGCTTGGCTTTGGGGCGAAAATGTGGCATGTTGACGGCGAGCGGATTCGCTGCTTGAAGGTCGTCCGCGCACAATCCGGCCAATGCCAGACTGCCAAAACCACAGGCGGCCCGCTGAAGCGCTTCTCGCCGCGTAACGGACTTGTTGGTTGAAGTCATGCGATCCTGCCGGTGATTAACGAAGGTAGCGGAATCCGATGGTTGAAAACAGAGATTGCACCATCTGTGTCCAAGCCTCGAGTTGCCCTTTTTCAGAAGTGTCTGTGACTGATTTCAAGAATTGCTGACTGAGCGAAATCTCTGCCGCCTTCGCGTTGCGTCCGAGTATCAGCAGATAGGCATGATCGATCCGATTGGTTTCTTCCAGTTGCGATTCGCTCAGAAGACATTCTGCGGTGAGTTTGGCTTGTGCGCGGACGAAAGGATGATTCATCATGAACAGTGCTTGCGGAGCAACCGTACTAACGTTGCGGCGGCCTGTCACCATACTCGGATTGGCAAAGTCGAACACTTGAAATAGTTCGGGCAAACTGTTGCGAAATACGGGAACGTAAACACTGCGGCGAGATTCCTGGAATTGAAAGTTCGTGTCCTTGGAGAGACTCGCGGGGAAGGTTGCCCCTCCCACTTCGAACTTCAACGTGCCACCTGCGGAAAGCATCGCGTCACGGAGCGACTCGGCATCCAGTCGACGGCGATTCATGCGAGCCAGCAATCGATTGTCCGGGTCTATTGTCTGCTCACCTCGCGCCGACGAAAGACGGTACGTTCTGGAAAGCACAATCGTTCGAATCAGTTTTTTCACAGACCAACCTTGCTGAACGAATCGAACCGCCAGATGGTCGAGCAACTCGGGATGTGAGGGCGATTCACCCGTCGTGCCAAAGTTGTCGACGGTGCGTACCAGCCCTGTGCCGAAAAGCCAGTGCCACACTCGGTTTGCCATCACGCGCGACGTCAGCGGATTAGCTGGATCGACGATCCAGTGGGCGAGTTCCAGGCGACCACTGCTGCTGGTGGGCATCTTAGGCGCAGGGCCATAGTTGGCGACCTGCAGCACGCCCCGGGGCGCATTGGCGCCCAATTGATCGATGCTGCCGCGAATGTGGATCTTGAGGTCCGTCGGCTTTGCTTTTTCGACAACCGACATTGCCATCGCGCGTGCGGGTTTTCGTTTCTTCAATGCCGTCAGGTCCACTGTCAGTTTCTTGAGGTTTTTCTTGAGCGCCTGTTGTTCGCCTGCAGGGAGTTTCTTGACGGTTGGAGACGCTGGGCTGGCTGCGACTTTGCTGTCGTTGCCGACAGGGAGAAACTGAACCGCATCGGCTGTGAGGACCCCGTTCGTCCCTGCATTCGAGATGAGGACATTGCTTTGCCCCTTCGCTTCGAAGCGGTACGTACCGAGTGAGAAAAAACGCCCCTCAAGCGACGGCGGTTGACGAAGATCGACGGTGATGGTCTTCTCACCCCCGGCGAAAAATACCGTCACAGGCACATTCGATGCTCGACCGCCTCCGTGCTGATAGGCGAAACGCACTTCATATTCCCCGTCGCTCGGTAGTTTGGGGTTGAAAGAAAGCGTCTTGTCGCCCTTTCCCTTGTTGGCGTCGTGGATGTAGCGTTTGCCGATAAAGTGCTTGGAAAACACCGAGTGCGTCCACTTACCCACGACCATCACATCGTCGTCATCTACGACGATGCCCGGCAGTGAGGAAGCGGCGACAATCTTCGGGGAAGTCGGTTTCGATTTTTGAGAGGCCGGTTCCAACATCGCTTTCAGCGTGCTGATGTCGCTTTGCATTTTTGCGACCGACGAATTGTGGAGTTCCAGTTCTCGTTTTGCCTCCGCCGAGAGTGGCAAGGGAACTTCCATGCAACTGGAGACATTCGAGTGTTTCAGCCCTTGGACATTCTTGAGAATGCCTGCCATCGCGTAGTAATCGCGGGTAGGGATGGGGTCGAATTTGTGGTCGTGACAACGTGCGCAAGTGATCGTTTGTGCTAATAGACCTTTTCCAATGACGTCGAGCTGTTCATCGACGAAATCCATCTCGAGTTGGCTCTTATTTTGGTTCTCGAGGTTGGTGTCACCCATCATCAGGAACGTCGTGGCGATGAGATTCTGCCGTTGTGCATCGACTGATGATGCCTTGAGTAAATCGCCTGCGAGTTGCTGCGTGAGAAACTGATCGTAGGGTTGGTCGTCATTGAACGCTTCAATCACGTAGTCGCGATAACGCCAGGCATGTTTGAGTAAGATTCCGCGCAACGACATCGACTCTGCGAAACGTGAAACATCAAGCCAGTGACGCCCCCAACGTTCACCGAAGCGTGGTGATGCCATCAACCGGTCAACGAGCTTCTCATACGCCTTGGGCGACTTGTCGTTGACGAATTGTTCGATCTGCTTCGGCGTAGGAGGCAGGCCAATGAGGTCGAAGTAGAGGCGTCGGACGAGAACAGTCTTTTTTGCATCGGGACCAGGTTGCAGACCGGCGGTTTCCAGCCCGGCGAGAACAAAGCGATCGATGGCGCCGTTCGGCCAAACAGTATTACTCACTTTCGGGATGGCTGGTGCTTTCAGTGGATGGTAAGCCCAGTGTTTCCGGCCAGCTTCGATATCGATTGGCTTCGGCTTGGCAACCCGGTTGGTCGCGCGACGTGGATCGATCGCACCGTCTCGAATCCACTTTTCGAAATCCGCAATGACCGCTGCGGGCAACTTCCCTTTGGGAGGCATCTCGAAGTCATTGTGCTTAAGAGCGGAAATCAGCAGGCTTTCTTTCAAGTCGCTCGGCACGACAGCAGGCCCCGAGTCGCCACCCTTGAGCAAACCTTGCCGGGAGTCGACGAGCAAGCCGCCACTCAGCTTCTTGGAATCAGCGGCATGGCACTCATAGCAATGTTTGGCGAGAACGGGCCGAATCTTCGTTTCAAAGAAATCAAGCCGCTGACGTTCAATAGCCGGATCGGCAGCCCAAGTCGAGCCCGTGACGAGCAGAATCGCGATCGATAGGATTCGGTAACTCATTTAGCAATACCCCTTGACCTCGATCGTAACGCCGAACAACTGATCTTTCCACGCGGCAAGGACAGACGCTAATCCCGAAAAACGTTCGAATTCGCGAAGAGCCGGCGGATCACTCGACACACACCGTAACGTGTTGGAAGTGAATCCGTTATTGCCGTAAGCGAATTCAAAACACGTGCTTCCCGTCAAAACTGACGAAAACCGAATTCACTGAAAACGTCGAAAGTGACCTTCTCCCCTGAAATTGTGCCACTGCTTGTGCGAGAATCCATTCAGGTGAAACCCCTGTAAAGGACTCTCAGCGATGAAGAAGAACCGA
>Ga0209403_10005882_pt1 | contig 12623 bp, 12 predicted proteins | sample ArcticOcean_MG_C_8_FD_187440 | JGI IMG/M metagenome (GOLD analysis project Ga0209403, IMG submission 187440) | Marine microbial communities from western Arctic Ocean - ArcticOcean_MG_CB11_86 (SPAdes) (version 2) | ecosystem: Environmental > Aquatic > Marine > Oceanic | place: Arctic Ocean... | reverse complement strand
GGAGGGCCCGATATGACGGCGTATAAAATCGCCATGCATTTCCAGTTCGCTCAGGCTTGCTTTGTACTCGGTCATGGCAACGGTTCCTTAATACGTTAGTGTGTCAGTCCAGGGTCGCTATAAGTTCTTGGTAAGCAGTTTCGTCCATCAACTTGTCAAGATCAGATGGCGATGCAACTCGAATACGGTAGAACCAACCTTCGCCGGTTGGATCTGCATTGACTTTTTCGGGGTCGTCATTAAGGCCGCTGTTTACTTCGACCACAGTGCCTTTAACTGGCGATTTGACGTCGCCCGCGGCCTTGACCGACTCTATTACGACAACCTCCTGGCCCACACTCACCTCGATTCCGGTCTCGGGAAGTTCGACGTAAACCAGTTCACCCAGTTGATCCTGCGCGAAGTCCGTAATTCCGATCGTGACAATGTCTTGGTCGAGACGAGCCCATTCGTGGTCGGCCGTGTACTTGAGATCATTCATGACAGTTCATTCCTTTTTCTCTTTAGTGTGGTAGCGATGGGGGGAAAAGGGCATAGAGCAAACAGTTACGGGTAAGGGCTTATTGCGAACCTGCGCACGCAAAGCTGTGCCAGGGGTGGAATATTCTTTGGCGACATAACCCATCGCAACGGGAGCATTCATGCTGGGCCCAAAACCACCGCTGCTCACCTCGCCGATCTGAACACCGTCGGCATCGAGTAACTCAGCATGAGCGCGAACCGGCGCTTTGCCTTCGGGGCGGATTCCAACTCGGCGTCGTAAAGGTCCGTTATCAATTTCATCTAGGATGCGATCCGCCCCGGGAAAACCGCCGCAACGGATGCCTTGCGTGCGCCTGCAATAAGGAATCGCCCACTGCAGGCCTGCTTCGATGGGCGAGGTATCAGGACCGATATCATTGCCGTGCAGGCATAACCCGGCCTCAAGACGCAAGGAATCCCGCGCGCCTAGTCCCACCGGCTCGACCTCAGGTAGTTCTAGAATTCTCCAGGCCAGATCAAGCGCATCGGACGCGGCGACTGAGATTTCCACCCCGTCCTCGCCGGTATAGCCACTACGAGTGACCGTGCAGGGTATGCCTGAAATGATGACTCGTTTAGCCCCCATAAAAGGCAGTTCTTCGATACCGGGCGACATTCGTTGTAAAGCATTACAGGCCCGCGGTCCCTGGAGGGCCAAAAGGGCGCGGTTGTTCATGGATTCGAACTCAACCGTATCGCCACAAAGGTTTTGTAACAGCGCAAAATCAGCTTCCTTGTTGGCGGCATTTACGACCAGAGTGTAACGATCATCCAGTCGGTAAATCATCAGGTCATCTAGAACTCCACCAGCGTCGTTGGTGAAAAAACTGTAGCGCTGAGATCCATTTGGGAGTTCCAGCAGGTTGGCCGGCAGCACTGTTTCAAGTAATCGAGCAGAACCATCGCCAAATACTGTTGCCTGACCCATATGCGATACATCGAAAAGGCCAGCGCTGGCGCGAACCTGCCGGTGTTCAAAAAGGATTCCAGAGGGGTACTGTACCGGCATGTCGTAGCCGGCGAAGGGCACCATCTTGGCACCAAGCGCCGTGTGAAGTTCGTACAGTGGAGTACGCTTCACGAAGACCCGGTGATTTGATGTAGTTGTGTGGGTGTTCTCATCTGGCAGCCAATAGTATATCGTCCAAAACTATTTGGACCCGTTTTCATATTATTAAAATGACAGTGAAGGAAATTCATGAACGCTAACCCAGTTCTCGTTGAGGTGACCCGAGGGGAAATGGTCGAAAGCCGTCATCGTGGGGCGGTAGCCCTGGTGCATAGCAATGGCCAGACCATCTCAGGAATCGGTGATATCACTCGACTGATCTACCCCCGCTCGGCCCTCAAACCCCTACAGGCATTACACCTTATTGAAAGTGGGGCTGCAGCGGCATACCAGTTAGGAGAGCGTGAGATTGCACTGGCCTGCGCATCGCACAACGGAGAGGAGCAACACGTGGCGGCAGCTGTCCAGTGGCTAAACAAGCTGGGCCTGGATGAATCTGCGCTCGAATGCGGAGCTCATTCACCGCGCCGAAGTTTTGACCGCGAGGCTTTATTGAGTCAAGGCAAGAAACCCGGTCCGGCGCATAACAACTGCTCGGGCAAGCATTGCGGATTCCTTACAGCGGCATTACATGAGGGGCACCCACCGGAAGCTTATATTGCGCGTGAGCACCCGGTTCAACAGGCAGTAATGGCACTGATAGGCGAGTTGGCTGGGAGGTCTCTTAAGGATACGCCCCATGGGATTGATGGTTGTGGAATCCCGGTTGCTGGTATTCCACTAGAGCATCTCGCCATGGCGTTCGCCCGCTTTGCGACTGGCGACGGCTTAAGCGAGGGTCGGGCCAGTGCCGCACGACAGGTCTATGATGCGATGGTTAATGAACCCTTCATGGTGGCAGGAACCAACCGCTGGTGCACGAATGCTATCGAAGCTGGTCGCGGGGCTTTCATTGTAAAAACTGGTGCCGAAGGCGTCTACTGTGCTGCGATACCTGAAGCGGGCATAGGTGTTGCACTCAAGATCGATGATGGTGCCCATCGGGCTTCTGAGTGCGCTATGGGAGCCGTGCTCTCAAAGATTCCTTGTTTGAAGGCTCTTTTCGCAGACTCTCCAACTGAGTTGATCAGGGCGCCGGTTAACAATGTGGTCGGAAAAACAGTAGGCGAAATCGCGCCGGGTCCGGCTTTACAGGAATTGATCATCACTAACCCGGGTTGACATCATTAATGGGGCACCGGGAAATGAACTTGGGCGTTGAAGGGCGCTTTTGGTTGGGTGAATCACAGCAGCGGCTTGGGAAACTGCGGCTTGCCAGAAAGTTCAGAATTCGAATCGGGGGTAAGTATCAGTGCCAATTCGCTGGCCTGGCTTGAGGCCAAGGTCTTGCATCATGCCAGAGTGATCCGGATCCATCCCTTCAGGGCGAAAACAGACTCGGACATCGTCACCCAGCCACTGGGTATTGAACACTTTCAGTTCTCGATCGTCAGCGAGGTTGCCCGACCCGCCATGAATAGTGCGGGCGTTAAAGATCGCGCAATCTCCCGGTTCCATATCCCAACTGAGGATATCGTAGCGATTCCGATTGCTTTCGATGTCGGGAAAAGGCTCGTAGTTCTCGCCAATCACGTCATCGCGACCCTCGCCAAAGTCCACTTGCCGAAACTGCTGAGGCCAGCGGTGTGAGCCGCATACAAACTCCAAGGCGCTCTTTTTCTCGACCCCTACCAACGGCATCCAGATAGAGCACGTATCAAAACCCTTGACCGACCAGTACGGCTCGTCTTGATGAAAAGGCGTTCGGAACTGCATGCCGGGGGTGCGAACAAAGACGGCATCAAAGAAGAAATTAACTTGACTGGTGCCTAGTACATCAGCGGCTGTTTTTGCAATGGGCGAGTCTTCTACAAACTTACGGTATTCCGGGATCGTTTGCCATGCCTGGCTGTCATAAAAGCAGGTTCTTCCCTGTGCGTCACGATTCCAGATCCGATGTCGCGCGGTAGGGGTAGCAATATTTCTGTCCAACCCCCGCACGAGCAGATCGATCCAGTCTGCACTGACGGCGTTGCGTAGCAATATCACACCATCGGAATCGAACTTGGAAACCTGTTCAGGGGAAAGTGTGGACGATCGAGTCATGTCAAACTCATTAAATGAAGACATTGCGAGATGGCGGGATCAATTATCTTAAAGGCAAAAAGCGGGCAGTAGGCGGCGATTGTTGATCCGGTTGCGACGTGATAAAGGTCGATAATCGATTAACGGGTCACAGCTCGCCAGTGCTGTACGCCTGAATACTGAGGGCGTGAATTTCCTTTTTCATTAAATCTTCAACTGCGGCGTAAACAAGGCGATGCCGCGACAGTGTATTAAGTCCTTCAAAAGCTTTGGAAACCACCGTTACCGCATAGTGTCCCCCGCCTTCCGCGGCGCCGGCATGGCCGACATGCAGATGGCTTTGGTCTTCTATCTCTACGGATTCAGCCCGAAGGCGACTGCGAAGCCGCTCCCTGATATGGTCGATGGTTTGCATGTCAGATTTTGTCGTCTTCGTTGACAATGTGGCGGGAGATCAACAGCATCTGAATAATACTGAAAGCCAGGGTCAGACCGAGCAGGCCAAAGACCTTGAAGTTAACCCAAAAATCAGTTCGGATCTGTTCGTCTAGGTGTGTGCGAAAAAAGAAAGCGATGTATAAGTTCAACGTCCCTGAGACCAGGAAAAAGAGTCCCCAGGATAAGTTGACCTTTTTCCAGATTGGAGATGGTAATGTCATTTTTCCGCCGAGGAGGCGCTCAAGCACGGTGCGCTTTCCCAGAAATTGGCTGCCAATCACAATCACGGCAAAAAGCCAGTTAACAATAGTGGGTTTCCATTTAATGAAAACATCGTCACGAAAAATCAGGGTCAGGCCGCCAAAAATAAGGATTACAAACAATGTGACCAGATGAGTGGTTTCAAAGCGTCGGTGCCGGAACCAGAACCAGATGACTTGGCCCAAAGACGCAACGATCGCAACCGATGTGGCCGCATAAATGCCATATAACTTGTAGGTGCCGAAAAAGAGGATCAGCGGGAAAAAATCAAACAGCAGTTTCATGGCAGTCTTGGTCGGTAAAATGGCCGACAATTATAAGGCGCGAAGTGCGATGGACGTTATCGCAGCAAAAACAATTTTGCCCAGGCACTTATTGATGACTTGATTGAGCGACTGGCAATAGAACCGAATCCTGTGGCCCCACTTTTCAGTTTCATGCCGGACTTCTCGCGGCTAGTAACGAACGCCAAGTCGTATGCATCATGTCCAAACACCTAAGCCCCCAAGGAGTTTTCAGTGATATGTCGGCGAGATCGTTTGAAAAACTTCAGAAGATACGGGGTCAAAATAGTTATATTGGGGCGAATATTACGGGGGAACTAGAAATTCCCTGCTTGTAAGTCATTGATTATAAGAAGCCAATGGTACCGAGGGTCGGACTCGAACCGACACTCCATTGCTGGAACCAGATTTTGAGTCTGGCGCGTCTACCAGTTTCGCCACCCCGGCATTGTTGATTTATAAAGGCTTTTTTTATTCTTAGGATGCTAGAATTTATCTGTTGCACCTTCCTTGCTCTTCCAAAGAGAAAATATCCGCCAAATCACAGCGGATTCTAGCACCGACACAGACCATGGAAGCCCGCCCATCTAGATACGTTTTGTATCCACTAATTTGAACCACCCCTTTTGCAGCACACCTGCCGTCCCCACCTTTCTGGTATAGGTATCCTAACGTATGCTTACTTCTTCAAAACCCCCATCCGAAAACGTAATTGGCTGGCGTTTCTGTGATGGGATGTCCGCCCTGGTAGTCCGCAATCCTGCCGACGGCGGCCTTGCCACTTGGTCTAGTGGCAAACGCTGGCGCACAGTAGACGTGCGCAATGTAGCCTCAGAAGGTCGCTCACTCTCAGAAAGTGATTAGAAAGTCGTATTTGCACGCTGGTTTGCAGGTGACTTTCCCCCCGTAGTCGGTCCAGTTTGAATGTTAGTGCATGGAGCGGATTTTGGGGGAGAGGTCAGGATATCAACTTCAACGGCTTACGGCCGATGAAAATGGCAGTATATCCATGTACTGCGCGTAGCCTGTTGAAAACCGAGTTTTTCAACAGACTGCTAGTGTAATATATCGGCCTTTTTACGCGAGCTTCTTTCTTGCTTCAGCTAATTACCAATGCACATGTTTTCGCACCTGAAGATCTTGGCGTCCGTCACCTGTTGATCGGCGGCGGGCGAATTCTCGGGATCAGTGACAGTCGCGACAGCCTCTTTGCTGCAGCGGCTACTGAGATCGATTTGCAGGGTAAGCGTCTGTTGCCCGGATTCATCGATGGGCATGCGCACCTGACCGGTGGCGGTGGTGAATCGGGCTTTAGCAGCCGAGCTCCACCAGTGCCCCTGGGCATTTTCACGCGAGCCGGCGTGAGCACGGTCGTCGGTGTGCTGGGCACGGACGACACCACGCGCGATACACGATCGCTGGTTGCCCAGACTCGCGCCCTGCGGGAAGAGGGTCTGGGAGCGTTTTGTCATACCGCCGGCTATCACATACCGCCTGTCACGTTGACAGGATGCGTGAAAGACGACATCGTCTTTATTGATCCGGTGATTGGTGCGGGCGAAGTGGCTATCAGCGATCATCGCTCTAGCCAGCCGACACTGCACGAAATCATGCGACTGGCCAGCGATGTTCATGTCGCCGGGTTAATTACCGGCAAGGCGGGCATTTTGCATCTTCATCTCGGGGACGGCGATCGCGGACTTGATCTCGTGCGACGCGCGCTCGATGCCAGCGAATTACCCGCCCGAGTGTTTAACCCAACCCATATCAATCGAAAAAAGGCCCTGTTCGAGGAGGCCATCGAACTCGCTCGAAGAGGCTGCACGGTGGATATCACGACATTTCCCGTCGATGATGATGACGATGCCTGGGCACCGGACGTTGCGTTGCTGCGCTACCTTGAGTCTGGTGCTCCCGCGAATCGCGTCACGATGAGTTCGGATGGTGGAGGGTGCTTGCCGGTATTCAACGAGCAGGGCGAAATCGTCGAAATGGATATCGGGCGTCCATCGCTGCTTATGTCAACGTTGCAGTCGCTGCTCGATCAAGGTATTCCGATGGAGAAGGTTCTGCCGGCATTCACCAGCAACGTAGCCGACATATTGAGATTCGCCGATCGCGGTCGGGTGCGGGACGGTGCGTGCGCCGACTTCATTATTCTCGACAATCAGAACGCCATATCGGACGTCGTCATCGCGGGTATTTTTCATATTCAATCCGGTGAACAGCAGGTATTCGGTCAATTCGAAAAAGCGGGTGCCGGTCGTCACTGATCCGACGGTTCTTAATTCAAAAAGTCTCAATTCAGCAAGTCTTAACTCAACAATTCCTAATCCAACAAGACGAAAGTCAAACCATGTGTCCTTCCAAAACAACTGATGGCTCTGCGCCCGGATATATCATTCCCATAGGCGGCGCTGAAGAAAAGTTCGATAACCCTGAAATTCTTGACCGATTCGTCGAAATCTGTGGCGGCAAAGATGCCCGGATTTCCATTATTCCGACAGCCTCGGAACTCGAAGATACCGGCCGCAATTACGAAAAGCTGTTTCGTACGCTCGGTATAAAACACACGCGCGTTCTGCAGATGATGACTCGCGAAGACTGTCAAACCAGCGAATTCCTGGATTACATCGAAAACTCCGACGGCGTATTCATGACCGGTGGCAATCAATTACGTCTGTCCACGACGCTCGGTGGGACGCCAGTCGCGCAGATGATTCGTCGTCGAAATGCGGCAGGTATGCATGTTGCGGGTACGTCCGCCGGTGCCGCGTTCATACCTGAGCATATGATCGCGGGCGGCCTAGAGGGAAGCATGCCAACCCCGGACATGGTCACGATGGCGCCGGGACTGGGTTTGACCAATAATTTCATCATCGACCAGCACTTTCGACAGCGCGATCGGCTTGGGCGACTATTGACCGCCCTCGCGTACAACCCGTTTGCCGTCGGCATTGGTCTCGATGAGGACACAGCCGCCTTCATTCGCCCCGGCGATGACCTGGAGGTTGTGGGAAGTGGCGGAATTACCATCATTGATCCATCCGAACTCAGCCACTCGTCAATGGATAGCGCCAGGCGTGGCGAACCCGTCAGCCTGATTAATGTGAAACTTCATACACTTATCAGTGGTGGAAGATTTACAATCAGCAGCAGAGAGGCATCTTCCGAATAACCCGTCCACGACTCAGCAAAACAATAACTACGGATCCTGGACAATGAAAATAGTAAGTACCAACGTCTACGTTGGGCCGAACATATATGCCCACTTTCCGGTTATCCGTCACGTACTGGATCTGGGCATTCTGGAAGAGTGGCCCACCAGCCGTTTGGGCCAGGATTTTGTCGACCCGCTGCTGCAGTACCTTCCCGGTCTTCACGATCACGGCTGTTCCTACCGCGAGCCCGGTGGTTTCGTGCGGCGCTTGCGCGAAGAAGAGGGAACCTGGCTCGGACACGTCATGGAGCACGTGGCAATCGAGCTGCAGAATGTCGCTGGTTCGCCGGTTACTTTTGGCAGGACGCGCTCAATCGACGGTCAGCCGGGTCATTACAACATGGTGTTCCAGTACAAGAATGCCGAAGTCGGACGCGAAGCGAGCCAGCTTGCGCTGTCCCTGATCCACAGCCTGTTGCCGGCTGAATTAGGGTCGGATGCGGCACCATCAGACGGTTGGGACTTCGCCGAGGAAAGAGACGCCTTTATTCGCTACGCACAGCGACGCGCATTTGGACCCAGCACACAGTCCCTGGTTGACGCCGCGGAGGAAAGAGAAATTCCCTGGATTCGCCTGAATCGACAAAGCCTGGTTCAGTTCGGGCACGGGCGTTTTCAGCACCGTATCCAGGCGACCACGACAGGGCTGACCAGCAATATCGCGGTTGAACTGGCATCGGACAAAGAAGAAACAAACAGTATTCTTCGTGATCTTGGTTTACCGGTTCCAAAGCAATACGTTGTGCGCTCGTCGCGAGACGCGACGCGAGCGGCCAAGCGTATAGGATTTCCTGTGGTACTCAAGCCCCTTTCCGGCAACCACGGCCGTGGCGTATCGATTAACCTGAAAACAGGCGAAGAAGTTGAAGCCGCCTTTGAGAAAGCGAGAGAACATGGCAGAAGCATTGTCGTAGAGAGCTTTCTTGAAGGTTGGGACCACCGATTGCTCGTCGTTAATGGAAGGCTGGTTGCGGCGGCAAAACGCACGCCCGGGCACGTTGTCGGCGACGGTGAGCATACGATTGAGCAGCTTGTGGACATCGTCAACGACGACCCACGCCGCGGCGTTGGCCACGAGAAAGTACTGACCAGGCTGGAGTTTGATCACCAGGCGGAACGACTACTCAAGGAGCTCGATTATGGCCGCGACACCGTCCCTGAAAAAGACCACGCCGTTTACCTGCGTTCAACGGCCAACTTGTCTACAGGCGGCACCGCAATCGATGTGACGGATTCGATACATCCCGACAACCGCGAAATGGCAGAAAGAACAATCAAAGCGATTGGCCTCGATATTGGCGGTGTCGACTTTCTTACCAAAGACATTACCAAGTCATACCGGGAAGCCGGCGGCGGGATCTGTGAAGTGAACGCAGGGCCGGGCTTCAGGATGCATGTCGCGCCAAGCGAGGGTACGCCTCGTGATGTTGCAGGCCCGGTAATTGACATGTTGTTTCCTGCCGGCCAGCCGAGCCGAATTCCGATTGCAGCGGTGACCGGCACCAACGGTAAAACTACAACGTCACGGATGCTTGCGCACATCCTGAAAATGTCCGGCTACACCGTTGGACTAACGTCGACAGATGGTGTTTATATTGATGGTCAACTCAGTGTGTCTGGCGATATGACCGGGCCGATTTCGGCAAAGATGATCTTGCGTGATCCCTCGGTGGATGCCGCGGTGATGGAGACGGCACGCGGAGGGATGTTACGTGGCGGCCTGGGCTTCCAGAATTGCGACGTCGCCGCCTGTCTTAACGTGACCGCCGACCACTTGGGTCTAAAAGGCATCGACACGCTGGAACAGTTGGCCGTCATTAAGCGTGTGCCTATAGAGATCGCTCAGAAAGCCGCTGTCCTGAACGCTGACGATGCGCATTGCCTGCAAATGGCCGACTACACAGATGCCGAAACGCTGTCCTACGTCACGATGAATCCCGGGCACCCGCTGGTTAAGCAGCATATTCGCGCTGGTGGTCAGGCGTTCGTGTTGGAAGAAGGCATGAACGGCCACATGATCGCGATATATGACAATGAGGGGCATACGGCGCTTCTGTGGACGCACCTGATCCCGGCGACAGTCGAGGGCCGGGCGCTTCATAACGTGCAGAACGCCATGTTCGCCGCGGCGCTTGCCTACAACATGCAAGTCAGCCTGGAAGATATTCGCCATGGCCTGCGCACCTTTGATTCGTCGTTCTTCCAGGCGCCGGGACGCATGAATATTTTCGATGAGCATCCGTTCAAAGTGATTCTTGACTATGCCCACAATCCGGCGGCCGTGCGTGCGATGTGCAACCTTGTCGAAAGGTTTCGCGCCGAGGGCAAGAAGATAGTTGTGCTGTCTGCTCCGGGAGATCGGCGTGACGAGGACATCCAGAAGATCGCCGAGATTGCGGCTGGCACTTTTGACACCTTTATTTGTCGATGCGACGACAACAGGCGCGGGCGTGGCCAGGACGAAGTCGCCGTAATGCTCAAAAACAAGCTGCTGCAGATGGGCATCGATTCCGATCGGATCGAGGTGATCCCGGATGAGCAGGAAGCGACCTCCAAGGCGCTGGAAATCGCTGAAACAGGTGATCTAATCCTGGTGCTGGCAGATGCGATCAAGCGAACCTGGAAACAGATTATCTATTTCAACTCAGGCGCGAAAGTCGAGGAAGGCCGCGTGGCTGCCACGATGACACTGGAACTACCGGATACGGATAATTTCAATTTCCATGATGACATCGAAATTATCAGTGACGAGCGCGGCGTACGCATCGCCCGCGAGGCCGGTGACTGAGTCGCTGTCGTATGGAATATCTTGACGCGCGCCGGTTGACCGGACCGAGCCTGTTGTGGAATCGGGCGGGGTCCATTCTTGATGTGCAGTGCACCCAGGACGATACCCGCAAGCTGATCCCGGTCTGGGACAAGCATATAAAGGCAATGCTGGGCGCCGTGGGCTGGGACGAAGAGATTACTTGTCACTGGCCGCTGTCAGGTGGCGTTAGCCTCGCGTTTTCGGCGCCAATCGATGTTCTGTATGCCGCTTCGGCGATCAACGAATGGGCATGGGCTTGTTGCCAGGCCACGTTCGGTGAGGCCAAGATGCCGGATTTCGATGAGACGATCGAAGAAGTACAAAGCGCCATAGAGGAAGAAAAGAATCCAGCACTGCTTGATCTCGAGCAGGCTGCAAATGAACATGGTATGTCTTTTCTCTGGGACGACGATTATGTTTCGATCGGCCATGGAAAGGGTTCTCAAACCTGGCCGTTTCGCGAATTGCCCTCATCGGATGATCTTGACTGGAGTCACTTTCACGATGTACCAACGGCGCTCGTGACAGGCACCAATGGCAAGACCACGACGGTGCGACTTGCCACGCATATTCTTCGAGGCTGTGGACGCCATGTTGGCATGAGTTCCACAGACTGGATATCGGTCAATGAAAAAATTATCGATCGAGGCGATTGGTCCGGTCCGGGTGGCGCCCGTTGTGTATTGCGTGAACCTGAAGTGGACGTCGCCATTCTGGAAACCGCCAGGGGCGGTTTGTTACGACGAGGCCTTGGCGTCAGCCAGGCCGATGCTGCACTGATAACCAATATTGCCGAAGACCACTTGGGCGACTTCGGTTCACAGAACCTGCACGAATTGTTGAACATCAAGTGGATTGTCAGCCGAGCCGTTGAAAAAACCGGGGCGCTGATTCTGAACGCTGACGATCCATTACTGGTGGGTAAATCGGCCGAGTTTCCTGGGAAATTGATCTGGTTTAGCCTGGATGCACAGAATGCGGTTATCGATTTACACACTCGCGCCGGCGGGATCGCCTTTGTTCTCGATAACGGTGATTTGCTGAGGTTGGAGGGTGACGCCGTCGAAGTTATCTGCGCAGCAGCAGAGATTCCTATCACCATGGAAGGTGCCGCCACATACAACACGGCGAATGCACTTGCAGCCGCGGCACTCACAGACCGGTTGGGCATTCCGATGGCAGAAATTCGCGCCGGACTGACAACCATGTCGCAGGACGACAACCCGGGTCGTAGCAATATCTACATGTTTGACGGTGTCAGTGTACTCGTTGATTTTGCGCACAACCCGGCTGCAATGCAGGCGCTTTTCGACATGGCCAAAGCGATTCCTGCAAAACGCAGGGCCCTGTCATTTGGCCAGGCAGGAGACCGAACTGATGATCTGATACGGCAACTGGCTCGCAATGCCTGGGCTATCGGGCTGGACAAGATCATTGTCTCGGAGCTTGAGGTGTACTGGCGTGGCCGCGAATACGGTGATGTGTTTGCTCTCATTAAAGACGAACTACTGCGTTGTGGTGCAACCGAAGATCAGATTCTGCACTTCATGACGGAGGATGAATCGCTGGACGCGGCACTTGAGTGGGCACAGGAAGGCGACCTGGTGATTATGCTGGCACTCGGCGGCAGCACGCCGATTATTGAGAAGCTGACTGGGATGGAGTCGTAGAACGGCGGTTGCGGCACATTTGCACCAACTACACCGCTTGGTCAATCGCGCCTTCAGGCGCCCGGGTCATTTAGTAATGGTAAAGTACTTGGAGGCCATGTGATGCTTAGTGGTCAACGTGACTGAAACATAACCGACCGGAAATTTTTCTAGCCCAGTCATTGGGCATCATTAAGAATCAGCGTTGCCTGTTGGGTGCCATCTTCAGTAGCATTGGTCACAGAATCGATATCAACAACAATGGTCTCGTTTCCTTCGTTCGCATCACTATCGCTTTTTCCCGTTA
>Ga0209403_10005881_pt1 | contig 12624 bp, 12 predicted proteins | sample ArcticOcean_MG_C_8_FD_187440 | JGI IMG/M metagenome (GOLD analysis project Ga0209403, IMG submission 187440) | Marine microbial communities from western Arctic Ocean - ArcticOcean_MG_CB11_86 (SPAdes) (version 2) | ecosystem: Environmental > Aquatic > Marine > Oceanic | place: Arctic Ocean... | reverse complement strand
GTATGGGAATGCGTACATCAAAGTGAATGCCTTTGATGCCACCCGTGGTAGAGAGACAGTGGCGCTATCATTTATTGTCAATCGGCCAAAGGATGAGCCAGGATTTGGCGTTGCACGTACCGGAGGCCAAGGCCGCAACATCCGCTATAAGATTCATAGCTATGCTACCGATAAGCCGGAAGGCCGGCGTTACGAATAAGCGGTAATTGGGACGCTGGGGCGGGTTTTATCCTGCTCCAGCCCCCCGCATTTGTATGCAGATGACAGAAGAACTGACAAATAATGCCGTAAATTCGGGCGAGGCGGGCGACGTCGCGGCCAAAAAACCGCTGGCGACCTCGTTTGACCTTCAGGCCGAATACGAAGGGTCGCATATTCAGGAAACCCTGGATCAGCTTGACCGGGAGCTCGTGGGTTTAGAACCCGTAAAGGCCCGGATCCGCGAGATCGCTGCACTGTTGCTGGTATCCAAAGCCCGCCGAGAATTGGGCTTGGAGACCGAGCCGCCGACTTTGCACATGTCCTTTACCGGCAACCCCGGCACCGGTAAGACCACCGTGGGACTGCGTATGGCCGATATCCTCCACAAGTTGGGGTACGTGCGCCAAGGGCACATGGTCAGCGTCACCCGCGACGACCTGGTGGGCCAGTACATTGGCCACACGGCACCGAAAACCCGCGAGATCGTCAAAAAGGCGATGGGCGGCGTGCTGTTCATTGACGAGGCCTATTACCTGTATCGCCCGGAAAACGAGCGCGACTATGGCCAGGAAGCGATCGAGATTTTGCTTCAGGTCATGGAGAACAATCGCGACGATCTGGTGGTGGTTTTGGCGGGGTACGCCGACAAGATGGAAATCTTTTTCCGCAGCAATCCGGGCTTTCGCTCGCGCATCGCCCACCACCTGGAATTTCCGGATTATTCACAATTGGAACTGCATGATATCGCCCAGCTGATGATGGACAACCAGGCCTACAAATTCAGTGCCGAGGCCCAAGATGTTTTGCGGGAATACATCAGCTTGCGCATGACCCAGCCGCATTTTGCCAACGCCCGGTCAATCCGCAACGCCATCGACCGGGCCAAACTGCGCCAAGCCAGCCGATTGTTCAACGATCGAGGGGGCAAGCCGTTGGATCGTGAAACGTTGATGACGATTGAGGCCTCGGACATCCAGGCCAGTCGCATCTTCACAATGTAAACGGCGGGAGTTGGCGGAATACCATGGCAAAAAGTAGCATTGGCGGCGTCCTGATACCGGTGGCGGCAACTGGCGTCATGTTCGCCGTGGTTCTGGGAGTTTTTTTCAGCGCTCAGACAGAACCCGATCCGGCCACCGCAGTCGTGGACGTGGCGGCCATCGCACCTGATGCTCCGATTGGTCCCGCCATCGCAGTGCTGCCATTTTTGGTCCTGTTGAATTCGTCTGTTACCCCAGGGGTCGCCAATAATCTGGCGGATCAAATTACTAAAAATCTAATGGGCGCCGAGGGCCTGACGGTTTCGCCAAAGGATGACGTGGCTGCCTTCAGCAACGGTGTGCGCCCATCTTTGGGTGAAATGTCCTACCAGCTTCGGGTTCGCTACATCTTCCAGGCGACGATTTATGGCGAAGACAATGAAATCCACGTCGACGCGCGGCTTGATGACGGCATGACCGGATACACCTTGTGGACTGGCAGTTATTGGGCCGAACGGGTCACGTTGTTTGACCTGCACACCGAGATTTCGAATTCAATTCTCAACGAAATTGGCTTGGCCGGCGCCGCGCGGGCGAATTAACCGCTGCTGAACGACACAACCATCGCGGCGACAATGATCGCCAGCAACACCGCGATCAGAACGAGATCCAGAAACTTCATGGCTGAGATTATGTGCCCCCGGCATCCTGGCTGATGGTTTCGTCATAAACCACCGGGCCGCCCGCCTTCATCCACGCCTTGATGCCGCCGACCACGCTGGCCACGCTGGCCACGTTCTCCAGACCGGCTTCTTTGGCCGCTTCCACTGCCATTACGGACCGCTCCCCAAACGAGCAAAAAAGATTAGCCGTTTGCCCACGGTGGGCGGCCAATAAATAGGTATAGGTTGCCGATCCAGAGTCGAATATTTGGCGAAATAGCATCGGGCGGGGCCTTGGTTGCACCAGGAACAGGAAAATATCTTAACAGATGACGTAATGTTCGGGATGACAAGAGCGCCCGGTTATGCAAACTTCCCAAGTTCGTAGCGCAACGCCCCGGAGAAATCATGGCGAATGTGACAGTTGCAGATCAAGTTAAGGCACCTGCGGATGTCGTTTGGGCGCTGATTGGCCCCTATGGATCCATCAGCAGTTGGATGCCTGGCATTGCCAGCGCTGATGTTGAGGGTTCTGGCGTCGGCGCGGTCCGGGTTTTAACAACGGACGACGGCGGTAAAATCACAGAACGGCTCTTGGCGGAGAACCCTTCGCCTCTTGGCTACACCTACGAAATTTTGTCCAGCCCATTTCCCATCCAAAACTATGTGAGCACGATCATGGTGGTGGACGAAGGCGACGGGTCCAGCACCATGTCGTGGGTGTGCAATTTCGAGCCCGTTGACGCACCTGAAGAGGAGCTCACCCAAGCTTTTTCGGACATGTACAAGGGTGCCATTGCCAATATCCAACGCATGACCGAAGGCGATGCCTCCGAGGGCCCCGACGCGGCCTAATCTAACTGGCCGGGAAGAATTCGTCCGATCTCCACACGTCCGTGACGCCTCGGATCCGGATCCGTCTGGGCTGGGAAGGCACTCAGCATTTCGACGTATTCCTGCGGCAGCTCATGTTGCCGGGCCCCGGCGACAATCAGATCCAGGTACCAATCATAGGGCCGCAAGCCCTCGTGTATCGCTGCTGGTCTGGCGTGATAGGTTGCCGCCGTCAGCCTGTGACCCATGGGAAAGTGGCTGATTTCGAACACGTCGTCCCGCCGGTACCCTTTTCCTTCGGCTTTGTCCAAGGCAGCGACATCGGTTGCGGCGATCGTGAACAAGACCCCGAAGGCATTGTGCCCCGCCGCCCAGACCAGGGTTGCTTTGCCAGAACCATCATCGCTGCGTTTGGAAAACCGCACACGATAGCCCTGGGCATATCCGGTTCCGATCGGGTGGGCCGATGGGCACCGCGCCCGCAATCGCTCGGTCAGCATGTTCGAGCCAAAAGCGAAATACTTCACGGGACGATCCGACCGGCAGCGAGGTTATTTCGAAGTCATGACCCAGACCCCATCCCAATCTTTGGGGTTCTTTTTCTTCATGGTCTGATTCCGCTCGACATAGGTCTGTGACAGTTTGTCGTTGGGGTTGGCCTCCAAGGCTTCTTTGAAGCGGCCGATGGATTTGTCCCAATTGCCTTTGCGGAATTCAATAATTCCCTCGCGGAAGTAATTCACCGCATCCATCAAATTGGGGAAGCTTTCTTCCGTGTGGTAATCCAGCAATTCGATCACCCCTACGGGCTCCGTCTTTCCCTTGACGATCACATAATCGATTTCCCGTGACCGATAGGTGCCGCGAAGCTTGGCGTAGGTGAATTCAGATATCAGCAGCTTGGCGGAGTACTGCTTGCAGGCGCTTTCGAGGCGCGCCGCCAGGTTCACCCCGTCGCCGATCAGTGTGTAATCCATGCGCTTAGGCGAGCCGATGTTGCCGGATACCACAAAGTCGGTATTCAGGCCGACGCCCATTTCCACACGCATTTGGCCCTCTGCTTCGCGTTTGTCGTTCCACTCGTGCAGATCGACCAGCATCCTCAACGCCGCGCGCACGGCCCGATCCTCGTCGTCGCCGTGATCCACGGGGATGCCAAAGGCCGCCATGATGGCGTCGCCGATAAACTTGTCTAGCATGCCGTCTTCTGCCTGGATGCAGTCCACCATCAACGTGAAGTACTCGTTCAAGAGCGATACGGTCCCTTGGGGGCCCAACTTCTCTGTAAGGGTCGTGAAGCTGCGCACGTCCGAGAACAACACGGTGCATACCGACTCGGTGCCACCCATCACGTCTTCCCCCGCCGCCAGCATTTGTTCGGCGATGCCTGGGTCCATGTACCGGGACATTGTGGATTTCATGCGCTTTTCGGAACTGATGTCTTCGATCATCAGCAGGGCGCCCAATTTCTTTTCCTGGTCGGTTTCGTTGACCAGAGGAAGGATGGTGATGTTGGCAGAGCCCAATTCAGCGGGCTCATCTTCTTCGCCTCCCGCAACCTCCAGGTCGGCGTCCATGAAAATTTCTTGTTCTTGGCTTTCGTTGACGCCGTCGATTTTTTCCAGGATCCATTCGTTGGCACCGGCGAAAAATTCCTTTGCGGATGCGCCGATGATGGCATCCTCGGTTATCTTCAAGATCCTCAGACCCGCGGAGTTGCATGTGACGATGACACCTTCGTCGTCCATGGTGATGACGCCGTTGGACATACTTTCCAGCATGCTTTCGTTGTAATTCTTCATGGTTTGGACGTCGTCGAACAGCTTGGCGTTTTCCAGGGCGATGGAGACCTGAGCGGTAAACGCCTTTAGCCGGGATTCATCTTCGGAATTGAATGACCCGCCGCGCTTGTTAAGAACCTGTGTGACGCCAATCACTTTGCCGTTCTTGTTGACGACCGGGACGCACAGCATGGATCGGGTGAAATAGCCGGTCTGTTTGTCGAATGCCGGGTTAAAGCGCAGGTCGGCATAGGCATGGGGAATGTTCACCGTCTCCCCGGATGTGAACACAGCGCCAGCGATGCCCAAATGGTTGGGCAGGCGGATTTCACCCAGAGAATCCCCCTGGGCCACCCGGGAAAATAGCTCGTTGGTTTTTTCGTCGTTCAAGAACAGCGTCGAGCGTTCAGCCTTCAGCATGCTTGTGGCTTCGGACATGACCTTTTGCAGCAACGACCCCAGATTGATTTCCGATGTGACGTCGGACACCACATCCAAGAACTGCATTTCCGTGGCCCGATCCCGCGCCATGGTTTCCAGCCGTTGGGTGCTTTGCATGGCGGTCGCGGCCTGGGTAGTCATGGCCTTTAAAAACGCCATGTCGCGCTTGGTGAACCGACCTTTCTTTTTGTTCAGGGCTTGAACCACACCGATGACCTCGCCGCTGACCGTGCGAATGGGTGCGCACAGGATGTTGCGGGTAAAAAACCCAGTTCGTTCGTCTACTTCGGCGTTGAATCTAGAGTCCGCGTGGGCGTCATGGATCACCAAGCCTTCGCCAGTGGTGAAGGCCTGCCCGGCGATCCCGCTGGAATTTAAAATGCGGATTTCCCGCATGTGATCCCCCAACGCCACTCGGGAATACAACTCGCCGGTTTGATCATCGTTTAGAAACAAACTGCCCCTTTCTGATTGGGTTTCCTGGATTACGATTTCCACCAGCGTACGCAAGACCTCGTCGACTGTTTCCATGGCAGCAACGGTGCGTGAGATGCTGAGCAAGGTTTCCATTTCCCGCATACGTGCGCCGGAGTCGGCCGCACTGTGAGCTTTGGGGGGACGTTCGGTGCGTTGATCCATGTCCTAGATTCCCTTTTTCCGGGTTCGGCCCGTGGCCGCCTTTGGTTTCTTTGGCGCGCGGCTGGATTTACTGGGCTTCGAAGCCTTCTCGGCTTCCAATTCGTCTCGCAATTTTGCGATCGTGTTTTGCAGATGCTGCACTTCGTCCCGGCGATCACGTTCAGATTCTTGAAGTTTTTCCGCGTTGTCGAACTGCTTTTCATCCAGTTCGTCACGCAAAGCCTGAGAGGTGTTTCTAAGCTGGCCCACTTCCTCAGTATAGCCCTGCACGGTTTGTTGGACCCGGACATCGGCATCAAAACGGAATTTTTCCAATTCATCGCGCAAATTTTGGGCGGTCGCCTTCAATTGGACGATTTCGTCATTGGCATTCGCCACCGCCTGTTGAACACGGGCATCAGCCTCGAATCGCATTTTCTCCAATTCGGCTCGTAAACTTTGGGCCGTGGCTCTCAGTTGTTTGATTTCGTCATAGGCATTGGCGGTCGCCTCCTGGACCTGGGCGGCGGCGTCATAACGCATGCGTTCCATTTCGTCGCGCAGAGCAGCCGCCGTATCGCGCAATTGCTGCTGCTCACCTTCCGCCGCCGCAATGGCATCTTGAACCCGCGCCCGGCCCTCTAAATGCTCGTCCTCAAGCTCTTTTCGCAGGGCCACGATGGCGTTCCGTAAGTCGCGGATTTCCAGCTCATCCCGACGCAAGTCATAGGTTTCTTCAGTGGAAGTCATGCCCAAGCCATTACCCTGTACCAACGCCCATCAGTATCGCCGAAGGTTCGCGCCCCTTTGGCGTCTTTTCCAGGCCTATCCTCGTCATTCCCGCGCTTGCCGCAAGGGGTTTGGCGCATGCGGGCCAAACATCATGGGCACCGTGTCAGGTCCCCTCCGCGCAAAACTTGGTCTAGATACTATCAGGAATATGAGGGTGTTAGGACGATGGCGCTGGCCAGACTGTGGCCGTCATCGACACCGACATCGACTTGGACCATTTGGATTTGGACCAGAATATTTCGGCCGCCAGCATCGATATTGTGATCAACAACTATGCCACAGTGAACGATGTAAACGGGCACGGGGCCCAAGTTGCGGGAATTATCGCTGCGGAAGAAAATGACCTCGCAATGCACGAAGTCGCCTATGGAGCGACGGTGCTTGCGGTTCGGGCCGATGCCCTGTGTTTCCCAGTTTATACGCCCGCCTGTCGCGGTTTCAATGACACTGATTTAGCCGATGCACTGGACTATGCGGTTGCCCAGGGTGCAGGCGTCATCAACCTGAGCCTAGGTGGCACTTCCCCTCAATCATCCGTGTTCACCGATGCCCTGTTGCGCGCAGCCAATCCAAGACGTTTACGGACAAATAGCCCCCGGTATGGACGTATTCGAACACCGCCCGAAAAATGACGGGCTGGGCGAACCCTGGCAACCGAAAAACTTCCCTTCCGTCGGCCAAGCGAAATTCCACAGTGGGCGTGCCGACCACATGATGACGGGCATAGGTGTCGGCTTGGGTCCGGGTTTCGCCATCGAAATCTGTGATGGGCAGGGATCCATGGCGATCCAATCGCACCACATAGAACCGCTGGTTAATGTAATCCCTGACATCCGCCTCGCGCAGGGCCGTCAGGTGCATCTTGGTGCAGTACTGGCACCCCGCTGCTTCCCAGAACACTGCAAGGATCTTGCCTTCCGCCGAGGCCGCCGCCAAATCCCGCCGCAAATCGCCTAGGGTTGGCCGGAACCAATCTTGTATCCACAAACCGTCAGGGCCAACCGTTGGTTCGGCCAGACGCTCTGAAGCAGCCACGGGCAGGACCGCGAGCAAAAGCAGACCAAGGGCGAGAAAAACAATCCCCGCCCTTGGCACAGCGTGACGCCTGCCTAAGCGATTGCGCCCAGAGGTGCCTCTTTCAAAAAGGATGCGTCCATGCCCCACCATTCCTGGGCCACCGTAGCGTACAGACTGCGGAAATGCAGCCGGTGCTGGAGATTGTCGCGATTTACCAGGTCATCCAAAGGTGGTTGTTCCCCATACAGGCCACCTTTGACCCGACCGCCCATCAAAAAATGCGGGGCCGAAGTGCCGTGGTCGGTGCCGCCTGAGCCATTTTCCTTTGGTCGCCGACCAAACTCTGCATAGGTCATCACCAGCACATCGTCCCACATGCCGTGGCCCCGCATGGAATCGGCGAAGGCACTGAGGCCACTCGCCAACTCCGCGTGCAGGAGCGGTTGCTCGTCCACTTGGGCGGCGTGAGTATCGAATCCGCCCAAGGTCACCTTGATGACCGGCACTTGAACACCGCCAGCGATCATTTTCGCAGCCAATTCCATTTGCAGGCCGAATTTGCCTTCGGGAAAGCTGGCCTTGGCATCCACATTTTCCACACCCTTGGCCAAGATGGCGGCAGCACCGGATTTGAAATCCTGCTGGACCCCCAAAACGTGGGCCAAGGGGTTGGGATCCACCGCCATACCCGGCGCCGGGGCGATGGTTGGCAACAAGGCCGCAGCATCCAACTGACCAATATTCTTTAGCACCATGACCCGGCGTCCAGGGGCTTCCAGGGGGCCAAACACACCCCGGCCCAATACCATTCCATCGGCGGCAAATTCCGCCGGCGGGGCTTCGACTTCGTCATACAATTGGCCGATCCAGCCACGTTGGGAGAACTCTGAGCTATCGGTGGCGGTGTCCCAAATTTGAATACCGCGGAAATGCGACAGATTGGGATCTGGATACCCGACCCCAAGGGCCACCGCCAACTGGCCCTGATCCCACAAGGCCATCAAGGGCGCTAACTCCTTTGCCAGACCAAGACGTTCGTCCAGCTGCAACACCGTTTCTTTGGGCACAGCAATGTTCGGACGCAGGCTGTAATAAGTGGAGTCGGTATACGGAACCACGGTGTTCAAGCCATCGTTTCCACCCTTCAGCTCCACCAGTACAACGGCGCGGCCCCACCGGGCTGCGGCTTGGGCAGGCCCCATGAAGGGCACTGTAACCAAGGGTGCCAGCGCGGCTGAGGTCAAAAATTCTCTTCGGTTCATCTTCATGATGATGTCCTACTTCAATTGGAATACGGGATCGAGCATCAACTCGCCGACCGGGTTTTTCGCCCCGGTGGTCCCGGGGGATGCGGCGCGCGGGATGGGCAGCATTAGCTCCGCCATCAGCGCCGGAGGCATGGCCATAAACGCAGCCGCTTCCTCCGACTTCAATCCTTCGCCAAAAATCCGGCGCGATGCCCGAGACATTCGACCCCCCCCACGAACGGGTGCAGTCACTTGGTCAATGGCATTAGAAATCGAGCGCAGCCATTCGTAGCGGGCAGGAAGCGCTGCGGTATTGATCCAATCGACACCGCCCGGCCAGCCCTTGACGTCGGGGGGGTCGAACAACTCTTGGCCCAGATTTTGCCCCTGGGCCAACAAGACCGACGGGTCCGGCGGGATGAAGCCAACCAATCGCAGTGTTCCCACCACCAAATCCGTGGGGGATTTAACCAGCGTGCCTTGGGTGGCAGGGTCGCGGAAGGTATCGCTTAGGAACATTGCCCGCATCAGCGGCTTTAGTTCATAGCCGCTGTCCCGGAACAGAGTGGCAAGCCGAGCTATTTCCGCCAAATTCGGCGTTGCCGACACAAAATTGAGCCACACTTTTTCGGTGATGTACTCAGCCACTCGGGGCTGTTCAAGCAAAATATCGATAATGTCGTCGCCATCGAAATTTCCACGGCGGCCAAAGAATAACTTTTGGCCTTTGTCATGAGCGCGCGCTTTCAAAACCAACTGGCGATCGGCGTCGAACCTCCACCCGGTGAACGCCCGGGCGGCCTCGCGGATATCGTCCTCTGTATAGCCCTGGCCCTCGCCCAAGGTGAACAACTCCATCAATTCCCGGGCAAAGTTCTCGTTGGGCGCGCCGGCTTTGCTGTTGACCGTGTCCAGGTACACCATCATTGCCGGATCGAACGTCACCGCCCGCAGCATGTCTCCGAAGTTCCCTAACGCGTGGGTACGCAGCGTGGCGTTTTGCAGAAATAGCAAATTCGGGGTCTTCACCTTTTTCAGCGATGACGTGAAATGGTTGTGCCAGAACAGCGTCATCGATTCGGTGAAGGGCGAGGTGGTGTTCAGCATTTCGCCATACCACCAGCCCTTTAGATCTCGGCTGTTCGCGCCTTGAAGCCTTTGGAATGCCATTTTTTCTTCGTCGGTCATGTTGGCGGTGCGCCGCGCTGGCGGCACCGACATCCAATCCGGCGGCGCCATAACCGCCTTCCCGGTAAAGCCGCCCAGTAGCCTGTCCACGGCTTGGTCATAGGTAAGACCAGCCAAGACATTCATCTCCGTCTGGGTTGGCGTTCCCAAACCAGTGCGGGCGGCAAGGTGGTGAATTTCGTCAGTCGTTGGAATTGCCATCGTCCTGCTCCTTTTTCCACTGGAGCAAATCAAACACGTTTGCTCCTGCATCGCTGTGACTAAACGTGCAAATTCTCCGGTTCCGTCGCTGGGCGGCCACTGAACCAGCCAAACTGTTCACCCGTCACAGGCCCGTGGTCAAGGCCGGATCGCGAAATGAGCAGTGGCACGAAGGTTGCGGTGTCTGAGCTAACAATCAACGAAATTGATGCAAATGGGAGGATTGCCGATAGAACTGACTGCGAATCCGTTTCAAATCGGGAATCGTCTTACCTATCCCTGGCATGGCACACATTTCACTTAAAAATTTCGGCACAGATCGCCGCCAACGGCGGATTAATGATCAACGTAGCGGACACCGGCATTGGAATGAGCCCAAGCGATATCCCCAAGGCCCTTGAGAAATTCGGGCAAATCGATAGTGCCCTGGACCGCCGATACGAAAGCACGGGCCTAGGTCTGCCGTTGGCAAAGGCCCAGACCGAGCTGCACTGTGGGACCCTAAAAATCATCAGCAAATTGAAATCCGGCACCACTGTTCAAATTAGGTTTCCACCGCACCGCAGCCTGGCCCCAGCGAACGTCTAAAGTCGCAATCCGTGGCCCAAGCGGCCAATGGGATGCTAAAACTCAGGCGCAGCACCCCAAAATAAGTTCACATCAAGCAATCATGGCAGATGACCAAGCCCCCGCCGCAATCCGTTTGGCGGACTATCAACCACCAGATTTTTCCGTCAAATCTGTGGCGTTGGATTTTGATCTGGATGATCCAGTTACCCGGGTGCGCACGCGATTGGAAGTGCAGTGCGAAGGGGGCGGTGATAAAAACGCGCCACTGGTGTTGCTGGGGGACGGTCCTGAACTTTTGACCATCGCCCTTGATGGGATCACCCTGGACCCAGGCGAATACTCGGCGGACGAAAAAAATCTGACCGTTTTTTCAGTGCCAGATGCTTTTACCCTGGAATACGAAGTCGATATTCGGCCGGGAGAAAATACGCAGCTTTCGGGGCTTTACACGTCCAAAGGTGCCTATTGCACCCAGTGCGAGGCCGAAGGCTTCCGCCGCATCACGTATTTTCCTGACCGACCCGATGTCATGACCACGTTCACCGTCACTGTTCGCGCAGACAAGGCGACGTGCCCTGTGCTGCTGTCGAACGGCAATCTGGTGGAAGAAAAAGACCTGCCCGGCGGCCGCCATGTAGCAGTGTGGTCCGACCCGTTCCCCAAGCCATCTTATTTGTTCGCCCTGGTGGCCGGGGACTTGGTCAGCGTCGAAGACACCTTCACCACCATGTCTGGGCGCGAGGTGTGCCTGCGGATTTTCGTTGAGCACGGAAACGAAGATCGCTGCGATTACGCCATGGATGTACTGAAACGGTCCATGAAATGGGACGAAGACCGCTTTGGTCGGGAATACGACCTGGACCTTTTCAACATTGTCGCGGTCAGCGATTTCAACATGGGGGCAATGGAGAACAAAAGCCTCAACATTTTTAATGCTAAATACGTGCTGGCCGATCCGGAATTTGCCACCGATACCGACTATGCCGGGATCGAAACCGTGGTGGCTCACGAATATTTCCACAATTGGACCGGCAACCGGGTCACCTGCCGGGATTGGTTCCAACTCAGCCTGAAAGAAGGCTTGACCGTATTCCGCGACCAAGAGTTTTCCGCTGATATGCGGTCGGCCTCGGTGACCCGAATCGGCAACGTGCGCAGACTTCGGGCAGCGCAATTTCCCGAAGATGCCGGTCCCCTAGCCCACTCGGTGCGACCGGATGCGTACATACAGATCAACAATTTCTACACCGCCACGGTCTACCAAAAAGGAGCCGAGGTCATTCGCATGATGCACACATTGCTGGGCCGCGACGGGTTTCGCGCTGGCATGGATTTGTATTTCGAACGCCACGACGGCCAAGCAGTGACCTGCGACGACTTTGTTGCGGCCATGGAAGACGCTACCGATACCGATCTGACGCATTTCAAATTGTGGTACAGCCAGGCCGGAACGCCCAAGCTGACCGCGTCCACGTCCTATGACCCGGACACCCAGATTTATGACCTAACACTTTCACAGACGATCCCCGACACTCCGGACAAGTCTGGGACCGCCCCCATGCACATTCCGGTGGCCATGGGTCTGGTGGACCCTGAAAGCGGCGACGTTCCCCTGGTGTTGGAGGGCGAAACCGCTGCGAACGCACCGACGTCCCGGGTGTTGGAGCTGGCCCAGGCCACCCAGACCTTCCGCTTTGTTGGCGTAAAGTCCCAGCCAATTCCGTCTTTGAACCGGGGATTTTCGGCCCCTGTGACTTGGAAATCAGACCTAGACGATTCCTCCCGGGCCAATTTGATGGCGCGGGATTCTGATCCGTTCGCCCGATGGGAAGCTGGTCAGCAGTACGGGACCAAGGTCTTGTCGGAGATGATCGGTGAAATCCAGAACGGCAACGATCCGGTGCCCGACCCCGCGATCATCGCCGCGATCGGCTCCACCCTAGGCGATGGATCCTTGGACCGGGCCACAATAGCCTTGTCCGTCCAGCTGCCGGTGGAAGGCGATCTGGCTGAACAAATGGAGGTCATCGACGTGGATGCGGTTCATGGGGCCCGGGAACACCTCCGCCGAGCCATCGCCGAAAACCTGCAC
>Ga0209403_10005878_pt1 | contig 12630 bp, 17 predicted proteins | sample ArcticOcean_MG_C_8_FD_187440 | JGI IMG/M metagenome (GOLD analysis project Ga0209403, IMG submission 187440) | Marine microbial communities from western Arctic Ocean - ArcticOcean_MG_CB11_86 (SPAdes) (version 2) | ecosystem: Environmental > Aquatic > Marine > Oceanic | place: Arctic Ocean... | reverse complement strand
AAAGCACCTGGATCAAATGCTCATAAAAATATCGTTGCCGAATGGTAATATAAAATAATGAAAAATTTGGGCGCTAATTTATTAGCGCCCTTTTTTTTAACTAATTTTTTAGAATTTATGGAAAACGAAGAAGAAAATAAAAACAAAAGACCTCATCGAATGAGAGGAGTAGCTTTTCCAAAAGCAAAATATGGTGTCTATTTGGCAATAGGTCTTATTCTGCTTGTCTTAATAATACTTTACAAAGATTCAATATTATAATTAATTAACAATATGGCAAAAGATTTATCAAAAATTGCTAAGCAGAAAAAAATTAAATATTTTTTAATAAGTTTTGTTGATCTATTTGGAGTCTTGAGATCAAAGTTAGTGCCTGCTGAAGCTATTAAAGGAATGCAAAAAAATGGTGCCGGTTTTGCCGGTTTTGCTACATGGTTAGATATGACCCCAGCAGATTCTGATATGTTTGCAATTCCTGATCCAGAAAGCTTAATACAACTTCCATGGAAAAAAGAAGTGGGCTGGTTAGCTTCTGACTTATGGATGAATGGTAAACCTGTAGAAGCTTCTCCAAGAGTAATGCTTAAAAATCAAATTAAAAAGCTGGAGAGAAATAATATGATACTAAAATCTGGTGTTGAGTGTGAATATTTTTTAACTAACCCAGAAGGTACAGCTATCGCAGATAGCAGAGACACGCAATCTAAACCTTGTTATGATCAATCAGCACTCATGAGACAATACGATTTAATAAAAGAAATTTGTGACGCGATGCTTAAACTTGGTTGGAATCCTTATCAAAATGACCACGAAGATGCTAATGGACAATTTGAGATGAATTGGGATTATACAGATAGCCTTAATACTGCTGATAGACATGTTTTTTTTAAATTTATGGTTAAAACGATTGCAGAAAAACATGGTTTAAGAGCAACTTTTATGCCTAAACCTTTTGAAAATTTAACAGGTAACGGTTGTCATGCTCATATATCTCTTTGGAGCGGGTCTAAAAATTTATTTTTAGATAAGGGTGATAAATTAGGTCTTGCAAAACTAGCATATAATTTTTTAGGTGGAATTTTAAATTCTGCTGAAGCTTTAAGTGCATTTTTTAATCCAACAATAAATAGCTATCGTAGAATCGACGCACCAACAACTGCATCAGGAGCAACTTGGTCTCCAAGCAAAATATCCTATACCGGAAATAATAGAACTCACATGATTAGAGTTCCAGATCAAGGGAGGTTTGAATTACGTTTAATGGACGGTTCTGCTAACCCTTATCTTTTACAAGCAGGTATAATAGCTGCTGGAGTTGATGGAATGGAAAAAAAAAGAGATCCTGGTCTACCTTTGTTTATAAATATGTATACTGATGGTGATAATTATCCAAATATAAAAAAATTACCATCTGATTTAGAGGAAGCTTTAGAACATTTAAGCAATAATGAGGTTTTATTATCATCATTTGGAGAAAAAACTATTACTAGTTATTTAAAGCTGAAAAAAAAAGAATTAAAGGATTTTTATTTAAAAGAATCCTTTTCAAAGAAAAGTCCTATAACTAATTGGGAAAGACTAAATACTTTAGATTGTTAAATTAAAAATCCACAATCATTAATTTATTCAATTTATTTTCAAAAAAATCGATTATGTTTTGCGCAGTTTGAATTGCCATGTCTGATGCACACTCTTTAGTGAAAGTTGCTGCATGAGGGCTTAATAAAACTTTTTTATTTGTTAATAAAGGATTGTCTTTACTAGGAGGTTCTTTTTCAAAAACATCAAGGCCTGCTCCAAAAATCATGTTCTTATCAAGAGCATTATTAAGATCGTTCTCATTTACCACCCCACCTCTTGAAGTATTAATAATAATTGCTGTTTTTTTCATTATTTTTATTTTTTCTATATTAATCATATTATGCGTAATTTTTGTTAAAGGGACGCTTAAAGATAATATATCGGTTTCTTTTAAACTATCATCTAAATCACCAATTTTTTTTCCACCATAAGATTCTATTATTTTTTTGTCTACAAAAGGATCGTATACATAGATATTCATTTCAAAACCTAGACATCTTTTAATTAATTGCTTCCCTATTCTTCCAAATCCCACTATTAACATTTTTTTATTAAATAATTCAAAACTTTGATGCTTCATATGCATAATGGTATCAAATTTTCCATTTCGCACTGCTTGATCGTATAAATTCAGCCCCTTAGAAATACTTAAGATCATAAACATAATGTGCTCTGCTGGTGACACTGATGCTGTTGTTCCTGTAACTAACAGAGATATTTTTTTTTCTTTTAAAAAATTTGTATCTACATTGTCGTATCCTACCCCATGTCTAGATATAACTTTTAGTTTTTTACATTTTTCCAATATTTCAGCATCAATTTTACCTCTTCGTAAAGTAATTCCATCAAAATTAGGCAGTTTAGAAATTAAATTACTTTTTGATAAATCTTCAATAATTTCACATTCAAACTTAGGATTATTTTTTAGTAAATTTATTCCATCTTCGTGCATTTTATCTACGATTGCTATTTTTTGCATTTATTAACCTATTGTATTATTTAACATCTATATCATTCATTAAGTGAACAATAGAAACCCCAATAACTATAAGAGAGATGCCAATAATGGTTGGAATATTAGGAATTTGTTTATATTTAAAAGTTGCTATAATTGTAATAGCTACGATGCCCAACCCTGCCCAAGTAGCGTAAACTATTCCTACGGGAATAAACTTCATTGTATGCGACATAAGGAAAAGACAAATGCACAAAGCTATTACAACTATCAATGATGGATAAAGGTTGGTGAAGCCATTTGTGTCCTTTAAAAAACTGGTGGCTAGGATTTCAAAAGCGATTGCTAAAACCAAAAATATATATGCGTATGTAAGGTTCATTTTTATAAATTTAAGCTACTCTATATATATAAAGAGTTAGGGCAATATCACCTATTTTTGGACCATTTTATTAACAAAAATTCATGAATATGATGAAAAACCCTTATTTTATTGGCTTTTTTAATCTTAATATAGGTTCTTAAGTGGTAGATATCTATATCTGGTATGATACTAACAGACATACGCTATCGTCAGTTGATTCGGTAGCACTTGTTTAAACAAGTAATATAGGGAGGTACTATGAAAATGTTACAAGGATTTTCAAGCACTATAAGCAGCCTAACTAATGTAGTTATTTCACTACTAGGATTAGGAATCGTTGTATCACTTTTAGGTGGAAATGTTCCATTTGTAAGTGGCATAGCTGACAACATCGTTGGCTTAGTTCAGTCATTAGGTGATGCAGGAATAGTAGGCTTAATCGCAGCTATTATAATATTAGGTTTTTATAAATAAATTTATATTCCGTTAGTTTTCCCTCTTAATAATTGCTAACGAATAAAAACCTAGTTACCTCAGCCCGTTTTTCAGGGGCTGGGGTAATAAGTTTAAGTTAAATGAAAGGAATATTATGAATACATGGATTACAAAAATTAGAAGTTATTTAAGACAGTTTATTGAGCTTGGCGTCCTTTTAATTGGTGTTTCAATTTTTGCTGAAATATTGTTTGGACCTAATGTTGCTTTCTTTGGTTCTCAAGTAACTAAAAACTTGGTTGCTTTACTAAATTCTTTAGGTGAATCTGGAATAGCTGCATTAATAGTTGTCTTTGCGGTAATTATTACTTATAGAAAATTATTAAAATAACTATTTATTTTTAGTTTTAAAATCTAAATTATAAATAGCGCGAGGACCTTTTCGTATTCCAAATGGCCCAGGAATAAAGATAGTCATTGGTTTTGTTCCTGGCTTCAAGTCAACTCTATGTAAATTATCTGCAGATCTAAAACCTATATATCCAGGTGGACGCCAGTATTTTCCTGCCTTCAAAGTTTCCCAATAACCTCCCTTAAGAATTATTGTTATATAAGGACACATATGATTATGAACTCCATCTCCGTGATCATCATCAAGCATTTCATGAATTATTATGTTGAAAGGAAACCATTTAGGTCGTCTGCGAAATAATAGATAATACCTATTCATCCAAGGTTTCGCTTTATGATGCTCTGGATGAGATATTCCTCTATCTAGAACTGTTCTTTTTTTTCCCAACCTATCTAATAGCTTTAAAAACATTAATTATTTAATTACTTCAGCTAAACCTAGCCATGCATTTACATCTTTGCTTGCTATATAATCAGATTTAAAAAATTCTTTCATTTTCCAAAATTGCTTATCGCTTAATTTTTTTATCTTTTTATCAAAACCATACTCTTCATAAATACCTTCGTTTATTGTAAAACAAATTAATCCTTTATTTTTGGTAATTCTTACAAACTCACTAAGAGCATTTGGCTTAACATGGCCAAAAGTAAAAGTTCCTACACACATTACCGCATCATAAGCATCATCTTTAATTTCAATTTCTTTATTTAAATCTACTTTTGAAAGTTTTTGATAAAGGTTCTTAGGAACTAAGTTTAATAATTTTTGAGATAAATCAGCTCCATCATAATATTTATAGCCAAACTTTTTTAGTTCTGTTCCAACTAAACCAGTTCCACATCCAGCATCAAATATTTTAATATCTTTGTTTTTTGCATATTTTTTAAAAACTTCAACTGTTTCTTTGGGTCCTGAATATTTCCAATCAACCATATCCTGATCATATTTATTCTCTAGCCCCCAATCATCATAATATCTCATAACTTCATCAGTAGTTTTGAGTTTATAGATAGGTATTTTATTTCCTACGTCTTTTTGAGCCATAAAATATCTTAACAATACAATAGATTTAAAACAACCTTAGGTTTTGTACAAAAAAATTTACCATTATAATGAAAATGAAAAGCTAATGACAAAAAAGCTTTTTTTTAATAGAGTTGTTTTATGGATATAAAATTACTTTCTGGCGCTCTTGGCGCTGAGATTAGCGGAATAAATCTTAAAGATTCATCTGATAAAAATTTTAAAACAATTAATGATTTATTTTTAGAGCATAAAGTTATTTTTTTTAGAAACCAAGAAATTACAACAGAGGAACATAAGGCCTTAGCAAGAAAGTTTGGTCCTCTTGAAAAACATGCTTATGTTAAAGGTCGTGAAAATCATCCTGAAATAGTCAGAATAATTAAAGATCCAAATGAAAAAAATCAATGGGGAGAAAATTGGCACAGTGATGTTAGTTATAATGTTAAGCCTACAAAAGCTGTTATTTTAAAATCTGTTAAAATACCTCCTGTAGGAGGAGATACTGTATTTTCAAATATGGAACTTGCTTGGGAAACTCTTGATAGAGATATAAAAAAAGAAATTGAAAATAAAAAAGCAATACATAGTTCTTTAGGTGCCGCTTTTTTTGTAAAAGATTATAAGGCAATGGAAGGAAATGGTAATATAGATGAATATTCTAACATTCATCCAATTGTAAGAATACACCCAGAAACTGAAAAAAAAATATTATATGTGAATTGGACTTATACAAAACAAATAGTTGGATTAGATAAATTGGAGAGTGATGAATTGCTTAAGAAAATATTTCAGCATCAAGCGAGATTAGATTTGACCTGTAGATTTAAATGGACAGAAAATGCCGTTGCGATTTGGGATAATAGAAGTGTCTTACATTATGCAATTGCTGATTTTTTTCCAGGTAAAGGTTTGGGCTATGAAAGAGTCATGGACAGAATAGCCATTGAGGGCGATAGACCACATTAATCTTTATTGATGAGCATTATTGATCAAATAATATCTAATTATTTAAATAATAAATCTCTATATATTGGTGAGAAAATAACAATAGGTGAACATATGATACAAACCGCTATGCTTGCTGAAAAAAATAATTGTTCAAGCAATTTAGTCTGCTCTAGTCTACTGCATGATTATGGACACTTTATTTTAGAAAACCCTGACGCTCTAGTTGCTAAAGATAAAGATGGAAAACATGAGGATGTGGGGTGCGCATTTTTAGAAAAATACTTTATAGAAGATGTTCTTGGTCCAATCAAATATCATGTTAAAGCAAAAAGATATTTAGTAAGAGAGAAAAAATATTACAGATTGCTTTCAGAAGCATCTAAAACAAGTTTAAAACTACAAGGTGGTGCTATGAGTAATGAAGAAGCTGAAAAGTTTGAAAGTAATAAGTTTTTTGAAAATTCTATTAAGTTAAGAAAATTTGATGAAATAGCAAAAAAATTCAGTCTAAAAATTAAGTCTATAAATGAATATAAAAATCTTTTAGCTTCAAAACTTATATGAAATTTGACTATATAATTGTTGGCGCTGGATCAGCAGGCTGCGTTCTTGCAAATAGATTATCAAAAAATTCAAATAATAAAGTTGGAATATTTGAGGCAGGAAAATCAAGTGATATTTGGAAAGTTAAAATGCCACTAGCTTTATTATATACAATGCATGATCCAAAGTATAATTGGAAATATTATTCTGAACCCGAACCATATTTAAATAACAGGAGATTATTCTGCCCTAGAGGAAAAATGATTGGAGGTTGTTCAGCTCACAATGGAATGGTTTTTGTTAGAGGAAATAAAAATGATTACGAAAGATGGGAAAATTTTGGATTAAAATCTTGGTCTTATAAGAAAATTCTTCCTTATTTTAAAAAAATAGAGAATTGGTCTGGTGGAGAAAATCAATATAGAGGAATTTTGGGACCTCTTCCAGTTAATCAATCTAAAAATAAAAATCCGTTATTTAAAGCTTTTTTAAATGCATCTTCTGAAGCTGGACATAAAATTAACACGGATATGAATGGAGAGCACCAAGAAGGATTTGGAATGTTTGATACTACAATTCATAAAGGACAAAGAGCTAGCATTTCTAGATATTATTTAAATCCAGCTAAGAAAAGGAAAAATTTAAACATCTTTTCCAATTCATTTGTAGAAAAAATAATTTTTGATGGAAAAAAAGCTATTGGCATTGAGGTAAAAATTAAAGATAAAGTTGAAAAGATCTATGCTGAAAAAGAAATAATTTTAAGTGGAGGATCTATTAATTCTCCTCAATTATTAATGCTATCTGGTATTGGCGAAGCAAACCATCTAAAGCAAAAAGGTATAAATATAGTTCATGATCTAAAGGGGGTAGGAAAAAATCTTCAAGACCATTTGGAGACTTATATTCAACAAGAATGCAAAACGAAAGATACTCTTTACAAATATACTAAACTTGTTCCAAAAGTTTTGGCTGGTATTCAATGGTTTTTATCTAAGTCTGGACCTTGCTCACAATCATTTTTAGAAGCTGGAGGATTTGCAAAATCTTCTCCTGAACGTGATATAGCTAATGTCCAATTTCATTTTTTTCCATCATTTGTCATTGATCATGGTTTAGTTAATCCAAGCTCACACGGTTACCAGTTACATGCAAGTCCCAATCACCCTAAAAGCAGAGGATTAATCACTCTTAACTCTTCTAATCCATATGATTACCCCAAAATATTATTTAACTATTTGGAGCACGAAGATGATTTGAGGCAAACAAGAGAATCTATTTCTGTAGCAAGAAAAGTTTTAGCTCAAAATTCTCTAGTAAAGTATGCAGGCAAAGAAATTGGTCCAGGACCTGACGTTCAAAGTGAAAATGACTTAGATGAATATATTAAATCAAACGCAGAAACAGCTTATCACCCATGTGGAACAGCAAAAATGGGAGTAGATAAAATGGCAGTGGTTGATGAAGATCTTAAAATACATGGACTGCAAAATATTAGAGTGGTAGATGCTTCTGTGATGCCAGAAATACCTAGTGGAAACCTCAATGCACCAACACTTATGATTGCTGAAAAAGCTTCTGATTCAATATTAAATAATTGATAACAAAATATGGATAATACAAAAATTATATCTCCTTGCATAAGTATTTGTAAAACAGATTATAGTTCTGGTTACTGTTATGGTTGTGGCAGAACTAACAAAGAAAAAATAATTTGGAAAGATGAGAAAACAAGTTACGAATGGAAAAAAGAAAATATGAACAAAATAATTAAAAGGATGTCAGGATGGCAACTAGAATCTTTTAAAGAATCTTACGAACACAAAATTAAAACTGGTATTTCTATATTTAAAAAAAATCAAATTAAAAAGTAATCCTGAATGAAAAATAATAATCCCAAAGGCATATTGTATATTTTGGTAGGTATGGCTATTTTCTCAATTCAAGATGCCTTGATAAAGTTTATTTATGAAGATACTGCTCTTTATGAACTCTATTTTGGAAGAACTCTTACAGCCATCATTCTTTTAACAAGTTATTTATTATTTACTAAACAAAAAATTATTTTAAAAACACACTACCCTTTTTTAACTTTTTTTAGAGTTTTCTGCTTCTTTTTCGGGTTTAGTTTTTTTTACGTTTCTTTAACTTTTATGTCTCTTGCGATGGCAAATGCATTATTTTTTTCTAGTCCTTTTTTTATATCAATTTTAGCAATGCTATTCTTAAAAGAAAAAATTGGTATTAGAAGATGGTCTGCAATCTTTGTGGGGTTTATTGGAGTGTACATTATTTTAAACCCTGACTTTGAAAATTTTAATATAATGAATTTAGGGCCAGTTGCGTGTGCTTTGTGTTACGCAATATCAATGACGATAACTAAATTTACATCTGATAAAGACAATGTTTATACCCAAATGATTCACCTATATATTGGAGCAATATCAATAAGCGTTTTATTTTTTATATTTACAGGAAACGGTCAATTTAACAATTTTACCGATCCTGCTTTTCAATTTATGTTAAGAGAATGGTTTACTAACCCAACCTATGCTTGGCCAATTATTGTTGTGATGGGTGTGACCGCAACCTTTTCTTTTTATTTTGTTTTCTCAGCTTACCATATTGCCTCACCATCAGCAGTTTCGCTTTTTGAATACTCTTTAATTATATGGTCTATAATAACTGGCTACTTAGTGTTTGATGATATGCCAAGCGCAAGAACATTTATTGGGGTACTATTAATTATTTCAGCAGGTGTATATATCTACATTAGAGAAAAAGCTCGAGATCAGTATATAGCAACTGAAAATCCAATAAGATAACTATTTTTTTAACTTACCAGTAAAAAATAAATTATCAGATTTAAATTTTGGTGAATTTGTTTTAATTACCTCACCTATGATTTTTAGTCTATCTTGATCAAACTCAACAACTTTTCTTTGGCTTAGATCTACATATAATGACAAAACTTCATTTGTAGCCGCTAAATATTTTTTTTCTTTATGAAACATAGAGAGTCTATAGTGAATTCTTTTTTTATCATGATCAACGTAAGTTAGATGTGTTTCCACTTCTTCTCCTAGTCTAACTTCCTGCTTATAAGCTGTGTACATTTCGGCAACAAATGTAGTTTTTTTATCTTGCTTTGCAGAATGACCTCCAATTTTAAAATTATCTAACATTATGTCTGCAGCTATATCAAAAATATGCACATAAAAAGCAACGTTTAAATGATCATTGTAATCCGTCCATTCTTTGACTACTTTTTCTGTTTTTAAAAGCATGATGATCTAATATAGTATAAAAATTATGAACAGCAAAGTCTTTGTATCTTGTGCGGTTACTGGATCAGGTGATACAGCAAAAAAACATCCTGATCTTCCTAAAACACCAAAACAAATAGCAGCAGCAGCTATTGAAGCTGCTAAAGCTGGTGCAGCGATTGCACATATCCATGTAAGAGAAGATGATGGTAAACCAAGTAGAAGACTTGAGTTATATAAAGAGGTTGTTGATCTTGTTCGTTCCAGTAATACAGATGTTATTTTAAACTTAACAACTGGAATGGGAGGTGACCTAGATATTGGGCAAGGGAAAAATCCACTTGAATTTGGTCCACTTACAGACATGGCTAACGTTATGGAAAGAATTGCAAATGCAGAACAATTGCTTCCTGAAATTTGCACGTTAGACTGTGGAACTTTAAATTTTGGTGATAGTTCTGTTATTACAGTAAATACTCCTAACGATTTAAGAAAAGCTGCTAAAAAATTAAAAGATATTGGAGTAAAACCAGAAATAGAAGCATTTGATTTAGGGAATATGTGGTTTGGTTCACAATTATATAAGGAAGGACTGTTAAATGATCCACCAATGTTTCAACTTTGTTTGGGTATTCCCTGGGGAGCTCCAGCAACTCCGTTGGCTATGCAAGCAATGATTGATATAATGCCAAAAGAAGCTATTTGGTCTGGATTTGCAATTTCTAAAAATGAAATGCCTTATGTTGCTCAAACAGTGGTCATGGGGGGAAACCCACGAGTAGGGCTGGAAGATAATTTATATTTGTCTAAAGGTAAGCTAGCAACTAATGCTCAATTAGTAGAAAAAGCAATAAGAATTATAGAAGATTTAGGTTCATCAATAATGACACCAGCGGAGACAAGGAAGAAATTAAAACTCACAAAACATAAATAATGCCTTCTATAAAAAATATTACAGTTATAGGAACGGGAGTTATAGGAGCTGGATGGATAATTCGTTCCCTTGCACATAATAAAAAAGTAGTGGCCTTTGATAAAGATCTAAAATTAAAAAAAAAATTAATTACTGAAATTAAAAGAACATGGCCTTACGTAAAAAAATTGTTTAATAAAAAGACCTTAAATTTAAATAACTTTAAATATGTCACTTCAATCAAAGAATCTTTAAAGGAAGCTGATTTTATTCAAGAATGCGCTACGGAAAATTACGCAATTAAGACTAAATTAATGAACATTATTGGCAAATATGCAAAACCAAATGCTATTATTTCATCAAGTTCATCAGGTTTGCTGCCAACCAAAATATATTCTAAATGCAAAAATCCAGCTCGTACAATGATTGGGCACCCTTTTAATCCTGTTTATATGTGTCCTGGCGTCGAAATAGTGCCTGGAAAAAAAACTAATAAAAAATATCTTAATAAAGCTAACAAATTTTATAAATCTATTTCTATGAATCCAATAATGGTTAAAAAAGAATTGCCTGGATACTTGGCTGATAGACTGCAAGAAGCTTTATGGAGAGAGGCCCTGCATATAGTAAACGAAGGTTACGCAAGCACTAAAGATCTAGATAGGGCAATTGAAGATGGCCCCGGTTTGCGATGGTCATTAATGGGGGTGTTCTTAACTTATCACTTAGCTGGTGGCAAAAATGGAATGAAACATATGCTAGAACAATTTGGTCCAGCTTTAAAACTACCTTGGACAAAATTAAAAGCTCCTACTCTTACTAAAAAATTATCATCAAAAGTTATCAAAGGAACAAATCAACAAGCAAGGGGTAAGTCTGTTGCAGAGATTTCAAATATTAGAGACGAATATTTAGTTCATCTTCAAAAATTAAGAAAAAAATATGAAAAAAAAATAAGAAATTAGTCATTTCTTTCTGTATGACCATCCACAGCTATTGCTTGGCCAGATACTTTATTTGAATCATCAGAGATTAAAAAAGCACACATTTTTCCAATATCTTCTTCTAAAATCCATTTCTTCATAGAGCTCATTGAAATAAAATCTTTTTCAACAGCATGCACAGGTATATTAGTAAATTTCGCTTTATCTCTTACGACTCGTTTCATTCTGTCTCCTTTAATAGTTCCAGGACAAACAGCATTAACTCTAATATTAAATTTTCCAAGTTCCATAGCTAAGGATTTTGTAATTCCTATTATGGCCCATTTGCTTGCGGCGTATGGTGTGCGCAATGGAAAACCAAGTATTCCAGCTGAAGAAGAAATATTAATTATTGATCCATTCTTAGACTTTTTAATTAACGGAATCGCTTGTTTGGTAAAATAAAAGTGACTTACTACATTCACCTGAAGTGTTTTTTCCCACTCTTCTGAATCAAGTTTTTCTAAAGTTCCTGTAGAACCTGCTATTCCTATATTGTTAATTAAAGCATCTATTTTTTTAGTTTTTTTTAAAACTTTTGAAAAAAAATCAATTACATCACTTTCGTTAGATGCATCACATTCATAAGCAAATATTTTTTTTTTATACTTAGTGTTTTTATTAATTTTATTAATTAATTTCTCGTTAATATCACATAGAAAAACTTGGGCACCTTTTGATATACATACTTTTGTAGTAGCCCACCCTATTCCTGATGCACCTGCTGATATAACTATTTTTTTATTTTTAAGAGACTGGTCAGCCATAAATCTATGACTTTACAAATGAAGTTTCCAATTCTTTATTTGTAATGTATCCCTTTATATCACCTTTTTTATCTACAACTTCAACCGTAGTATCGCTACAAACAATTTTAGATAAAAATTCTTCTAAAAATTGATCTTCAGTTACTTTAATTCTATTATTAGATTTATCTTTGCCTTTAAATTTATTGCTTGGAGTCATTATTGTTTTGGCTTTAATAACTTTTGTTCTGTTTACATCTTTAACAAATGCTTTTACATAATCATCAGCTGGGTTCATAATAATTTCAACAGGCGTTCCAACTTGAACTAATTTTCCTGCATTCAAAATTGCTATATGATCACCTAGCTTTAAAGACTCATCTAAATCATGAGTTATGAAAACTATTGTTTTTTTTAATTTTGCTTGCAAATCTATTAGTTGTTTTTGCATGTCACTT
>Ga0209403_10005874_pt1 | contig 12639 bp, 20 predicted proteins | sample ArcticOcean_MG_C_8_FD_187440 | JGI IMG/M metagenome (GOLD analysis project Ga0209403, IMG submission 187440) | Marine microbial communities from western Arctic Ocean - ArcticOcean_MG_CB11_86 (SPAdes) (version 2) | ecosystem: Environmental > Aquatic > Marine > Oceanic | place: Arctic Ocean... | reverse complement strand
CACCCATCTGAATTTACTTGACATTATTTCAGAAATAATAACAGCTGATGCCTTTTTGTCATTTGCCGCCAATCTTTTAACAAAATCACTTTCAGATAAAACACCAACTGGAGAGTTATCTTTCATTATCACTAGAAAACTAACATCCTTCTCAGAAATCAGGCGTGCAGCATCTAATGCAGTTTTATTATGTTCAATAGTTATAACATTTTTTTCCATTATATCTCTAATTTGTGCCATGTTGGGCTTGCTGTTTTCCAAAATAAAAACATGGTTATGTGTATCAATTTTATATGTGAAATAATTAACATAATTGTGAAAGTCGGGGTAATAGTTTTTCCTGGCAGCAATTGTGACCGTGATATGTTTCATGTTTTATCTGACGTTTTTGATTTGAATACACAGTATTACTGGCATGAAAAAGGTTTACCGAATAACATTGATGCAGTTGTTTTACCAGGCGGATTTTCATACGGTGATAGATTGCGTGCTGGTATAATAGCGGCAAACAGTCCAGTAATTAATGATGTTAAAAAACTGGCCAATAAAGGAATTCCAATTTTAGGAGTTTGTAACGGATTTCAAATATTGGTTGAATCTAATTTACTACCAGGAGTTTTGCTGAAAAATGAGTCACTAAATTTTATGTGTCAATGGACAAATTTAATTGTAAAAAATAACAAAACCCCATTTACAAGTAAGTTACAATTGAATCAAAAAATACCAATACCAATTGCAAATGGCGAGGGACGATATTATGCTGATTCCCAATTAATGCATGATCTAAAAAAACATGATCAAATTGTTTTTGCATATGAAGATCATGTTAACGGTTCCGTAGAACAAATTGCTGGCATATGTAATGAGGATGGTAATGTTGTTGGGATGATGCCTCATCCTGAGCGTGCGGCTGAAAAATTGATTAATCCACTAGATAACAAACCTTCATCATTAATTTTTGAATCATTGATACATACATTGGGTGTTAAAAATTGAGTCTACAAAAACATGAAATTAAGCATATTCAAGATACAATTAAAAGAAAATTAACAAAAACGGAATTACAAATTATTGCAGCAGAATGGTCAGAGCATTGTTCATACAAGTCATCAAAAAAACATCTGAAGATGCTTCCAACTACAGGTAGAAGTGTAATACTTGAAAAGGGATATGATTCAGGTGTCTTAGACGTTGGTGATGGTTATGTTGTCACAGTACATATTGAAAGTCATAATCATCCGTCAGCTGTTGAACCATTTGGCGGGGCAGCAACAGGCGTAGGTGGTGTTATTCGTGATATTTTGTCAGCTGGAACCAGACCTATTGCAATACTTGATGGATTACGTTTTGGTGATATTGAAAATGATACACATGCACGTTGGCTTTTTAAAAATGCAGTTTTAGGAATTGCTAATTATGGAAATTGTTTAGGCATTCCAACTATTGGTGGTGAAGTTGAATTTGATGACTGTTACAAAGGATATGCATTGGTTGATGTTGCCGCAATAGGGTTTGGAAAAAAAAATAGGCTGATAAAAAATCATGCAAGTAAAGGAGACTTGGTTGTTCTTATAGGCGGTTCTACAGGTCGTGATGGAATAGGTGGATCACAATTTGCTTCTGATTCTTTGGAAGGTGAGGATAGATCAGCAGTACAAATTCCTGATCCTTTCATTGAAAAATTAATCATAGAAACAATTCTTGAAGCAAGAAATGAAAAATGCATTAACGCAATGAAAGATTTGGGAGGTGGTGGATTATCGTGTGCAGTTTCTGAAATTGCTGAAAGTTTAGAAATTGGAATTGAATTGGATGTTAATAATGTGCATACTAGAGAATCTGGATTATTACCTCACGAAATAATGATTTCCGAATCACAGGAAAGAATGTTAATAATTACAAGCAAGCAAAAACTACCAAAACTAAGGCAAATTTGTAACAAATTCAGGGTAACATGCTCAACAATTGGACATGTTAAGAATGATAAAATGATGCATGTAAAAAAGGCTAAGAAGACATTAGCTTTACTACCAGCGGAATTTGTTGCACGTGCACCATTACTTGATAGGAAAAAAACTAAACCAAAATATCTGTTACAAATTAAAAAAGAAAATAGGGTAAAAAAAACTTTGGATTACTCGAAAACAATTCTAAAATTATTATCTAGTCCAAACATCGCAAGTAAACACTGGGTTTTCCAGCAATATGATCATGAGGTTGGGATTAGAACTGTTGTAAAACCGGGTTTTGATGCATCTGTTTTAAGATTAGATAATGGGAAATTTCTTTCAGCAAAGATTGATGGTAATCCTAAACATTGTTATCTTGATCCTAGACAGGGTGCAATCGGTTGTTTTGAGGAAGCATGTAGAAATGTTGTTTGTACTGGCGCTAATCCAATTGGAATGGTTGATCATCTTCAATTTGGTAATCCTGAGAATCCAGAAATATTTTGGACATTTATGGAATCACTTGAGGGATTGACTGAATATGCAAAATTTCTTAGGATACCATGTGTTGGCGGCAAAGTAAGTTTTTACAATGAAACTCCCGCAGGTCCAATTAAACCAACGCCACTTATTGGTGTTTTAGGGATTAAAGACAAAACTCCATTTTTGTCCGTCTCTCCAAATAATGATGATCACTTGGTAATTATTGGCGATACAAAGAACGAACTTGGCGGTTCTGAATATTTTGAGTATATTCACAGATTTATTGGTGGAGTTTGTCCAAGAGTTGATTTTACGGATTCCAAAATTAACATGCTTGCAGTATTATCATTAATAAAAAATAAACTTGTTAAATCAGTGCATGATTGTTCAAAAGGTGGACTTTCTATAGCATTATCCGAACTTTCAATTTTTGGGAATATTGGGTGTACTATTGATATTGAAAAAATACCATGTGAAGAAAATCTTAGTTCCGAGAAAATATTATTTTCGGAAAGTCATTCTCGTTATTTGTTAGTAATTGATAAAAAAAACATTGAGGAAGTAAATCATATTCTTTCTAAGAAAAAAATCACATTTGCTGTTTTAGGAAAATTTTCTGGCGATCAAATAAATATTAAGCATGAATCAAAAAATCTAGTTAAATTTAGAATTGATCTAGCACAAAAAAGGTATTTCAATGGGTTGGAGGGTTTATTGAAACATGGTTAAGGAAAATTGTGGCGTTGTTGGAATTTTCAGCCAAGATGGAATTAACGTAATTCCTATGCTTATTGATTCATTGCGTGCTTTGCAGCATAGGGGACAAGAAGCATGGGGAATTGCAGTGCCCAATAAAACACCATTAAAAAAAATGGGTTTAGTTTCCTCATCTGCGTCTGAATTTAAGAAAATCTCTGAAGAATATTCATCATTTGCTGCAATCGGTCATGTTAGATATTCTACTATTGGTAAAAGCAATTTACAGAATGCCCAACCACTAAAAGTAAAGGATCTATGTATTGCACATAACGGAACAATTTCCAATGTAGAGGAACTTTCCAATATGGTCGGTGGATGCTCGTTTACGCCACAACATGCAAGTGATACTTTAGTTGTAGCACAGCGTTTAGTTTCTCTGATTTCTGAAAAAGGCAATCTTGGTAAAGCACTATCAATTTTAAAAAATGATATGGTGGGATCATACTGTTTCACTTTTCTTTCTGATGATTCTTCTGTTTTTGCAGCGCGTGACCCAAAAGGATTCAGACCAATGGTTATGGGAGAAAAAGTAGACGGTAAAACACATATCATTGCATCCGAATCTTCAGCGTTGTCTGCTATTGGTGCTAAGTTAGAACGTGATGTCATACCAGGTGAGCTTATCAAATTAAGTAAAAATGGTATTGAAACTGAAATGTTTTCAACTGAAACATCTAGAGCTCACTGTTCTTTCGAGTTTACATATTTTGCACACCCAGCAAGTAAAATGGAAGGTTCTAACATATACATGGCCAGAAAAAATATTGGGCGATATCTTGCAAAAAAATTTCCATTCAAAGATGCTGATTTAGTCATTCCTGTTCCCGATTCAGCTAGACCAGCTGCGTTAGGTTATGCACAAGAACTTGGTCTTCCTTTTGATGAGGGATTATTAAAAGACAGATATAGTAAAAAAGGCCCACTTCGAAGTTTTATTGAACCACATCAAGCTGATAGAATAGAAATCAATAGATGGATTATTCCCATTCAAGAAATTATTGAGAATAAACATGTTGTTGTTGTTGATGATAGTTTAGTTCGTGGTACTAGCTCTCGTGCAATTATTAACGCATTACGAAAGGGCGGTGCACGTAAGATTAGTCTTGTCATAACATATCCACCGATCAAATTTCCATGTTTTGCTGGTATAGATTTTCCATCACAAGAGGAACTTGCAACATATGCTGATGGTAAGGATTATTCAGATGTACAGCTTATAGAAAAAGTGCGAAATGATATCGGCGCTGACTTTCTTGGTTATAATGATCCCGAAAATCTTTCACGTGCAATTGGTATTCCAATAGATTCTATGTGTTTTACATGTGTAACTGGCGATTATTCTTCATTAGGGATAAAACCAGTTTTTAAAACTAAGATAGAGACGGAGAATAGTAAATGAATATTGCGTATGTACTGGTTCAAAGTACTATTGGTCATGAAATGGAAGTATTACGTGATTTATTAAAATTTGACATAGTTAAAGAAGCCAAAGGTACTTTTGGATATTATGACATTCTTGTAAAAATTGAAGCGGCATCAGAAAATGAAATTGAAAAAATTATTACAAAAAAAATAAGAAAAGTTAAAAATGTTAATACAACCACAACTCTTTCTGTAATTTCAGAGCAAGAGAATCTATAATTTTTAGTTGGCTAGTTATTTATTCATCAAGAATTTTGTTAGGGTTTCTGGTTGATATTCAATTCCATGTTCTTCGGTACAATGTTTTCCAAAGTCATCTATAACTGAATCAAGATCACCTTCACAAACAAAATCACAGTCGAATCCATAATCCTTGCAGACGGCCTTTACCATTGAACTTTGCAAATAACCATCAAATATCTACCTTTATTTTGTATTATGTGACATAATTATTAGTCAAATTGATGAATACACCACCAAAGTCTGGGAGTCCACAGGATCCATTATGCAAAATTTGTCATAAACCACTTAGAGAGCATTCCTTTACTGAACAACAAGAATGCGCAGAAAAAATTCGTAAAAACGAATAATAAGTTTAATGTGTTTCAAGTTAGGTTTTTTTAGCATTATTTCTAATAAATTAGTTGTAATATGGTTAAAGAACGAAAGGATGAATCAAAGGACGACAAAAAACCCAAAAAAGAATCTGATCTGAAAAAATTTCTAAATAAGAGGTCTTTCATTTATCTTTCGGCTGCAGTTTTTTTCGTTGTTTTTATTGTACCTGATATGATTGCACCAAGCGACTTGGAAAAGAAACTTGTTGAAAATTTGGAAAGTGATGAACAAAATATTGCATGGAGTATTGTAAAATCGTATAGAGGATCTGATGATTCTGGTAATAATTTATTTGATGCAATAATAACACAAAGGGAAAATGCGTATCCTACCGAAAAAATACTTAAGCATAATGATACAATGTTAGAAGTTTCTGTACTAGATATGCAAGAGCAAAAAGGCGCTTCGTTTTATGATGTTCATTTTACATTCCAGACATACAATGCTGTGCAGGAGTATATTTGGAACGTAAATATTGAAACAGAAGAAATCATTCCTCTTAATGATGGAGCCAAAAAGATGATGGACATTGTAGAATTTTATGATTAATTTTAACCTTATAGGATAGCAATGTGTATTGAAGTGCAATGACACTTCCCGCAAAATCAAAAACAAATATTTCATCACAAAAAAATATTTTGATAGGATGTGGTATTGGTGGTGCTGCAGCTGTTATAATTTTAGTAATCACTATGGCATTTCCTGGTTCTACTGTAACTTCTGATAACTCAATTTTGGTTGATCCTACAAAAGAAAAGCAAAGTCTTTTTGTTATAGCTCGTGTTATGATACAAAATACAGGTAATAACCCTTTAACAAATATTACAATTGATTATGGTGATGGCGACAAAGATTTTATTTCAATATTAAAACCTGGTAAAACTATGATACTGTCACCACCGGATGGGAATAGCTTACAATTTGTACGAGTAACTGCAGATGGCAATATTGATGTGTATAAAGCGTATAGAGAACCAATAGCAATGCCTGGAATGATGGGCTCTTAATTTACATATAACGAATAATATCAATACACACTGATCACAGTTGAAATTTTTAACCTCTGGTAAAGTTAAAGACGTTTACGAACTTGAAGATGGTAAATTACTTTTCAAATTCAGTAACCGTGTTTCAGCATATGATGTAAAATTTAAAGATGAGATACCAAAAAAAGGGGAAGTTCTTTGCAAATTTGCTCAATATTGGTTTAACAAACTTGATGTGCCTTGTCATTTTGAGGAAAGAAAATCAGATACAGAAATTGTAGTAAGAAAACTTAACATGCTTCCAATTGAGTGTGTTGTGCGCGGTTATTTTTATGGCAGTTTAGTTTCACGATGGAAGGATGGAAAAATTTCATTGGAAGATGGTACACAAACAGATCTTGCTGCTAAATTACCAAGTCCAATTTTTGATCCTACCACTAAATCAGCGCATGACATGCCAGTGAATAGGGAAGAAGTGATTTCGCAGAAACTTGTTACTAACGATGAATATGATTGGCTATCAGAAGAGTCAATCAAAATCTATGAAAAAATGGCTCGGATTGCTGATAATGCTGGATTCATTCTAGCGGATCTAAAATTAGAATTTGGAAAAGAAAATGATACAATAATTTTGGCTGATTCAATCGGTCCAGACGAATTTCGTTTATGGCCTAAAGATGCATACAAGATTGGCGAAACACAAGAGGCATACGATAAACAGCTTTTACGTGATTGGTTGACTAAAAATGGCTATCAGAAAAAATTTGATGATGCGCGTTCATGTGGTGAAGAACCTGTCGCCCCTTCTATTCCATCTGACTTGGTTTCTAAAATGACTCAACGGTATGTCACCGCTTATGAGCGACTGACTGCTGATACGCTTTAGCTCGATTTTTATTTTTAAAACATTTAACCATTACTAATATTATAGTAATATAATGATAATATTAATAGCATTAACAAATTATTGCTAATGGTTAATAAACATAAACATAACTCTCTTTTAGCAACAGATCTCTACGTAACACATGTCAATATTGATGGAGAGAGAGATAACGATTAACAGGATTATGTTAGCGAATTATGATGTATTCAAAGCACTTGATGATCCAATTAGAGGAAAAATTGTGCAGTTGTTGCATAAAAAACAATTGAATGTAGAACAAATTACCCGCCGTCTTAAAAAATTTGGTTACAAAAAAGCGGTTACAACAATACGTCATCATGTTGAAATCCTTAAAAATTCTGACCTAATTGAAATAGTCAAAATGGAAGAAGCTAGAGGTGCAATAACAAAATATTATGGCTCTTCTACCAAACTTTTAGATTTTACATTACCATCAGATTTTGATAAAAATTATTCAAATCTTATATCAAAAACATCGTTAAAGCTCAACAAATTAGTAGGTCCAATTTCAAAAAATTTTTCAAAAACACGTAAAATACAGCAAATTAATTACAACAACTTCATCATTATGGAAATTATCAATAGAGCTATGACTAATTTGTTAGAAAAAAAGTAATTATTTTATTTCTATAATTAATTTTCCACTAGTTTTTGGGTTTTGAAGTTTTTTTATCATCTCTCTTGGTATATCGTCTGAAGCTTTGTCGCATTTTATAGCAATTGTTCTAGAACATGTGAACGCACTTTTACGTAATACTATGTCATTTGGGTGCTTTAGTGTTAATTTTTCTGATCCCTTTCCGTGTATTGAAAAAGAATAGTCATCAGCTGTAATAGTAAACGCAATTGTTGTGTCCGGGTTTTGTATCTTTTTTTTGAATTTTTCTGGTAGATCTACACATGCTAAGCTAGAATTTGTGCCAACAATACAATCACCATTAATGGTTAATTCATCATCCTTTGTGATTTCTATAGTCTTTTTGTGTAATGAGAGTATATTTTTATGGCCACTGAATGGGATCTCGATTTTCATACTGATCTAAAAAAATACTCGAATAAATACTAGATTTTTTTAACTAATTTATGGATCAAAAAGTCGAGAGGTTATTTCAGGAAAAAAATCTTATTTTTATTGCAACAATCAATTTAGATGGCTCCCCTCAACTTACCCCTGTTTGGGGTGATTACCAGGATGGTCATATTTTGATAAATACTGCTGAAGGCAGAATAAAACATAGAAACGTATTACATGATTCACGTGTAGCAGTATGTGTAGTCGCGCATGATAACCCTCTTGATATGACTACCATTAGGGGTACAGTCATAGAAATTATTCCAGATTATGATTATACTCATGCTGATCAATTGGCTAAGAAATACATGGATTTGGAAAAATATCCATTTAAAAGAATTAATGAAAAACGTATAATCTTCAAAATTAAGCCTGAACATGTATACATTCTGCCTTCAATTAGCATGAATCAGGGGTAAGATTTACAATATTTCTAAATTCGAATTTAGAAATATTACATGTTAATGCAGTAAGTCATCTTAGGTTTAATTAAAAAAATAAAAAAGGGGCTATCAACGTCAAAGATTGCTTATCTTTTTCGTTTAGTAGCACCGCCTTTTCTCTTAGGTGCTTTTCTCTTAGCGCCGCCTTTTCTCTTAGGTGCTTTTCTCTTAGCGGCAGCTTTTCTCTTAGGAGCTTTTCTCTTAGCGCCGCCTTTTCTCTTAGCGGCAGCTTTTCTCTTAGGAGCTTTTCTCTTAACACCGCCTTTCTTAACAGCGGTAGAGCGCTTTCTTCGCCTTGAAGCCGCACTTCTTTTTGCAGCTTTAGCGGTAGCGTTTCTTTTTCTCGTACGTGCAGCCTTTTTAGCAGCAGCACTACGTTTTGCTTTAGATGTTGCCATTATTTTTCCCCTAAAACATTGTGTCTTATGTAGCTCTAGTCATCAATTTTTGCTTAATTACGGTCTTTTTTTGACAAAAATTTCATCTTCGATCATGTTTTTTCATAAAAAAGGGGGGTTGAATGTTCATTCCTAGCAAAAAACAATGATCTGTTTGTGTATGGTCTAGCAGGATGTTTTTGTGTTTGGATCGTATATCCACGAACAAATGCTCAACCCCCCGCTAAAATCACTGTTTTTCATAAAATCACGTTATTCGTAAATGACATGATCTATAGGGGGGGTTGAGCATTTACGCATGAAATTGGATAATCCGCTAAGTATCATTATTTTGGAAATTTTTAGATATTTACACCGAATTGTTCTTTAATTGGAATTTCTGCAAATAAAATCTGAAAAAAGATTCCTATAGCCCCCAATATTAGCGCAAGATAAAGGCATTTTTTTGCCTTTTGCCGATCATCATTTCTTAATGCAAAATATGCAATTATACCACCAATTATTCCTAGAAAGATCGGTAATAGATACCACCAATTACTTCTTTGTCTATCAGGTTCCAAGTGCACTTTGTTATTTTTTTGGATTATTTTGAAGTTGTTTTTGAACTTGTTTGATCTCAATTTCTACTGTTTCAAGAGGATTTTCAACCTGGTTTCTCTTTATTGAGAACATTTTCGGTCTATCGAAATCATTACTACAATCTGGGCATGCGTAAACTAATACTCTATATTCATTGGGAGCTTTTGGATTTGATAAACGTGGATAGTAAACTAACCTAGAACCACAATCAACACAATAACGATTGGCCCTTTTAGTTCTGACCATTGTAAACCTCCTGCATTATTACTAATATGCGATCATCTATTAGATCGTTACAGTCTAATTCCATGCACCATTTAGGTTCAATCGATCAATATTTCTAAATTCGAATTTAGAAATATTAGGCGCCGCCCGTCAGACTTGAACTGACGACCAACGGATTAACAGTCCGACGCTCTACCACGCTGAGCTAGGGCGGCACAGACTTTAACCTCGTCAAAAGCGATTTAATCCTTATGATCAGAAGAAAAAACAATAAATCGTGTTATTTTTCAATTCCTTTTGATTGAGAAAATTTGTAAATACCATCTAGAAACACACGATGATCCTTATTTTTTACCTTTGATTTTTGTTGAATATTTGCAGCGGTTTGTGAAACATCTGTTAAAACATGTCCAGTTATTATGACATCATCTCCTTTCACAGTAACTTTTGTTGCTCCATTTATTGCAGAAATTCTTGGTGCTCTTTCTCCTTGAAAATTTTCAATTAAAACATTTTTGCCTTCTGCCTTAACCGTGATAGGAAAATGTGAATAAACAATTTTCATTTTTATTGTGAATCCATCAACAACACCTACACAAAGTGTTTTGATTAATGATTTAGATGTATTAAGTATGGCTAGATATTTTTTTCGTTCACCTGTTTTTTTAAGAAGTATTTTGTTATCATTTATTTCAATAAGAACTGGGATTTTTTTGAAATTTTTATATACATTACCTAATGGTCCTTGGACATGTAGCATACTGCCCTTTAAATTTACTTTAACACCGTCTGGTATTTGAATTTCTACTGCAGATTTTTCTATCTGTTTAGTAGACATATCCTATCAAAAATCCTCCAATATTTTTATTTATTGCATCTTTATGTGACATCACACCCTGATTTGTAGTTACAAGTAATATTCCTCTATTATATGCTGGAAGAAATTGTTGCTCCCAAGTATTATATTCATCTTTTTTCACTTTAAATCTTGGTGTAATAGCTCCACACTTTGTAATTTTTGCTAAAAGTTGGATCTTAAATTTTCCCCCACGCTTATCGTCAATATATTCAAAGTCTCCAATATATCCTTCATTCTTTAAAGTTTTGAGTACTTCCATTCCAAGTTTTGATGTAGGTACAACAACGCAATTATTCTTTCTTCGATCTTCAGTATTGAATAATGTAGTAAATAGATTTGCTATAATATTAGTTGTTGGCATATCTCATCTATCCATTTTTTTTAAATCCTAAAGAAATTGCTACCTCTCTAAAACAACGTCTACATAAGTATAGGTCATATTTTTGAATAACTGCTGTATAATCACCACATCTTTTACACCATCTAGAACCTCTTCCAATTTTTCCTTCAACTCTTGGTGTATAACCGGTTCCACGATCTCCAAATGATCTATCTTTGACCATTATACAACTGTCACCCCAAATTCTTCAGTTAAAAATTTAATCGCATCATTTTTTGTTATTCTATGATTTTTTCCAACCTTTGCTTTACTCTTATTAAATTTAATATTAAATCCAGGTCTTGCTAATGATATTGATACTTCTAAACCTAGAATCCCTATCTTAGGATCATATTTTATTTCAGGAATATCAATATGCTCCTTTATTCCAAATGAAAAATTTCCTTCGTTATCAAATGCTTTTTCTGCAATTTGATTGTCTTTTGTTACTAATAGTTTTTTTAATAATTCTGTTGCATCATCACCTCTAACAGTTACAGCAATACCAATAGGTTCTCCTTTTCTGACTCCCCAATCCCTATGTGCTTTTTTTGCATTTCTTGCATTTGGTTTTTTTCCAGTTATTTGGACGAGTGTTTTTTTCCCTATTTCAATTGCCTCACCCGATTTTCCAACTCCCATGTTTAAAACAACCTTAGATAACGAAATTTTTTTCATCAAATTTTGAGTTTGTTGAGACATATTATCACCTAATTTGCACTAGTGGTTTTTCTTTTCCAACCACCATAGTAATGTTTGCAGGAATTTCAATCGCTTTATCATCTATAAGAAGACTAACTCTTTTTGGCAGTGTAAATGTACCTTGTTTAATTTCATTAATAGCTCCAATATGCCCAGCATTTGTTCCATTTGTTATAATTACTTGAGAATTTTTTTCAAACTTGACTGTTTCTAAAATTTTTTGTTCAGGAACCTGTAACAAGCATGTATCATCAACATTTACATTTGTATCAGTAATTATAGATCTTCCATCATGAAATCCAATTTGTGTTTTTCCACCTTTAATAGTTGTTTTACTTTTTACTTTAACAAGTTTTTTAGATTTTTCAGTAGCATTAATTTTTATTGGTACAAGTACACGTCCATCTTTGGGTACCAATCTATACATATCTGTAATTCCTTCTAATTCTACTGTATCCATTAAACCAATAGAATGATGAAGAGATTTTTGTGTAACACCATCAACTTTTACCTTACCATCATATATTGAAGATTTAGCCTCTCTTAGTGTTTTTACTTTTTTTAATACGTCACGTAATAAAACAGCGGTAGGAATTGAAGCATTTTTTGGGTGTGAGCCAGGTTTAACTGTAATAACAAACCTTTTCTCCTTTCTACTTATCCCCCAAAACATAGGAGCCATTTGCCGCTTTAGTTTTTTACTACCAGCTATTGAACCCATTATTTTTTCACCCGGCTCTTAATACTATTTTTGAGATCTTTCTTTTTATCTGCTGATTTAACTTCACTTTTCTTTTTATCTGCTGATTTAACTTCACTTTTCTTTTTATCTGCTGATTTAACTTCACTTTTCTTTTT
>Ga0209403_10005873_pt1 | contig 12639 bp, 10 predicted proteins | sample ArcticOcean_MG_C_8_FD_187440 | JGI IMG/M metagenome (GOLD analysis project Ga0209403, IMG submission 187440) | Marine microbial communities from western Arctic Ocean - ArcticOcean_MG_CB11_86 (SPAdes) (version 2) | ecosystem: Environmental > Aquatic > Marine > Oceanic | place: Arctic Ocean... | reverse complement strand
AAGAAGGTTGTCCCGAGTGATTCCCGCATTATTCACTAAGATAGTTGGAGTCTTTCTTTGTTCTGCTAATTGAGCAAACATTGATCCAACTGAACTCGAATCGGTGACATTTAACACCATTCCCTGCCCCGCTATGCCCTCATCACTTAAGCGTTTAGAGATATTTTCAGCGCCAGCCAAAGTCGTTGCAGTACCTATGACATAGGCGCCTTGAAAGCCAAGTCCCTGCGCAATGGCCTGCCCGATACCCCGAGAGGCCCCCGTTACCAATGCGACTCGACCAGCTATGCCGGGCCAAATACCTAGTTCAGACAAATCCATGCTTTTCCTTTCTTAGAATTCACAACACGATTATAACTACCGTTTGTAACAAACAGAGACGAACTAATTAACAATCCATCCTCATTCGTAACATTAACGAAACACCATTTATGGTATCTTCAGGATACTGAACGAAAGTGCAACCTAGGCAGCCCAATGTTTTCAGAACAACCATTAGCAGTCCGTTATGAAAGAGGATTTACTCTCATAGAAATAATGGTGGTAGTTGTAATTATTGGGTTACTGGCTGCAATTGTTGCGCCAAATCTGATCGGGAATATTGACAGGGCTGTTGTGACTCGAGCAAGAAGCGATATACGGAGTATAGAAACAGCTTTGAATCTATATAGACTGGATAATTTTAGGTATCCAGATACGCAACAAGGATTACAAGCCCTAATCTCAAATCCAAGTGATCCAGCGACCTCTAATAGGAAGGCCTACCTTAACAACATTCCATCGGATCCATGGAGCCAGCCTTATCGTTATCAGTCCCCAGGGCAACGTGGGGAATTTGACCTTTTCTCATACGGAGCAGATGGGCAGGAAGGCGGTGAAGATATCAATGCTGACATTGGAAACTGGAACGTTAACTAACCCGAGCACCTCGAGACGCCTAGATTTCGAGCCGCACACAGGTGGGTTCTCTCTTATAGAATTATTGGTAGTTATTACAATTATCGGTATTTTTTCTGGCGCAGCCATTCTATCTCTAGACATTCTAGGAAATGATCGAGACCTTGAACGAGAGGCATTTAGACTCAAAAGCATGACTAAGCTCCTAACTCAGGAATCTGTCATGGAAGGTCGGAGTTATGGAATCTTATTTTCTGAGCGTGGCTATCGTTTCTATATTTATGATTATCGGCAGTTACTATGGCTTGATCCAATCGGCGATCATTTTCTAGCTGAATATCGACTACAAGAGCCTATGTCTATAGGGCTATTTCTAGAGAATCAGGAAATAGTTCTCGAATCGGAATTTGATCAAGAGTTACTTGCCGATCCTGAGCCACAGGTGATTATCTATGCTAGTGGCGAATTAACCCCCTTTAAGGCTGTTTTCTCTAGAGAAGAAAATGAAGGAAGCTTTGCGATAACAGCAGAAATAAATGGTTTCCTAGAACTTTCCGAGCAAGGTTACGATGGACCTTAGAATTAAAAACTCAGGGTTTACATTACTAGAGACCCTCGTGGCGCTCCTTATCGTTTCTTTAGGAATGATGGCGGTCAATACACAATTGAATCGCTATGTCCAAAGCACGATTTTCATTGAAGAGAAAAGCCTTGCAAGTTGGGTTGCATCGAATCAAGCCGCCTTGATGAGTGTTAATCCAGAATGGCCAGATTTAGGCGTAACTGAGATAGATATAGAGAATTTTGCAGGCAGAGATTGGACACTCGAAATAGAGGTATTAGGCACCCCAGTTCAAAACCTTCGTCGTGCAGATATTAGGGTATACCGGGCGAATAATCGGGAGCGCCTTATTCATTCGATTTCAGCTCTATTAGAACCTCCTCCTCCAGATGACTTTCCTCCTCTGAGATGGTTAGCCCCGGGAATAGAATTATCCCCATGAATACAAACCGTGGATTCACTCTTATAGAGTTGCTAGTTGCGATGAGCATCGTAGCAATAATTGGCGCAATAGCACTTGGCGGATTAAATACCGTTATCAATCAACAAACTATTGCTGAAGAACGAGCCGAACGCTGGAGGGAAATTCAGTTTGCTATTCGAATTATTTCACAAGACTTATCTCAAATTCATCCGCGTCCCACTCGAGAAGAAATGGGTCAGGCGCGACGCCCAAGCGTCCAAATAGATCCGAATCAACTTTACGCTTTAGAGCTTAGTCGTGGTGGTTGGGCTAATCCGGTGAACCTTCCCCGGGGAAATGTATTGCGCGTCGCTTACGATTGGGAGGCAGAGGCGGGTACGCTAGTGCGTTACCACTGGCCTGTTATGGATAGAACTCTTCAAACTCTACCGATACGTAACGAGTTATTAACCGGGGTTGAAAATATTGAGATAAGCCTGCTTGATCGAGCTAATCAATGGCATTACGGGGAATGGCCCCCTCCTAATCTAAGCGGAACTGTAGAAGGTTTTGTTGAAATACCTAGGGCCATAAGATTTCGATTAACACTGGACGATTTTGGCGACATATGGAGAACTATGGAGTCGGGTGGATGAGTTCCTTTCCTGGAAACCAAAAAGGAGTCGCACTTTTAACCGCCATGTTAGTCGTTACACTTGGCACCGTTATCGCTGTAAATATGATGTGGAATGCCAGCCTGGATTTGCGACGAACAACAGCAGCTCTTGCTGCTGATCAGGGGCTGCTCTATTTGCAAGGAGCTGAAGCATGGGCAGGTGATATCCTGCGAACAGATCTAATTGCATCAGGGGAAAGTGATAATTTGGGCGAACAGTGGGCAGCCGCATTACCTCCTATGCCAATTGATGGCGGAGTGATTGCTGGGCGCTTGGAAGATCTCCATGGACGCTTCAATCTTAATAACCTCGTATATGCAGGTGTAGTTGATGAGATTTCTCAAAGACAATTCGAAAGGCTTTTAGCTGTGCTTGGTTTAGACCAAGGTCTTGCTGGCATTGTAGTTGACTGGCTTGATGCCGATGTTGAGGTCGAATTCCCTAATGGTGGAGAAGATAATATTTATACGGGAAGGAACCCCCCGTATCGTACGGCGAATACAGTAATTACCAGTCCAAGTGAGTTGCTCGCAATGTCAGGTGTAGGAAAGGACGCTTATCGCTCCTTATTGCCTTACGTTACTGCACTCCCTTCTGGATCAAGTATTAACGTTAATACAGCCTCTGAATACGTTATGGCGTCATTGTCAGACGATATTGACCTGGCTTATGGGGCACAGTTAGTTCAGGAACGAGGAAATATAGGCTTTGCCGATATCAATACGCGATTTCAAGATTTAGTCGAGCCAGATACTCTTGCACGCATTAGCGGTATAAGCAGGTACTTTCTTTTAACTGCTACGGTTACCCTTGGAACCCACCAACTTACTATGTACTCTCTGCTTGAACGTGACAGTAGTGGTATTGTGCGCGCTATGTTCCGAAGCCTTGGAGCTCAATAGCTATGTCTGAATACTTAGTTGTTCGACTTTCCATCGATTCTTCCAGTGCAACCTGGATGGTCATAGATTCCATCGGTCAACCTATTTCTAAAATGACCACCGGGTCTTTGTCAGATATTGGCATGCAGGCAGAAAATCGTCGCGTGATTCTTCTCGCTCCCGGTCTCAAGGTGGTAGCAACACAGACGAAATTGCCTGTAAAAAACCGAGCTCGATTGCTACAGATGTTGCCCTATTCCCTTGAAAACATGGTTGTAGACGATGTTGATCAGCTTCAGTTTGCTCTTGGACCTCGCAATGATTCTGGTGAAATAGCAGTTGCGATCGTTGACCGAGACACCCTAGATGGCTGGATTCAGCAGTGCGCAGATGCTGGGCTTTCCCCACAATTCATCTACTCCGAAACTGAAGGAATCCCGGACATTCCAGGCAGATTGATTCTTGTGATAGATGGTAATCAAACTTACGGACGTACAGAAGAACTTAAATATTTTGTTTTAGAAAGTTTTTCGCTATTAGCAATCTTAGACTTATTAAAGGACAGTAGTAGCGATGATACTAACCGCCATGTTCTTCTCTATACAGACAAGGAAGGCTACGCTCGTTATGAAAGCGAGCTTCCTGAGATTCAAGCACGCACGTCGAGTATAGATGTCGAACTTTTACCTGATGGCCCATTGTCAAAATTTGCTTCCACCTTAGTAACACACCCGGGAAGCAATCTTTTGCAAGGTAGGTACGCACCAACATCAAATTGGACTGGCTTGATTAAGCCCTGGCGATTAGCCGCAAGCTTATTGCTTGGTCTTGGTTTGTTAATGTTTATTACGCAAAGTGCTCGCTTTATTTCTTTGGCCAATCAAAATCAATCTCTTACGCGAACTCTAGAAGTCGATTGTCAGAACAGCTTCCAATCTACCGCGTTATCCACATGTCGAGTGGAGATGCAAAGACGCTTATCCCCTACAACCACAGCCACAGGCTCGGCAAGCGGGCTAGATTTTTTAGCTACCCTTTCGACTGTTGCCGATGCCTCTAATGGAGACAATCGGATTGAGGCTTTAACTTTTCGTAATGATGTAATGGACCTTAGAATAGACGCTTCGAGTGTGGTTTCCCTAGATGAATTAGCTAGGGCTGTTGGATCCAACAATCTTTATGAGGCAAATATTCAATCAGCTAATCCTGCCGACGATAGAGTCGAAGGACGGCTGCAGATTGTGGGGAGACCATAATTAAAACTTGGTTTGAAACTCTTGTTCTTAGGGAACGTGTTGCCATTATCGTTGGCGGAGTTTTTATGACATTTCTGCTTATCTGGACATTTGCATGGGAACCCTTGGAGCATCGAGTTCAGGAACTGGAGATTCTTGTCTCGGATAAAAATAATTTGCTTGCCAACCTGCGTCGAATGGAAGCACTGAATCCTATTCTCCTAAATGACGCGAGAAATTTAACGGCCCAATCTTTGGTTGTGCTTGTCGATGAGACTCATCGGGACCACGGCTTAAACGGATCCTTATCTCGCAATCAACCAGATGGAGATAATGGAATTCGTGTAGTTTTTCAGACCACGTCGTTTGATCGACTGATTGGCTGGCTTGGAATGATGGAGCTGAGTTATGGCATCAAGGTTGAATCAGCTAGCTTTGATGGTGCCAGACAATCCGGGGTCGTAAACGCCACATTAGTTTTACGTAGAATTTGATTGTGTCTAAGAAAGTTTGGTTGGTAATACTAGGGTTAAACGCCTACTTAGCGTTCACCATTACCCAATTTCCAGCTGCGATAGCCTATCGTTGGTTTGCACCTCCAGATTTAAGTCTTGCTGGGGTCGAAGGGACTATTTGGTCCGCACAAATCAGATCGGGGTCTGTCGGTCAGTTTTCTTTTGAAAACTTAAAATGGGAATTGCATCCCTCGCAATTATTTCTACTGCGGCTAGCTGGTGAACTTGAAGCAGATTTTCTTGGTGGATTTGTAAACACTAGGATTTCATTCTCGGGCAATGAAACAAAGCTAACTTCATTGCGTGGCGGGACAACAATTGCCGCTCTAAAAAATGTTCTTCCTATACGTGGGACAAAAGGACAAATTAATCTGGCACTAGAGGAAGTGTCTTTTGTCGATGGTTGGCCAGTGTATGCATTGGGCATTGTTAATCTTGAAAACGTTGCAGTTCCACCGCTAGTTCCTATGGGCAATGATGACTTAATTCAGCTTGGAAATCATCGCATCAACTTCAATGAGGTTTTAGGTGGCGGCCTTGGGGGTGTGTTTAGCGACCAAGGAGGCCCTATAGAAGCTTCTGGATCTTGGACATTAGATATGGATCAAAGTTTTTTGATTCAGGGCGTCTTGCAGGCACGACCGAGTGCTGATGCTGCATTAATACAAGGAATAAACTTTATGACCGGCGAACCAGATGCAGCGGGCAACCGTGAATTCAGTTTTGCAGGAAGTCTTTAATAAATGTTTATCGAATTCATCAGTTATTGAGATCCGGCTCCCAGCTTTCAAGCGCCTGAAGCAAAGGGAAATATAGGCCTACTCTAATATTTCGATCCCCCATCTGCGATATCGCACGCGCATAATTTTCTAGTTGTGATCGGTAGCGAATTACTTCGGATTCAAGGAATGCTTTTTTACCACCCCCCTCATGACTACTAGTTTTGTAATCGATGATCCAGCGTGTTCCAACCTCATCAATAAACGTACGATCAAGACGAAGCTGTCGTAATAGCCCATCCTTTATCATTGTTACCTTCAGTTCTGAATCGGATTTAGGGTGCGATTGGAGTATCCAACGACCCTGGGGATCTTCAAGAACCTGTATTAATGCACGTACTACTCTTTCTGTAGCCCATCTTAGATCCTGTCCCCGGACCCCCAAAAGTCTAAGTTCTCTCCGATAGTGCAGTGCATTGTCAGATGCTTTATTTAAGCACCAATTTTTAAGACCGTCTTCTGCTATCCGATGTAACCACTGATGTACAACAGTCCCAACATGCACAGCTGATTGGCCAGCCCAGGAAAACTCCGGACGATCAGTTGGCGTTAAAATCTTGGGCGATATCTCGGGAGCCTTGAGTGGTTTCTCAAGCCTTCTCAACACTGGGACAATCTGCCTATTGGTGACGCTTTCCTTATCAACAACCGGCACTGACCTTTCAAAGTCGTCTGAGACACTTCCCCATATCTGACCTAAAAGTGACCGATGATCCGGCTTTTTGTTCTCAGAAAGCTGAGCAACCAAGTGTAACCGGCTTCGAGCACGTGTAGTCGCCACATAAAGAAGGCGGGCGCACTCGGAAATATCTCTTGTTCGTTCCGTCTTTTTTAACCATTCAGTTAAACTATTTTTTGATGTTTCAGGAGATGTGGGTGCGCCTAGTAAAACATCTCGAATGCCGTTTTTATCGAACCGCTCGAGCCAATAAAGCCCCCTACCACTATCTCTGCCGGGTTCTTTCCCAAGCCCGAGTAACACGACCGCATCAAACTGAAGGCCTTTAGCGCGGTGAATAGTCATGATTTCTATCCCACAGCCTTCAGGCGAATCACCATTCCTTCTTGGACTGGCGAAATAATTTTCGAGTTCAATAGCATTGTCTACATCCGAATTCACATCAAGTTTTGACAGTCTTAGAAAGAACTGACTTACATAAGCAAGCCCCTCGGGAGAGTCCAAACATTCCGGTCCGCCTAAACTATTCCACGTGCGTTCAACCCAAGATGCCATAGAGAAAGCGCCCCGCATCTGGAATGCTAATTCTAGTACTCCTCGTGTTCTTAACAGCCGTTCTTTCCCATTTTCCCCTAGACGCTCAACGTGATCAGCATTACCCATTAGCTCCCATATAGAAGTTTTTCTATCATCTGAACAGAAATCCTGAAGATCACGTAATGTCAGGCCGCACCAAGGCGCTCTCAGAATTGACAGCCAAGCAATACGATCTCCCAAATGTGTTAGGCCGCGGGTTAACCCAATAAGATCCTGGGTTATTTGCTGTTGGTTGGGCGCCTCTATTTCGACTGCATGCACAGGCAAGCCAAGTGGTTTAAGAACATCCATCAATCCAGTCAAATGCTTTCGATTCCGGACGAGAACCGCAACGGAACTGTTAGGAAATCGGTTGTATTCCTCAGCAAGAATCTCGCCTACCTTAACCACCTCTGCTTCAACGCCATTGCCTCGTAGCGCATGAATTTTTACCTCCTCATCCACGGAATCTGAGCGTGATGGGTCGGGCACGCATGGGCTGAATTTAGCAGCGCCTGCCTTAAGATCATCTTGTCTTGGAAATGTTCGAGAAAAGGTCTGATTTATCCAATTAACGATTGATGGACCACTTCGAAAATTCGTTTCTAGGATTAGCGACTCACAAATTATGTCCCCTAGACCGTACCGCTGTGTATTTAAAAACAGAGACATTTCGGCATTCCGAAATCTGTAAATTGACTGCATTGGATCGCCGACAAGGAATAAAGTACGCCCATCCTGTTGTTGCCATCCAGAAGTAAGGAGTTCCAATAATCTAAGTTGAGCCTGCGATGTGTCTTGGAATTCATCAACTAGTAGATGCTGGATTCTTCGGTCTAAGGCTAACAGCAGATCTGACGGAGTACTTGTATCACCTAAGGCGGCTTTTGCTGCAAGCCCTATTTCTGTGAAATCCACTGTATTACGTTCTTCAAAAACCAATTTGAGTTCGGCCGCCAAGAACACAAGTACACGGCTAAATGCATTTAGAATTAATTTTTCTGAAGAATCGAGTACTGGTCGCGGCAAATCTGCTAATTCTTTAAGCGCACCTAGCAACGTACCATTATTCTCGCATTCACTAATCACGTCTTTTAACCGATCACGTATCACTTCATCTTTACTAGAAAAACCAACAGACGACAATCTTTTACGCCATTCCCCAGCCTGAGTTAGCAACAACTCTGGGAGCGCTTGCCAGGCTGCAAGGTTTTTCCACCTGGGCTCGGGAGGCTTCTCTAAATCCAACCATGCTTGAAAGCCTATTAGATGAGTCAGTTTTTTTGCATGTGACGCTGCATGACCCAGCAAGGGAATCAGCTCATTCATAATGTCATGAGGAATTCTGTCTTGGATGGATTTTAGTTCATCATCAATAAGTCTCTGCGTCGCTTTTTCTAGATAAATAATCAGTTTTTCTGGATTGTCGACGGTAATATATTGCAACCATTGATCGCGAGTTCCAAGCAAATTCTCCAGCAACTCTTGCAAGCGAGCTACGCTCACATTTAGGTGCTTCAGTATTATGGCCAGGCTTTCAGATATAGCTGTTTCTTGATCTAGTTGCTGTACTAATCTGCGAGAGACAGATGAGTAGAACTCCTTATAATGGTTATCCTCTATTACCTTGCTTCCAGAAATCCCACCAGACAGAATCGGCAGTTGATGAGCTAGGCGTAAATTCAAAGCGTCCAGCGTTTCGATTTTAAGACGTTGAGGCTGCTCGACAAGTTGCCAGTCTTGATCGTTATTTTTAGCAAGAGCTTCTATAGCAAGCCTAAAAGTTTCTTGCTTATGGTCGTCTACTGGCAGATTTCCGATCTTCGCCTGTTTTAATGCTCCTATAACACGATGACGCATCTCGGCGGCTGCCTTTCGCGTAAATGTGATGGCGACAATTTCTTCAGGTATTTCAACGGAGCCAAGCAAAGCCAAGTAACGTTGAATGAGAAGTTCCGTCTTTCCAGAACCTGCGGGTGCCTGAACGATAAATGAACGACTTAAATCCAGCGCGGTTTTGCGTGCCAATTGATCACGAATCATTGGGATAACCATCGACTAGGAGTTTCGCCAGCGCCACCTGTTCATAGACTCGCGTCAAAGGGGCAAAAGTTTCTTTTGCTGCATCCAAGTTATTTTCAAATAAACGTGAGTCTCCTTGAGCGTATTCTTGGACCAGTTGTTCTATCTGCGTCTGCCATACGCTAAGTTGTGTATTCCAGATTCTATTTTCCGGTAGCTTAGTTAAGCGCCCAGGAAATGCCTCTTTAGGTTGCCAATACCCGCTATAACGCATCTTATCTGGAGCTAAGCGTGCAACGATAATTCCGCCTACGTCTCCCGTTACTGCTAGAGCATATAACGGCAATTGAATATCTCTAGGCTGTTCCTTAAACCAATTACTCGGAGAAGGTGAAGATCCTGTGCCAGTTTTATAATCAATGATTACAACTTCACTGTTGTCACTTTCTGCCTCTAAAATATCAATACGATCTATTTTAAAATCAATTTTTAATCCTCCAATTTCAAAGAATATTTTTTCCTCTATTACGCTTACTGTAAAAGCACTACGCTTTAAATCGGCTTCAATAAAGGTATTAAGGATTCTCTCGATACGTCGATATTCTGAATCAAACATATTTTTTAGAATTATTCGGGTTTTCCCAAAAACCGTTCCTAACGCTTGCTCTACTGATGAGGAAATTTTTGTTTCACGTTCACTTTTAGTCCACCTTTCGAGTTCGCTCTGACTGGGCTTTTGATCAAAGAGAAGCTCCATTGCACGATGTATAGCGATTCCTCTCTGCTGAGGGCTCAAACCAACAATGATTTTTTCTGGGGCTAAAGCTCCAAGTCTTCCTTGAAAAAAAGCTCTTAAAGGACATTTAGACTGCATGTCCAATATATAAGCGCCACCGAAAATTCGTTTTCCTTTGATTGGTGGCGGATCATCACGAATTACTTCTAGAAAGCTTGTTTTGACTATTTTTGAATGTTGCAGTCCTGAGTCCTTACAGGGCAAATCTAAGTTGCTAATTTCTCTGTAAGGCAAAATTAGGGGGCTTGGCTCAGCACTCTCCTCGCCCGACATAGAAGACCAACTCAATATCGTCTCGGGCGCGAGTCTCAAAAGACGACAAGTTATTCGATTAGAATAGTCTAACGCCGCTCCTGGCGATGCGAGCGGCATACCGTGCTTGAACTGTAGTGTTAACGGTAAAATAGGATTTGGCTTTGCTGATATTGGCCAGTAGCTATCGGTCAAGCCGGTAGCCCATATTCCGTTATAGCCAAATCCGACATCTTCTAGCCGTTGAAGCAGAAAAAGCCCATGAACCGGTAATGGAGCTGTCCGTGTCTGATCGACTATAATTCTACGTAGTTCTTTAATTGCAACTGATGCGGTAATTTCCCCTAGTACAGGTGTTAGCTGTACAAACTCGTTGAGTGCAGACTCCCAACGCGCAAGGCCTTCTGCATATAATGTTTGCTTCTGCCAGCGAAGCTGATGCAACAGGCGTTCCCATATCTGGACCCAGTCTGATGGAGCAGACCGATTTGGGGCGTCATCAATTAATTTAACGGCCTCTTCTAATAGGGAAGCTAATTCTGGGTCAACACTACGAAGGTGCTCAGCTAGCCCACCTCGCTCAAATGCATCAAAAAACTTGAGTTGCACCTCCATTCTCAAACGCAAACGAGACTCTAAAACCCCTCGTTGGGCAAGTTGATTCAAGTTATCAACAAAAAATGAACTACGTAGCCAACGGCTAAATTCATTAAAACCCCCATCGATTCCAAACAAATCTAAAGCGGTAAGTGCTGAGCCAATTATTGGATCTTGTTCAGGTATATTACCGCTTAAATCAAAAAAACCTGGTTCGACTTCTAACGCTAGACCGAGCGCATTAGGGTTAAAAATTTCTCTAATAATTCGATGTGCTTCTTGTCTCCGCTCACCCGAAATAGGCATGACAAGAGCTAGTCGCTGTTTTGGATTTTCGGTTAGCTTGGTTTTTGCCCACCTCGCTGAGGCTTCTACTTCTTCAGAAAAAGCAGAAAATTTTATTCGAATGGGTACTCCACAAGACTTATGAGGCTGCCAAGTCTTAATCGAATTTCCGGCACGAACAAAATTTTCGTATAAATGCCCCTGTGCAGGAGACGACGTTATATCAACCCAAATTATTGGTTTTTTTTGTTTAAACTTAAATTTTGAATTTCTAAGAAAAAACTCTGCTTCGCTGACATCTATCCATCCTTCCGCTTTAAGAATTTTTTCATAATTTTTCGCCCATCTGCAAAAATTTACTACCTCAGGACTATTCGACCAAGACTTTAGATCTGTACGGTCAAGCATCCAACTGCTAAGTTTTAGGGAAGCGTCAATACTCCAATCAACAAGACTGTCGGTTCCAATAAGACCTTCAGACGCAGGTGAAGATTCGATAACTTTTTGCCAAAGAGCCCGAACTTGCACTGCATTCAATAACTTTTGATGTTCACATGAATGAAGTGCTGAATAAAGCTCATAGACCCAAGGTTGGTAGCTAGAAACGGATGGGTTTTCCCAAACCTGCAGCCCTTGAGCAAGCTGAATTTGCGCAATATAAATAGCAAGTTGTTTAGCAGATAACGTATTGGAAGCAACCAATGTGCTACCTTTAGTTAGCTCAATTGATTTTATATTGCTCACAAAATCAATATCTTACAATTATAATATCAGACTATTTCTAGATCTAAGAGCGTTCCGAAATCTGATTTAAAACATCCTCAATCCTTGAGAACACCTCTTGCAGGAGCTCTTTATCGGGCAAAGTAGTAATCCTAAAGTGGCTACGATAGTTTGTATTAAAACTTGAACCAGGGGCTACTAAAACATGCTTCTTTTCGAGCAATTCCATTGCAAAATCTTCATCGTCAAAGTTTGGAAGCTTTTGAGTATCAACTCCAATAAAAGCATACATTGAACCACGTGGTGGAATTAAAGTAAGAAACTCACTGGAGTTCACCCCATCTATAACGGCCTGTCGAGACTCGTATAGACGCCCTCCTTCCGAACACAGCTTACCAACACTCTGATAGCCTCCTAAGGCTGTTTGAACCGCCCACTGACCAGGAACGTTACTACACAGCCTAAGCGCTGCTAATAAGTCCATGGCCTTAGAAAGCTCTTCTGACCTATCTAAAGCTCCGCTAAAGGCAGCCCATCCAACACGATAACCACATGCTCGGTAGACCTTAGAAAGCCCGCTAAAGGTTACACACAGTGCATCCAAACAAACTGTAGCCATTGGAATAAACTCTGCATCGTCATATACCATCTGATCATAGATTTCATCGCTGAGAATGACGAGGTTGTTTTCTTCTGCAATTCTAGCAAGTCCAGACAAACACTCCCGGTCGTATACAGCACCGGTAGGGTTATTTGGATT
>Ga0209403_10005872_pt1 | contig 12642 bp, 27 predicted proteins | sample ArcticOcean_MG_C_8_FD_187440 | JGI IMG/M metagenome (GOLD analysis project Ga0209403, IMG submission 187440) | Marine microbial communities from western Arctic Ocean - ArcticOcean_MG_CB11_86 (SPAdes) (version 2) | ecosystem: Environmental > Aquatic > Marine > Oceanic | place: Arctic Ocean... | reverse complement strand
ATTGATGTCATTATTAGAAGGGGCTTCATTAGTAGGAGTTGTGACGTTTGTGACGTTTGTGACGTTTGTGACGTTTGTGACATATGTATTCCAAATTAAAAACATTCAAATACTTATCCACTTCTTTTTGACTTTTTGACTTTTTTTTTATGAAATTTTTTTAGAAAATAATAAAAGAAATTTAATTTAATCTAATATAATTTAATATAATATAATAAGACCCTTCGACAAAAAATTTGAATTTGATTAATTATTTCGACAACTTTCGACAACTTTGTGGATAACTATGTGGACAACGTGAAGGGAGAGCTAAATTACAAATATTGTCATTACAATTCCAACACCTGTTGACATTATCCAACCAACTAGATGGATTACTGAAGGGAGATAGTAAAAGTTGTGAAAACTCTAAGTAATAACTATAAACCTCCGTTTCCCTCGATTAACAGATACTTAACTACTCAAAATTTCGACAATGATTCGACAACTTTTAAATCCTTCTCTATAAATCTACAATACCTTGATTTGTATAATATTTAATTGATTATTTAATGCTATTGACAATAATATTTAATTAATTATTTAATGGAATTAATAAATATTTTAATCATTAATTTAATGGAATTTAATGGAATCTGAAAAATTTTGCGAGGTTTGTGACAAACATTTCTCAAATCCTCAAGCGTTAATAATACATCAAAGAAAAGCTAGAACTCATTTAAACAATGTAGCAAATTTAGAATCAGATATTTCTATTGAACCATCAACTTTAGGAGGCAAAAAAATGGGAGATGTTTATTGCAAATCATGTGATGACAAAAAAGACATTATTAGAAATTTGGAAACAGAAAACAAAGAAATTAAATATGACGCTGAAAAACAACTAGTTACAGTTGAAAATAATAGTCGTCAAAATGAAGGTCACAAATCAGTATTAGATCACTTAGAGTGTGAAGGTTGCGGAGAGGAAGGTTTTAAAGAACTTGAATCTAAATATTTAATCTATCCTAAAGACAAACTAGAAGGAGAAGGAAAGTTTGAATTTTTTAAAACAATTTCTCCTGATTTTAAAGACTTGATAGAAAATGGTTTAGATTTGGGAGAAATGGAATTTAACGGAGGTCATTCTAAAAATGATTGATGAAATTAAAAGAGCCTTAGAAATTCCTGAAATTAAAGCTCAAGTTATGAAATTAATAGAGCCTGAAATTAACGAGGTTGTAACAAAAATGGTTGCTGGTTTGCCTTCTAAAGATAGCGACATTTCAGGCAACCTCAATAGTATTGAGAATAATAGTTTGGGAGTTCGCAATGACAACCAGCAACCTCAAACTCCTCCTCCTGAACAACCTCTCAATTTCGATACTGGTCAACCTATTGCTACTCAACCTCCAGTTACTTCTCCTCCTTCTCCTCAACAAGCTCAAATGGAGCAAATAGGGAAAGCGTTATTTAATCCTCAGGTTTTACAATCTTTAATACCTTATGTTGCTCAAGCTCTAGGTTTTGGAGCAAAACCTTCACAAAATTCTCAGGAAGAAGTATTTGAAAAAATGAAATCTAACTATATGTTTTTTAAAGAATTAGAAGGTCAAAATGATACTTCTAATGAAACGTTATTGCTTGTATCAAATATAACTAAAGCTCTAACTGGTAAAAATGATTCTCCAGCTCAAGTTATGGGAGCTACAGTTGATCAAATGTTAGCGTCAAATAATAGAGGAGAAAATGAGTCTTAATAAATCTAATCTTTTAATGAAATTAACAATGATGTTAATGAAAAATAAAGACCCTTTTAAAAGTAATAAAAAAACAGTCAATAATAAATGGATTAAAAATGTTAAAAAACCAAAATAATATAGCTTGTTTAGGTCATAGCAAAGACAAAGAATACGTTGTTTCTGATATATGCGGAGCTAGTTGGTGGGCGAGTTTGGAAGGGATAGCTCAAGCAATTTATAATAAAGGTTGTTCAGTTTGCGGAGCTGACGCTATTAATCTAATTAATTTTTTGCATGATATGGTAAACGTCAAATTAGATAAACCAGTATTTGACAAAGATAATTTTAAAAAATATTTTCCTTTAGCTGAAAAAACATATATCAAAGCTGGAGGAAAAAAAGTCAATCTAAAAAATTCTTCAACTACGGAGGAAGAAATAATAATAAGACCTTTAGTGATTAAATCTAAATGTTCTTTGTTGGGAGTACATAGTGCTTAATTTACATCAATTATTTTTAGATGATGACGAAATTAAAGTTTTGATTGATAGCCTTTACTGGTTAGAAAATCATAAAGGAAGTTTACAACAAGATTTACAAAATATAAAAACGAAACTGGAGAAAGTGATTTATGACTATACATACTAAAAAGTACGAACATGATTTTAGCTTAGAGAAATTTAGCAAATTATTTAATGCTGAAAAACCTAAAAAATATATAGACGAAGATTCAGTTTACGAATTGAAATTATTTATAGAAAATGACGAACAATTATATCGTCAACAGTTCGTTCCTATTGTTAAGAATATTCAAAGAAAAATGAAGAGCGGAAAATACGATCATAAAAAAGCTCCAAAACTATGGCAATATTTAGTTGATAATGGAGCTAGAAAATATGTTAAAGAATTTGGAGGAACTGTTAGAGATATTTTTCCTAAAGATGTTAGAGAAGAAACTTCTAAAAGATTTGCTAATTATTATCGGAAAGAAATTAAAGCTCAGGGTGGAGATATGTTTGCATGAGTAGATTAATACCCTTTGGAAAATTAAGTAATTTACCCTTAGATCGTGAAATTGGTTCTCCAGTATGCAACGTTAACGGAAAATTATTTCATGGAAATATATCTAGCGGAGATTTAGAAAACGTTGAAGTTAATACTACTTGTTCAACTGGAACGCTTGATTCTATATGGCATACACACCCTCAGGACGAAGGATTGAATAAACCTTCAGCAATGGATTATTCAGAGGCAAAAAGATTAGGAATTAAAAAACTTTGTATTACCTCAGTTAATAAAGGTCATACAGATAGAACAACTTGCTATAAAATAAGGTAAAAACATGAAATTAGAGCTAGGAATATTAAAACCTCAAATTTTGGTATCGATTGGAGGTTTAATAACAATTTCTATAATTTCACTTTTTTTTGGAGTGGAAAATATTGCAACTGGTTGTGTAGCTGGGATCATAGCTCTCTCAAAAGATTTAGTTGCTAGTAAATAAAAAGTAATATCAAACTACTACTTTAACTCTAAAGACCTCTTAAAATCGAACCTAAGTGCTACATTTCCCATTAAAATCATCAAAACAGGCACGAAGTCGCTATAAAATCCCTATTGACAACTTTATTAAGAGTTTTGTTATTTTGGAAGTACTTTATTAAATTCTATTTCGGAGGTCACTTTGAAAAAAAGCAAAACGTGTAAAAACGGATTAAGAAAAGTACGTAGAAATGGAAGAACTGTTTGTCTAAAAAAGAGGAAATAAATATGAAAGTTAAATTTGATACAGATAATGGAACTTTGAAACCTGTTTTTGATAATGACAGTTCTGAGGTTTTTGACGCTGAACAAAAATTATTGGGAGGAATCGACAAATTAAAAGTCGGTAATATTCCAATCGGAGAAAGTTTAATTGGAGGAACTGTTGCTGGAATTATATCTTCTATAGTATCAGGAGCGGTTTCAGGCTCGGTAGGTAATATGGGTGGAGGCTTAATAGCTCCCATAATTAAATTAGTTGGTGGCGTTTTTGTAGCCAATAGTTTAAGAGGATTTATAGGAACTGGAGGAACGAGTACCGCAAAACTGTTTCTGACCTATGACGCACTTAGGGACGTACTACCGCTAGATTCTATTATTGCTGGAGTTATTCCTAAATTCTCAGCTGGTCAACCAGCAACTCCAACAGAATTTGTAACCGCTACAAATCCCAATCCAACTCTTAACGAGTGGGCGAGGCAAGGGTAATGAGTTGCAATGGAGATGATTATAGTTGTAAACCAGCAACTATAAAAAGTAATGCCTCAGGGACGAAGGAAACAGTTTTTCCTCTTCCTGATGGAGCGAAAAAATTACAAGCTACAGAAAATAAAAATAAAAAAATTAAAAGTTCATAAAATGGAGTTATTATGACTACTAGACAAAATATAATTTCTCAGGAATGGAGAGTTACACAATTAGACTCAAATTGGGTTGGGTCAGATGGCGTTGCTGGTGTGCAAAGTCGCGTCGGCGTCTACACAGTTCCTAATGCGACAGCATTACGGATTCGTAGTGGTGACGTGTTAGCAATGCAATTGTTTGACGTTACACCAACAGAATTAAGCGGTTCGCTTAGTTCATTTTCTTTGAGAATTACAGACGCTAACGGTTTATCTATGAGAGAAATAGCAAATGGTAACTACAACTTAGTTAATCAGACTTTCACAGATAGAAATAATTTGTGGGCGTTCTCAAGTTCCTACTATATTATGGCAAATCAAAAATTAGAATTATGGGTAAATGGCGATCTTGCTATTGAATCAGATAATACTGTTTTTATGATGTCATCATTGCAAGGAACTGATGGAGTTCTTTTTTAAATAGGAGTTAATAATGAATCAAAAATCTATTAAGGGTTTAATGGTTCTTATTGTTGGATTTTTTCTATTCCAAAAATTGCAAAAAGGAAGTGTAGAAGGGTCAACTTCTGTTATACCTGATGAGGTTATAATACCTGATGAAGTTATAATAGAAAGACCTTCCTCCACTCCGCTGGATAAACCTATACAAAAACCTCCAGTAATAATTCCTAAAGTAGTAAAGAGAACGGAAGAAACTCGATATGTAGACCCTAGTTTAATAACTAAAGAGGATTATATACAACCATTTCCTAATCCTGAAGAAGAATATTATAGTTCTGTAGATGGCGAAATTCTCCCTGATAGAGCTAAAATAATTCCAAAATTTACTTTAAAACCATTAATCCTCATACCTGATGAAGAAATAATAGAGTATGGCTCTAATACTGGTATGGGTGGAGGCGGTTTAGCTGATAGGTAATAATATGAAAAAAAAACAATTAAATTTATTAATAATAGGCGTTTTAGTTTTTCTTTGGATTCGCAAGAGAGGTCTTATAAGTGGAGATAATTCTAGTGGATTCGGAGGTGGCTTAGCTGACATTTAAATGGAGAAGATATGATTGCAAGATTACCTAATTTCACACCTCAAAAAACTTTGAGTACTGGAGTTCAACAAGTTTATCAAATAGGTTCATTTGATATAAATGGATTTAATAGACAAAACAAAGATGATACTTTTCTCGGAGGAGTAGCAAGACCAGTCGGTGGTTTTGCGGTAGCTGAGCCGAGAATGAATACTTTAACTGGTACTGGAGTGGGATTACTACCAAATCAAAAAATAAGAGTTAGAAATACAACTTCTCCTATTAAAATAACTCCATTGGGAAATAGTGCCTTAGGCTACGCTTATCAAACTCAGGTGGTATAGGTTGTTATATGGCTTTATTAGATTCTGTAGTTTTACAAAGATTAAACAATCAAGGGAACTGGATTAATGATGTTTCTAATCAAGTTAATGTTGGCGAATCTCTAAGACTTAAAATTAAAAATGATTATCCTTTCAAGGCTTTGTTAAGTTTAAACAAGCAAGGAGCATATAGTTATTCCAAATCTTTAGGAAGTGTAACTTCAGGAGTTCCATTATTTAAAGGAGCTTATGAAATTGTAAAAGAATTTTCAGCTCCTAGAGAAGAAGGAACTTACAATATTGGAGTTAATTTTACAGAAAGTTTTTATATTCCTTTCGCAAACTCTAATGGAGATACTAATATAACTTTTCATATAGAAGGGTTTGTAGACTCTCCAGTTGGTAGACCTTCCGCAAGTGGCTCAGCACAAAACATATTGAAATCAGGAGGGATTTTGGTGTGGGGAATAGCAACAATATTTTTATTAAATATGTTTAGAAAATGAGGAAGATATGAGAAAATTAAGTGAAGGTTACAAAGATTATTTTAATAAGCAAACTGGCTTAAATGTTCGTGAATCAAACAATGCGGATAGTATAGCTAATAATGGAAATGACGTTGTAGTTGTACCTAGAGAACAATATGAAAGAGAAATAAGAAATGAGGAAACTCAATTCTCTCGAACTCAGACTGGCGTGACGAGTGGTCACGCTGGGCAGTCTGTTTTCATGACGTACCCTGACGTGGGTTCTCGCTTCCCTTCAAACGTGGGAGGATTTTCAGCAAATTTAATTAATAATACAATCTCTAAAGCTGGTTATACTCCTAATGTAACTAAATTACTTACTGAAGTTTCAGGGAATCCCAAAGACTTCGTAAGAAGTGCGGTTATCATATTAGACGATCATGCGAACGTGAGATTAAACCAAACTAAATTTTTACTTGATAGTTGCTTTGTTTGGGCGATTCCTACGAGAGAATTAAATACAATTCATGTAGTTCCTCCAGCAACAGTTGTAGCACAATTAGTTTTTACCAATGTTGAACAACCTACTCTTCCTCTTCCTATGTCTTATAGTCAAGAAAGAAAATTAGCTGAAACAACTTTGACAAAAACAAATGGAGCTGGATTGGTTGATGATTTTACCGCTTTAGGAGAAAATGGAGCGACTGGTTGGTTGGCTAGTGATGGAGGCTCTTCAGGTTCTAATGGTAAGACCTTCCTTCATGTTATGAGCTATCCTATTAAAAATTTCATGTTTCATAATACTGATCTTGTTAATTCTATTGAATTAAAAGTTACCGCATGGCAAATTGTAGGAATGTTTGAAGTAGATGAACCTTCTACATCTCCATTTATAACTTTAGCTCCTGACGAGAAAGCTAATATTCAAATTACTAATTATTATCATTTTCTAAAAGTTTGGGGACGATTACCTCAAGCAACCGCAAGTGGTCAAACCGCTACTATTGAAGGTCAATTTAGAGCCAACACCACGAGTTAAAGGAAAAATTTATGACAAATTATTATGGAGGAAGAAATGCAACCAGTATTAATTCTATTGATATTGATCAAAATACGACTCCAACTAGTAACCAAATTTTAAAATATGATTCCACTACTAATCAAATAGTGTGGGGATCAACTAGTACTGACGCTACTCAACTTCAAGGCGTAAATATAAGCTCGGTAGCTCCAACGGATTTGCAACATCTAGTATATCTAAATGCAACTTCTGAATGGACACCAACAACTCCAGTAGTTGCTGGAGGAGGAAAAATCGTTCAAGTTGTAACTCAAACAAATAATTTCGTTCAATCATTTCCAAATTTTTGGGCGTGTTTAGGAAATTGGGTAACTATAACACCTACTTCAGCTACCAATAAAATTATTGTTTTTTCAGCCGTCCCAACTCGCGGAGGTCCTCAATATACACAATATTCTATTAGTTATTTTAGACATACCGCAAGTCAACCATGGTACTCCGCTCCTTTAGGAACTGATATGTTTCCATCAGCGTGGCCGAGTGGTGTTGCTATGGATTCGCAATGGTCGACAACTAATGGAATTTTATCCTCGAGAGTACCTATGAATTTTGAAGATACTACTCATGCAACTACCTCTCCAATTTATTACAATTTAGCGGTCAAAGTATGGTCTAATTTTTACCCAGCTCAAACAGTAGCTAGTAATTGGACGACTATAGCTATGGAAGTGGAGGTCTAACATGGATAGAAAAGAATTTTTAATAAATAGTTTTAATATTGAATCGATAAATATTAGTGATGTACTAAGCATAGAATATAAATATTCTTTGTATAGAATGGAATCAGACAATTCTATTTCTTTTTGGCATAGTGATAACGCTAAATCACAACCAAGTGCGGAAGAATTAAATACGCTTTTAGAAGGTTTAAAAAGTGACTGGAGTAAACTACAGTATGCACGAGATCGAAAGCGTGAATATCCGACATTTGATACTCAATTAGACAATATCTATCACAATGGGATTGAGGCATGGAAATCTAATATATTAGCAATTAAAACTAAATATCCTAAAAGTGAATAATTCCCTATGGATTTATCAAAATTAAAAATCAGTTTAGGATTATTAGTTGCTATACTTCTTCAGGGAGGCGGTATGGTTTGGTATCTCTCAGGATTGGATTCTACTGTAACTTATAACTCACAAAATATAGAAATTCTTAAAGTTGAATATGGAGAAGAAATAAAAGAATTTCAAGCTCTCGTAACTGAACAAAGTGAAATTATAAATGATCTAAATACACAAATTCAAATAATGACGAATGAATATAGAACTATAATGACAGATCACAATGGCTTTGCGGAAGTCTTGAAAGAGTTAAGTCTAGCTGGATTATTACCTACTGGAGAAAAAAGAGATTACGGAAATTATAAGTAAATCAAGATTCTAGAAGTTTACGTTGAAACACCTCTACTTGCTCTTTGCTAGGTTTGGAATATCTCCCAGCGTATTGGAGGCTTGATAAACCTAATCCCTCTTTTACTAAATGTAATTGATCTAAAGCGGACATTCCAGTTTTTAATTCACTTAATCTTTTACCATATGAATGTCTAAAATTATGAGGGTGAATATCACGTTCAAACCTTGCTAATCTACTAGCCTTTCTAATTACATAATGAGCTTGTTGACGATTAAGAGTTTTATCTCCTACTTTAAAAATATGTCTATTTCTTTCATTACTCTCTAATTTCTTCATAGCAAAATATAAAAAATCAGATATTAAAACCTTAGAATATTCTTTCCGTTTTTTCTTTAATCTAATTACTTGAATATATTTATATTCATTATTAATTATCAAATCTTCAAATGTTAAATTAAGAGCCTCTGACACTCGTAAACCAGTATTCCATAACAAACTATACATAATTAACCAAATAGGCTCTAAATGAGGCTTTAAAAGACTCCATTCGCTATCAGTTAAGGGTTCAGTATCAATCATTATAAAAATTTCTTGAAATATTACTTCCAAAACTTTTAATAAGATTACTTAATTTATATAAATCAGTATGTTGATTAATAGCGGATTTATGAATACCATCAACTCTAGACTCTAAGATTTTTAATTGTTTTAAAACTTCACTTAGTTGAACTTCTATTTTATTTAGATCTGATTCTAAAACTCCTTGAGCTTTTACCAGTTCAAAATCATTAGACATTTTTCCTCCTGAGACGATTTTGGTCTACTTCATTTTCTATAATAAAATAAAAATCTTTCGTAAGTCTTAAATTTTCAAGAAGAAATTTCATATCAGCAATATCACTATATTCTTTTAAAACTTCTATTTCTCCCTCCATATATTTCATACCATACATAAGACCTTTAGTAATTATATATCTACCTCTCGCTCCTAACATAAATTTCAAAGCTGATTCTTCATCATTCTCAACATCTCCACTTCTTGCATTTTGTAAAAGATTTATTGAATTTAATATATCTTCTGTTTTTTCATTTTTAGATTTTGGCATTAATTTCTCCTGAAATTTTTTTTAATAAAGAATCTAAATTACTTATCATTATTGTATTTTCTTCTCTCATATTGTCATAATCTTTTATAGCTTTAAAATATTCAATAGTTCCTTCTGTAAATTCAATTTGTTTATATTTTGCGGTTCTATCCATATTAAACAAAAAAGTTTTTGCTAATAATAAAAAATCTTGTAAATCATATAATTCTTTTTTTTCAAACATTTAATTCTCCTTATAAACTTGAATGATATTTCTAAGATAATGCGGAGTTCCTATAGTACTAAACAAGTAATTTGGAAGAATAGTATAGGGAGGAGTGCAACATAATTCAGCGTTTAACATTAAACCATTATCTCCATACTGGTCATCAAAGATAAATAAAACTAATTCTTTGCAAAACATTAAATTATCTAAAACTTTTTTTCTTGTATTTAATATATCTCTAATTGTTTCTTTTTTACCAGCTCCTACAACTATTCGTTCTAGTGCCTCTTCATGTTTTGCTATATTGTTAAACCAGTCTAAAGCGGTCAAATTAAATAACCTATCTATTATTTTAAATCTTTGGTTTAGTGGTAATGCTAAGAAATCATAACCTATATTCTCCTCACCATCATTTTGTACTAACTCCCCTAGAGATTGAGAAGTTATAAAATTCTCAATAACATCTCGGTTCATAGCTCTAAAAAAATAAAAATTAAAATTATCTTTATCAATTAAAAAATCATCTATATTTTTAGTTGTTATATTTTTATCCATCACTCCTCCTACAAAATAGATATCATTTGTATAATTCTCCTTAGTAATCTAGTTTTGAAGATAAATATTTCACTACTAAACGGATTCAAGTAGCGTCAATTATCCTCTATTCACTTGTTTCGTCCTCTATTTTTAAAATATACAAACTACGATAAGTTTTAATGATTTGAATTGCATAGCCTGATTTTGATTTGGTTGTATTAAAACCATGTTCTGTTTCTTCAAATTCCAAAGCGTTTCTTAAATCTCTTAGAATTGAAACTGGTAATCCTTTCAAACGTGGATAAGCTGGTTTCAAATTCCAATTAGTTTGCAATCGATTCGCTATGTTTCTTTTAAGCTCTTCTTTAGAAAACCATTTCTCACTTAGCAATGATTCCCTTCTCTATGTTTTGAGCTACCTTATCCAACATTTCTTTCGTCCAAACTTTCATTCGTCCAGTTAGTGAACTAGGACGTCCATTTTGAATCAATCCCAACTCTAGCCATATATTGAACTTCTTCTCATGTATTCCTAAATATTCACAAGCTTGTATTTTATTAAAAAACTTCCTATTACTCACTTTTGACTCCTTTTAAATCTTTTTGAAAACTATAGCCTATATTACTTGTATTAATGCCGACTATTATGCTAACCTTTTTTAAAGTATTACTTATATAACACTAAACAAGGTCAAAAAGCAACATTAAAGAGAGCGTACTAAGTGCAAACTACAAAAAATTCTAAAGAAATTTTATTTCGTAATCAACTAAAGGATAGGGATATATCTCACGTTTATTACCGCTCCTTCAATCCAAAGAAAAAAATTCACACTTTAAAATATGAAAGAAAAACTGATTCTTTTTTCAGAACTTTAAAAGTTGAAGATATTAAAGAATTAATATTAATTGTTAAACAACTGGAGCGAGAAAATCCACTTCCTATTGAAACTTCTCATTTAAATTCTAAGATGACACTAGGAGAATATATTGAATATGACCTAGCTGACAAAGAATTTAATGACAGAAGAGCAACAGTCGAAAGAAATTTAGATAGTAGCCTAAGGTTTATTAAATGGCATAATGAGTTTAAAAATGAATTCGGTCATTTAGTTTTAACTACTCTACATATTAAATTAACAAAAAGAATGTATATAGAATTTCTTTATAAAAATTATAATGATTTAGCTTTTAATTCTGTAGCTGATAGACATAAGCAATTTAGAAGTCTAATTAAAAGAATTGTATCAAACAATAATAATCTTTTACCTAAACATGAGCTTATTAATGTTACCAGTAAAGATTTTAATAATATAGGAATTAAAACTAATGAAAATAAGATTCCCTATATTCTCAGGAAAGAATCGAATAGAATAATTGATAAACTTTATAACAAATTTGAAAAATATCTTTTTAATCCTGAATTAAATACTGATAAAAGAGCTGGGAGAAATAGCGGAGTTAGTTCTTTCGGAAAGAGAAAAATGTTACAAGAAAATGGTAATCCGTTTAATTATTACAAAGTTGGAGCTATGGTTTTAATTTGCTCACATACTGGAGCGAGAACAGAAGAGGCACTAGCTCTTAAATGGAGTGATATTAGTTTAAACAAAGAAACAGAAACTTATCAGGTTAGAATCCAAAGATCACTAGGAAAGCAAAAACAAGAACAAAAATTGAAAGCTAAAGAATTGTTTGCTTATAGAGATGTACACATAACTCCAGCAACTTATGAATTAATTATGAAATTTCAATATCTTCAAAAAATGATGTTTAAAGAATTTGGTCATCAATGGAGTGAAGATACTTATCTTCAAACCTCCGTAAGAATGGAGAATGCTGGGAGATTATTAATTTCTACAACTCAAACAATTAATAATATGTTAAGGGTTAGAATCAAAAAAACTGGGATAAACTTTTACGAAGAAATAGGGTTATATACTCCGTTTTCTGAAGATGATCAAATTTATAGAAAAAATATCGGAAGAAGTTTTTACAAATTTAGACATGGATTTGCTTTGGATTTTATTATTCAGGGCGGTTATAATAGCATTAACATTTTAGCGGTCTATATGGGTCACATAAGAATTGAAACAACTCAAAGATATATTCAAGTGGCTCGATTTAAAGCGTTAATACCTGAAATACACGAGCAAGGAGCAAATATACTATCTAACATATAAAAATGAATTAGCTCTCTTTATTGACCTTTAGAGAGTTATATAAGTAATAAAAGAGCTGGAAGTTTTACAGAGAAACTTGCAGCTCTTTTTTTTCTAGGTTGATAAACGTCATTGATGTCATTGATGTCATTATTAGAAGGGGCTTCATTAGTAGGAGTTGTGACGTTTGTGACGTTTGTGACGTTTGTGACGTTTGTGACGTTTGTGACATATGTATTCCTAATTAAAAACA
>Ga0209403_10005870_pt1 | contig 12645 bp, 23 predicted proteins | sample ArcticOcean_MG_C_8_FD_187440 | JGI IMG/M metagenome (GOLD analysis project Ga0209403, IMG submission 187440) | Marine microbial communities from western Arctic Ocean - ArcticOcean_MG_CB11_86 (SPAdes) (version 2) | ecosystem: Environmental > Aquatic > Marine > Oceanic | place: Arctic Ocean... | reverse complement strand
TGAAGCCAGAGGATCGCCTGGCGCTGTCGGTGCGGAATCTCGAAGACGTGCGACTGCTGCCGAGTAACCGTGTGAGCGCCAGGGATGTGATGAACACGCGGCGCGTCGTGCTCACGCGCGAGGCGCTCGAAAAGCTCCAGGAGGTCCTCGGCTAGCGGCCGGCGAGCGAGATCATGCTGAAACAGACCGACGTGTTGCGGCGACCAATCATCACCGAGAAGAGCACTGTGATCCGTGATGAGGGGCTGACGCTGGTGTTCGAGGTGGCGCGTAACGCGAACAAGATCGACATCAGGCGGGCCGTTGAGAAGCTACTCGGATCGAAGGTCGAGAACGTCAGAACGGCCATCAATCACGGGAAGGTGAAGCGGCAGGGCAAGTTTTCCGGACGGCGCTCTGACTGGAAGAAGGCGTACGTGAGGCTGCGGGAGGGCGAAAAGCTCCCCGATTTCCTCCAGGGCGCCTAGCGCGGTAGTCGAGAGGGATCAGAGACATGGCCATTCGCAAGCTCAAGCCGACATCGCCGGGCGCCCGGTTCCAGACCGTGCAGACGTTCGATGAAATCACGACGAGCGAGCCGTACCGTCCGCTCACCGAGTCGTTGCGGCGATCCGGAGGGCGAAACAATCAGGGGCATCTGACGTCGTGGTGGCGCGGCGGCGGTCACAAGCGGTTGTATCGAGTGATCGACTTTCGGCGCGACAAGAAGGACATTCCGGCGAAGGTCTTGACCATTGAGTACGATCCCAACCGGTCGGCGCGGATCGCGCTCCTGGCCTACGCCGACGGCGAGAAGCGCTACATTCTGCAGCCGTTTGGCGTAAAGGTTGGGGATGTCCTGATCGCTGGCGATGTCGTGGATATTCTCCCGGGGAACTGCCTGCCCCTCAAGAATATTCCCCTCGGCACGCAGATTCATAACGTGGAACTGCGAATGGGTAAAGGGGGGCAGATAGCTCGCAGCGCCGGGTCTTCGGTGCAGTTGGTGGCGCGCGAGGGCGCGTACGCCTCTGTGAAGATGCCCTCGAGCGAGATTCGGCGCATCAACGTGGAATGTGTCGCCACCATTGGCCAGGTCGGGAATCTTGATCACGAGAACGTCTCGCTAGGCAAGGCGGGCCGGAACCGCTGGCTCGGTAAGCGGCCGCACGTGCGCGGCGTGGTGATGAATCCGGTGGATCACCCGCACGGCGGCGGCGAAGGGAAGACCTCTGGTGGTCGCCATCCGGTGACGCCATGGGGCCAGCCCACGAAGGGCTTTAAGACGCGCCGGCGGAAGAACACCAGCCAATTCATTTCGAAGCGGAGAACCAAGTAGGACCGTCCGGCGACGCCACACAGGATTCAACATGAGCCGTTCACTGAAGAAGGGGCCGTTCGTCGACACGCCACTCCTCGAGAAGATCGAGGCGATGAACCGGACCAATGAGAAGAAGGTCTTCAAGACCTGGTCGCGTCGTTCCACTGTCATACCGGAGATGGTCGGACACACGATGGCGGTACACAACGGGAAGAAGTTCATTCCCGTGTATGTGACGGAGAATATGGTGGGCCACAAGCTCGGCGAGTTCTCCCCGACGCGGCTCTTTAAGGGCCACATCACCAAGTCCGAGAAAGCCTCGTCTTCGGGTAAGAAGAGGGGCTAGTCGACTTTGGGTCCAGAGCCGGAGGATTAGTGATGATCGAGGCACAAGCCACTGCCCGCGGCGTGCGCACGTCGGCCCAAAAGGCCGGTCTGGTGTGCGACCTGATCCGCGGCAAGGACGTCAATCGCGCGCTCGCGACGCTACAGTTCACGCCGAAAGCGGTCGCGAAGGACCTGGCGAAAGTGCTGCGGTCAGCGGTCGCCAACGCCCAACAGAAAGAGGGCTTCGGCGGCGACGTCGAGCGTCTCTATGTTTCGGTGTGTTATGCAAATCAGGGCCAGTCGCTGAAGCGGGTCCGTCCGGCTCCAATGGGCCGGGCATTTCGGATAGTCAAACGATCGGCGCATCTGACGGTGCGCGTGTCGGAGAGGACGCTGGCGATTGCGCGGGCGGACGACGGCGGAACCGCTACGAAGGCGGCGCCCAAGGGTCGTGGCGGGCGCAAGCCCGTTGCGGCAAAGACGTAAGTTTTTCGAGAGAAAGAAGGCACCGTGGGCCAGAAGGTTCACCCTTACGGGTTCAGGCTCGGCTTCAACAAGACTTGGCGATCTCGCTGGTACTCGGATCGCGACTACGCGAAGCTCCTGCACGAGGATCTGGCGCTGCGAGCAAGTCTCAAGGCTCAGTTCTCGCACGCTGGCGTTTCGCGAATCGAGATCGAGCGCGCCGCCAATAAGTTGAAGATCGACATTTATACTTCACGGCCTGGCATCATCATCGGCCGCAAGGGCGTCGAGGTGGACAAGCTGAAGAAGGATGTGCAGAAGCGAACGAACCGGGAGGTCTTCGTCAATATCCAGGAGATCCAGAAGCCCGAGCTCGAGGCCCAGCTCATCGCCGAATCGGTTGCGGTTCAGTTGGAAAAGCGTGTGGCCTTTCGTCGTGCCATGCGCAAGGCGGTCGAATCAGCGCTGCGATTTGGCGCCCGAGGCATCAAGGTTCGCGTGTCGGGCCGTCTCAATGGTGCGGAGATCGCGCGATCCGAGTGGTACCTGCACGGACAGCTTCCGCTCCAGACGTTGCGGGCCGACATCGACTATGGCGCCGCCGAGGCGGGCACGACCTACGGCAAGGTCGGCGTGAAAGTGTGGCTCTATAAGGGTGAGCGTATGGTCCCGAGAGTCGGACGAGACGAAGAGTACCGGGATCGTGCGCCACGGAGACCCGCCCGGGCGTAGCCAAGTGAATAGCGAACTCAGAACCGAGAAGGATCAACCGTCATGTTGATGCCAAAGAAAGTCAAATACCGCAAGCAGCAGCGCGGGCGGATGACCGGAAAAGCCTGGCGTGGGTCAGACGTGTCGTTCGGCGAGTACGGTTTGAAGGCCCTAGAGCCTGCCTGGATCACTGCTCGACAGATCGAGGCGGCGCGTGTGGCGATGACACGGTTCGTCAAGCGGGGCGGCAAGATCTGGGTCCGCGTCTTCCCGGACAAGCCGATCACGAAAAAGCCGCAGGAAGTCCGGATGGGCAAGGGCAAGGGTGCGCCCGACCAGTGGGTGTGCGTCGTGAGGCCTGGCCGGATCATGTTCGAGATGGAAGGCGTCGCCGAAAAGGACGCTCGTCGGGCGATGGAGCTTGCGGCCGCGAAGCTTCCGATCCATACGAAGTTCGCCACGCGCTTCGCCCAGGAGAAGGCGTCATGAAGCCAGGCGAAGTGCGCGAAATGGACATTCAGGACCTCCAGAAGCGCGAGGAGGAACTTAACGATCAGCTGTTTCGGCTTCGAATCCAGAAGTCGATGGGTCAGCTCGAGGCGCCCATCAAAGTGCGTGGGCTGCGACGCGACCTGGCGCGGATCAAGACGGTCCTCAGCGAAAAGAGCAGGGCACTATGAGCGCGAAGACACAACTCACGGGCAAGGTGGTCAGCGACAAGATGACGAAGACCGTCGTCGTGGCCGTCGGTCGACAGGAGCGGCATGCCGTCTACCGCAAGATCAGCCGGAAAACGTCGACCTTTCTGGCTCACGACGAAGACAATGCCGCGAAGATCGGCGACACCGTTGACATCGCCGAGTCACGCCCGCTCAGCCGCCGCAAGCGGTGGGTGGTGACGCGGGTCGTGCTGAAGGCCGAGGTGGTCTAACCATGATCCAGATGCAAACGGTCGTCGAGGTGGCCGACAATTCTGGCGCGCGGAGGATCTCCGTGATTGGCGCGCTGGGGGGCGCCACCGGCCGGTACGCTCGTTTGGGTGACATCGTTACCGCGTCGGTCAAGGAAGCAACGCCCGCCGGCACCGTGAAAAAGGGGCAGGTTGTGAAGGCCGTCATCGTGCGGACCGCAAAGGAGCAGCGCCGCCGGGATGGCAGCTACATCCGCTTCGATCAGAACGCCGCGGTCATCATTAACGATCTGCGTGAACCGGTTGGGACGCGTGTGTTCGGGCCCGTCGCGCGCGAACTTCGTGAGCGCCGGTTCATGAAGATTGTTTCGCTGGCGCCAGAGGTCCTGTAGATGTCTCGACTCGCAACGCCGATTCGGAAGAACGACACCGTCGTCATCACTGCCGGAAAAGACAGCGGCAAGCGCGGCCGCGTGCTGCGGGTGCTGCCGGCGAAGAACCGGTTGATCGTGGAGGGCGCGAACATCATCAAGCGTCACACTCGGCCGAACCCGCAGCGCAATATCAAGGGCGGCATCGTGGAGCGTGAGGCCTCACTGCACGCCAGTAACGTGCAGCTCGTGTGCCCCGAGTGCAGCACGATGACGCGGGTAGGGCGAAAGATTCTGACGGACGGGCGAAAAGTGCGGGTATGCCGAAAGTGCGATGGGGTGGTGGACAAATGAGCCGCTTGAGGGATCGGTACACGAAAGAGGTCGTGCCGGCGCTGACTAAGGAATTTGGTTACACGAACCAGATGGCGATTCCGAAGATCGACAAAGTGGTCGTCAACATGGGTCTCGGCGAGGCGACATCGAACGCCAAGGTCGTCGAGGTTGGTATCGACGAACTGGGACGGATCTCGGCCCAGAAGGCGATCGTTCGCCGGGCCAAGAAGTCAATCGCGCAGTTCAAGCTGCGTCAGGGCCAGCCGGTGGGCGCCATGGTGACGCTTCGGGGCGAGCGAATGTTCGAGTTCCTGGACCGGCTCATCGCGATTGCCTTGCCTCGCGTGCGTGACTTTCGCGGGGTGTCTCCAAACGGATTCGACGGTCGAGGTAACTTCACGCTGGGCCTTCGCGATCAGTTGATGTTCCCGGAGATCGACTACATGAAGGCGGATAAGTCCAGGGGTATGAACGTGTCGGTGGTGACCACCGCGAAGACTGATGAGGAGGCGCGGAAGCTGCTCCAGTTGATGGGCATGCCGTTCCGCGCAAACTAGGCCGCTGAGGCCGGGGTGAAAAGTTATGGCGACGACAGCGAAGGTGGCGAAGGAAGCCAAGACGCCGAAATACAAGGTCCGTCTTCGGAACCGATGCCGGCGATGCGGGCGCTCCAGGGCCTACATGAGGAAGTTCGCGATGTGCCGCCTCTGTTTTCGGAAGGCGGCACTCGAGGGCGACGTGACTGGCGTGACCAAGAGTTCGTGGTAGCGGAACCCGCGACTCACGAACCACGAACCACGAATCACTGAGAGATAGAAGATGACCGATCCGATTTCCGACATGCTTACGCGTCTTCGCAATGCCATCACGGCACAGCACGCGCGCGTGGACTTGCCGGCCTCGAAGCTGAAAGCCGAGATTGCGCGCATCCTGCAAAGCGAGGGCTACATCCAGGGATTCCGGCTCGTCGAAGAGCCGGCACAGAGAGCCGGACGCCAGCCCAGGCAGGTTATTCGCGTGTTCCTGAAGTACGGACCACGTGGCGAGAAAGTCATTAGCGGCATCGCGCGGATCAGCCGCCCTGGGCAGCGGGTCTATTTCGGTGTGGAGGAGGTGCCCCAGGTGCTTGGCGGGCTCGGCACCAGCATTCTCACGACTTCGCGCGGGGTGATGACCGGAAACGCGGCCCGAAAGGCCGGCGTGGGCGGAGAGGTTCTCTGTAACGTTTGGTAGGAGGTTTCCGGCCGGCGGTTCTGGGGCTGGATGAGCCCCTGGCCGGTTGCTGGAAGCCCGCAGGATTTAGCTATGTCACGTATCGGGAAGAAGCCAATTCAGGTGCCGAAGGGCGTTACTGTCAAGATCGCGCCGGATGCGGTTGAAGTGCAGGGGCCCAAGGGCAAATTGCGGCAGGCCGTTCCGCCTGGGATCGTGTTTACCCAGGAGGACGGGTCACTCGTCGCGAAACTCGAGCGCGAGGACCCCAGCCTCAGGAAGTTTCACGGGCTGGCTCGTAGTCTCGTCGCCAACGCGGTGACGGGCGTCAGCGAGGGCTTTAAAAAGGAACTCGACATCGTGGGTATCGGGTACCGTGCCGAACTCAAGGGCCAGCAGGTGCATTTCGCACTCGGGTATTCGCACCCGATCGTTTTTAATATCCCGGCCGGTGTCGACGTTGCCGTAGAGAAGCAGACCCATCTGACGATCACGGGCGTTGATCGCCAGATGGTAGGCCAGGTGGCCGCCAATATCCGTTCCATGCGCAAGCCGGACCCTTACAAGCAGAAGGGTGTGCGCTACACGGGTGAAGTGTTGAAGAAGAAGGTTGGGAAGACCGGAGCCTAACGATGCGCATCAGGACCAAAGAGGATCGGCGGCAGCGAATCAAGTTTCGTATACGGGCGCGCCTGCGTGGCACTGGGGCGCGACCGCGCCTGACGGTGTTCCGAAGCGTGGCCCATATATACACTCAGGTCGTCGATGACCTGACTGGCGTCACGATCGCCTCGGCCTCGAGCGTCGAGCCGACGGTCAAGGGTGCTATGGACAAGACGACGAAGGGCGGCAATGTCGCCGGCGCCAAGCTCATCGGCAAGACCATCGCTGAGCGGCTGATCCAGAAGGGTGTAAAACAAGTGGTATTCGACCGCAACGGGTTTTTGTATCACGGGCGCGTGAAGGCCGTGGCCGACGCGGCACGCGATGCCGGTTTGGAGTTCTAACGTGGGCTTGATGAACCGCGACCGCGAGAAAATCGATGCCTCACAACTGGACATCAAGGACGCCGTCGTCTCCATCAACCGGGTGACGAAAGTCGTCAAGGGCGGCAAGAACCTCAGCTTCAGCGCGCTCGTCATCGTGGGTGACGGTCGAGGTGTCGTTGGCTTCGGCATCGGTAAAGCGAAGGAGGTGCCTTCGGCCATCAAGAAGGCGATCGAGGCGGGGAAGAAGAGCCTGATCCTCGTGCCGCTCAGGGGTACGACGATTCCTCATCGGGTGGTTGGGCGGTTCGGTGCCGGGAGCGTGCTGCTCAAGCCGGCGCCCGATGGCACGGGCCTCATCGCGGGTGGGGCCGTTCGGGCCATGATCGAACTGGCTGGCATTCAGAACATTGTCACCAAGTCGCTCGGGTCGGCGAATCCGCACAATGTCGTGCGCGCTACGTTCGCCGGGCTGATGGAACTCAGGGACCCGGCGTTTATTGCACGACTTCGGGGCAAGGAAGAAAGCGACCTTGTCGGAGCGGCGCGTTAGTACGCGACCTGGACACCGCGGAGCAAAACCATGGCGAAGAGGACGAAGAAGGCAGACACAGGCGGCAAGCGGCTTCGAATCACGCTCGTGCGCAGTACGATCGGATTCAACAAGACGCAGGCTGCCACGGTGCTGGGCATGGGACTGAGGCGTATCCGCCATACTGTGGAGTTGGCGGATACTCCGGCAACCAGAGGGATGCTTCTCAAGGTCCGTCACCTGGTGACGGTGCAGGAATAGGCGTATGGATCTCAGTAATCTGAAACCGGCGCGTGGGAGCAAGCATTCCAAGAAGCGGATAGGCCGCGGGCAAGGCAGCGGGCAGGGCACGCAGGCCGGCCGCGGGCACAAGGGGGCTCAGTCGCGCTCCGGATGGAGTAAAAAGCGGGGCTTCGAGGGCGGCCAGATGCCGCTCCACCGGCGCCTCCCGAAGCGAGGCTTTCACAACCCGTTTCGCGTCGAGTACGCGGTGGTGAACCTCGACTTGCTGGAAGAGCGATTCGACGCAGGGACGGTGGTGACACCGGAACTGCTACGCGAGCGCCGCATCGTCCGCACCCGGCAACTGATCAAGGTGCTGGCGCGAGGCGACATCGCGAAGCAGTTGACCGTTCGCGCTCACAAGTTCAGCGACAAGGCGGCAGAAAAGATTGCGGCGGCGGGAGGAGCTACCGAGGTGATTTCCGCAACTTAGCGGGTGGCATATGGAAAATCCTCTGGCGAGTCTCTTCGCCGTCAAGGATCTGCGAAATCGGATCCTCTTCATGTTCGGGATGCTCGCCATCTTCCGATTGGGCAGCAGCATCCCGACTCCGGGTGTGAACCAGGCGGCGCTCGTCGAAATGGCGCGTCAGCTCGAGAACTCGATGTTCGGCCTGTACAACATGTTCTCTGGAGGGAACCTGTCAAGGGTGACGATCTTCGCGCTCGGCGTGATGCCGTACATCAGTTCCTCGATCATCCTGCAGTTGTTGACCGTGGTGTGGCCGTACCTCGAGCGCCTCTCGAAAGAAGGGGAGCTGGGCCGACGCAAGATCACGCAATACACCCGCTACCTCACGCTGGCGCTGGCGGTGGTCCAGTCCTTCGGTATCGCGATTTTCCTCGAACGGCAGACGGAGGTAGCCGGCGGCCTTCCGCTCGTCTACGACCCCGGGTTGGGCTTCAGGTTGATGTGCGTGCTCACGCTCACGACCGGAACGATGTTCATCATGTGGCTCGGCGAACAAATCACCGAGCGCGGGATTGGGAACGGGATGTCGCTGCTGATCTTCGCCGGCATCGTCGTCGGCTTGCCATCCGCGGTGCTCACCACGTTCGATCAGATGCAGACGGGCCAGATCAGTCTGCTGCAGATCCTATTTCTCCTATTGGTGATGATAGCGGTGGTCGGCGCCATCATTTTCGTCGAGCGTGGCCACAGGCGCATTTCCGTCCAGTACGCCAAGCGCGTGGTAGGGCGCAAGCAGTACGGCGGTTCGAGTACGCACATTCCGTTGAAGGTCAACACCGGCGGCGTGATCCCGGTGATCTTCGCCTCGTCGATCCTGGCGTTTCCGGCGACGCTCGCCGGCATCTTCGAGGAAGGCGGATGGGGCGCGGCGATCGTTGATCAGATGGCCTACGGAATGCCGCTGTACAATCTGATGTACGCCGCTGGCATCATGTTCTTCGCCTATTTCTATACGGCGATCATCTTCAACCCGGATGACGTGGCCGAGAACATGCGGAAGTACGGCGGGTTCATTCCTGGCATTCGCCCTGGCAAGCGAACCGCGGAGCATATTGATACGATCCTGGCGCGCCTCACTCTGGTTGGCGGGACCTACCTGATCATCGTGGCGCTCATACCGGAATTCATGATGACCGGGTTCCGGGTGGCACCGATTCCGTTCATCGGTGAGCAGCTTGATGCGCTATTGCCGCGGTTTATCACCGAGGGCATGGGCGTGACGTTCTATTTCGGCGGCACCTCGCTCCTGATCGTGGTCGGCGTGGCCATGGACACCGTGCAGCAGGTGGAGTCGCAGTTGATTATGCGGCACTATGACGGCTTCATGAAGAAGACGCGTGTCCGAGGACGCCGCGGGTAGGGACCAGGGCTGAGTCGATGGGTCTAAATCTGGCGGTGATGGGTCCGCCGGGCGCCGGCAAGGGGACGCAGGCGGACAGGATTGCGGCCACCCACGGGTTGCCGAAGATTTCAACCGGTGACATCTTGCGAGCCGCCATCAAGGCGCAGTCGCCACTCGGGCTGGCAGCCAAGGCGATGATGGAGGCGGGTGGTCTGGTTGACGATCGCATAGTGATTGGGATCGTAAGCGAGCGTTTACAGGAACCGGACGCGCAGGCGGGTTTCTTGCTCGATGGATTTCCGCGGACGGTGGAGCAGGCCCGCGAGCTTGATCGAATCATGGCCGAGCACTGCGAGGGGCCGCTTCTGGTGGTCAACGTCGAGGTGCCTGACGAGGAGTTGGTTCGACGGCTTCTGAGCCGTCGGATCTGTGAGCAGTGCGGCACTAACGTGGACCCGGAGGATGCAGGGACGGCCTGTAGGCGCTGCGGGGGAGTGCCCGTTCAGCGTAAGGACGACGTCGAGGACGTGGTGCGGGAGAGACTGGCTGTATACGAGAGGCAGACAAGGCCCCTCATCGAGTTCTATCAGGCGCGGCCCACGTTCAGGGCGGTCAACGGCGCCCAGGTGCCGGACCTGGTGACGGCGGATTTGACGGCGGTGGTGGCGTCGGCTCGGGAGCAGACGACGTGATTATCTGCCGTTCGCGGGAAGAGATTGAGAAGCTACGGACGGTGAATCAGATCGTGGCGGATGTGCTCGGTGAGCTCAGGGCTATGGCCGTGCCCGGTGTGACGACGGAGGAGATCGACCGGGTGGCGGAGGAGCGTGTGAGGGCAGCCGGTGCGGTCCCCGCGTTCAAGGGCTACCACGGGTTCCCGGCGACCATATGCGCGTCGGTCAATGAGCAGGTGGTGCACGGGATTCCATCGGAGCGCGAGCTTAAGGACGGGGACATCCTGTCGATCGACATGGGGGCGAAGCTCGACGGGTTCTTCGGGGACTCTGCGGTGACGGTTCCGGTGGGGAAAACGACCGACGCAGCGAACCAATTGCTGCAGGCGACAGAGGAGTCGCTCTTTCGTGGAATTGAGGCCGTGAGGCCAGGCGCCAGGGTTTCGGACATTGGTGCCGCGGTCCAGCAGCACGTTGAGGAGCACGGGTTTTCTGTCGTTCGCGAATTTGTGGGACACGGTATCGGCACGGAGCTCCACGAGGAGCCGCAGATCGCCAACTATGGCCCCGGTGGCCGTGGCCCGAGACTGGCCGAGGGGATGGTGTTCGCCATTGAGCCCATGGTGAATATGGGGCGTGCTGGTGTGAAGGTGCTGTCCGATGACTGGACAGCGGTGACCAAGGATGGGAGCCTGTCGGCGCACTTCGAGCACTCGATGGTGGTGACGGGCGATGGTTGTGAGATCCTCACGTTGCGGGCATGCGACGCGGAGCGGGCAAGTGAGTTGCTCGGCGACGCCGTGCAGCGGTGAGTGGCGGACCCTCGGTCGAAGGCGTGGTGCCAGCGCTGCTGCCGAGCGGTCTCTATTAGGTGAAGATCGACGGTCGACATCCGGTGACCGCTCACGTTGGCGAGGGCGCCGGGAAGAATGTCGTGAGGCTCGTCGTCGGGGATCGGGTGGCGGTGATGTTGACGCAGCAGGACCTCACGCGCGGACGGAGCATAGAGGGACGGTAGGGAATCATGAAGGTACGAGCGTCAGTCAAGCGGATTTGTGACAAGTGCAAGGTCGTCCGTCGGCGTGGCGTCGTGCGGGTGATCTGCACGAACGCGAAGCACAAACAGAGGCAGGGGTAGCATGGCGCGTATTGCAGGTGTCGATCTCCCGCGCACGAAGCGCGTCGAGGTCGGTCTCACGTATATCTACGGAATTGGTCCCACGCGGTCGAGTAAAGTTCTCGCTCAAGCGGGCGTGAGCCCGGACATTCGGGTTAAGGATCTGTCCGAAGAGGAGGTCCGGAAGATCAGCCGGGTCCTCGAGGATGTTGGCGGGGTGGAAGGCGATCTTCGGAAGGAGATCTCGCTGAACATCAAGCGGCTGATGGAAATCGGTTGTTACCGTGGTCTTCGGCATCGGCGCGGTCTGCCGGTGCGCGGCCAGCGAACGCGCACCAACTCCCGCACCCGCAAGGGCCCTCGCAGAGGCGCCGTTGCAAACAAGAAGAAGACGGTGTAGCTGATGGCGAAATCTGACACAGCGAGCGCGGCTTCCGGCAAGAAGGCCGCCGGGAAGAGGGCGCCAAAGAAGACGTTCAAGAAGCGTGGGGAGAAGCGCGTTGTGCACCACGGCCTGGCCCACATTCAGGCGACGTTCAACAACACCCACATCACGATCACGGACACGGAAGGCAATGTCATTGCCTGGTCGAGCGCCGGTGGCATCGGCTTCAAGGGTTCTCGAAAGGGCACGCCGTTCGCCGCTACGCAGGCGGCTATCAATGCTGCCAACGGGGCGAAGACGTTTGGCCTTCGTTCGGTGGAGGTCCGTGTGAAGGGACCGGGGTCAGGCCGCGAGTCGGCTATCAGGGCACTACAAACAGTTGGGATCGAGGTGAAGTCGATCCGCGACATCACGCCTATCCCCCACAACGGATGCCGGCCCCCCAAGCGGCGGCGGGTCTAGGTTTCGGCGACTCGTAGTTCGGACTCGTCATCACAAGGACGCATTGAATGGCTCGATACATAGGACCCGTTTGCCGCCTCTGCCGCCGAGAGAGCATGAAGCTATTTCTCAAGGGCGAGCGCTGTTATACCGACAAGTGCGCCATCGAGAAAAGAAACTTCATCCCGGGTCAGCACGGCAAGGCTCGAGCGCGGAAAATGGCTGGCTACGGGATTCAGCTTCGGGAGAAGCAAAAGGTCAAGCGCATCTACGGGGTGCTCGAGGATCAGTTTAGGCGTTACTTCGCCAAGGCCGAGCGCACGCGGGGTATCACTGGCGAGACGCTCTTGCAACTGCTCGAGCGGAGGCTGGACAACGTCGTGTATCGTGCCGGGTTCGCAACATCCCGTGCGCAGGCGCGCCAGATCGTTCGCCACGGCCACTTCACCATCAATGGTCGTAAGGTGGATATCCCGTCGTTCTCGTTGAAGGCCGGAGATCTTCTTGCTGTCCGCCAGTCGAGCCGACAAAAGGCATCGATCCTTCATGCGTTGGAAGAGGTGAAGGGCCGCGGAGTCCCAGAGTGGCTACAGTACGACGGTGAATCGTCCGCGACGTTTGCCTCGATTCCAACACGGGTGCAGATCAATCTACCGGTACAGGAACAGCTGATCGTGGAGCTGTACTCGAAATAGACGTTCGTTCTCGCACACTGCCAGCCCGCAGCCTACAGACCTGCGGCGGGAGGCTGGCGGTCAACACACGCAGGTCTGGAGGCCGGA
>Ga0209403_10005867_pt1 | contig 12655 bp, 9 predicted proteins | sample ArcticOcean_MG_C_8_FD_187440 | JGI IMG/M metagenome (GOLD analysis project Ga0209403, IMG submission 187440) | Marine microbial communities from western Arctic Ocean - ArcticOcean_MG_CB11_86 (SPAdes) (version 2) | ecosystem: Environmental > Aquatic > Marine > Oceanic | place: Arctic Ocean... | reverse complement strand
TTACTCCGGCCTTAGCGGCACTGTAGGGAGCCGCATTAGGATTTCCGTCTTTTCCTGCAACGGAAGCGACATTTACGATTCGACCATAGTTCTGTTCAACCATAATCGGAGTAACAGCGTGAAGGCAATTGAAGACCCCTGTCAGGTCAATGTCGATTACATTTTGCCATTCTTCAGGTGGATACTCCCAGACCTTCATCGTCGGGCCAGATATGCCTGCATTGCATACAAGAATATCGATGCTATCGAAAGCATCTTTTGTCCGATTGACAGCGTTCTTAACGGATTCAAGATCTGTAACATCCATAATTGCAGTCTCAACCTTGCCTTTTGAGGCTAGACTTGCAGCTGTTTTGTTAACCATTTGTTCATCACGATCCCAGAGACAGACCGAGGCTCCAGAGACTAAAAAACGTTCGGCGATTGCCAGTCCTATGCCTTGAGCCCCTCCGGTTACAACAGCAGATTTATTTTTTAGATCAATTTTATTCATTTTTAAGTCCCATTAATTAGTATGAAGTGACACCGCGCTTTCTCACCGAGAATTAGTAAACAAACGAAAATCTTAGCATTCTATTTATATAATTACAATATGTTATACAAGAATTAAATATTATTCAGTAATATCAATTTATAGCCAATAATTCCGACTATATACATCTATTGTACACCTCAGAAGAATGTTGTGTATTAGTTTCAAATGTTCAGATAAAATGTATAGGAAGTGGGCCAAGGGAATTTTAATTTACTTCACTTAAAGACTCCAAATTGTATTTTTCAGATAAGTACTCACTAGACAGTGATGTATTCGAAATTAACTAGTTTCCCTATTGCCTCACTTCTAGACATGGGAATGCGGAGCATCATGAGGCCAGTATTTAAAATGGTTTACAGAGATGCTCCACTTGCTCCACAATGTTTTTAAGTTTACGATTAATATTACAAATACTCTAATATCAGACTGGTTATATCTTATTATTATAATATTAAAAAGAAGGGAGTAGCGGAGCAATCTGGAGCCTGCTAGTAACTAACAAAATTTGAGTTGCTCCACAATGTTTTTAGAAGTGGGACATAGTGGAGTAGTTATTTTGTCTTGACACTAATTCTTCAAAGCCAGACACCCCTCAAGTAAAATACTTACTTTCTTGTAAAACAAACTGATTGATAACATGTGTTGGGTTGATCCAATAAGATTACTTTAATTAAATAAATACTCTGTATTTTAATTCTCAGAGTGACTGCATGCACAAATCTGCAGGACGCGTGTGCGAGGCAAGGTTTTTGCGGCATTTTGTCCCATTAAGTTTTAAAAATGGCACTAGTTCTGTTTTATCCCCCGCATTTAAATATACTCAAATCACCCATATTTTAGAGTATTTTCTCGGTCTTTTATTCTTATAATGACACAAAATAGGCGTATTTAAATTAATCTAGACTACTTTTTAGTAAGATTACAGATATAATATCTTAAATAATAACAATTATTTATAAAAAATTAAATTTGAAAAAAATATATATCATATAAATCATCATAATTTTGTTGACATATATATTATATATTGTATAATGTGCATCTTTATAGTCCTTAAATGGGCATGTTTATTTGTTTCAACTTATAATCTAAAGAGGTAGTAATGAAAAAATTATTAATGATTTGTATTTCAATAGTATGTTGCACATTCGTAGTTTCAGCAAATACTTCAAGCGAAAGAGCAATTAATGGATTAAAACAATTAAATTTAAAACCAGGTACTAAGTTCGTTATATATGCTGAAGATATAACGATCAAAGCGGCAAAGGTGAATGCAAAAGAATTCAATAGATTGACAGGTCATGAATTAATAACTAAAGAATCACCTTTCTTAGATCATAGAACAAAAATACTTCAAGATGCCATGGGTAAAAGAGGTACTTATGACATAGTGTTTCTTATGACATCATGGATGGGAGACTTTTACAATACTGGATATTTAACACCATTAACAAAGTGGGTTAACAAATATGACCCCGAATTAGATGATATGGTGGCACCGTTTAACAAAGTATGGTCATCTTTTGCGAATGATGTGTATGGCTTGCCTACGGATGGCGATACATGGATCTTATATTATAGGAAAGATTTATTTGAAGATGAAAATGAGCAGAAAAAGTTCAAACAAAAATATGGATATAATTTATTAACACCTAGGACTTGGGGTGAATTTAATGACATTGCTGAGTTTTTCACAAGACCGAGTGAAGGATTATATGGTGCAACTGAATGGAGAGTTAAGGGTTTAACTTACCCTTGGTTTATTCAGCGACTTGGATCATTAGGAGGAAATTACTTTGATAAAAATATGAACGCCGCAATAAATAGCGCAGAAGGTGTTCGTGGGCTAAAAGACTTAAAACATATGAATAAGTTTATGTCCAGAGATGTTTTAAGTTATGGTTATGTTGAAACCTTGGCTGCTTTTAGTCAAGGGAAGGCAGCTATGGTAATTACATGGCCTGCAGCCGGGAAAAACTTTGTGGATGTGAAAGGATCAAAAGTTGTAGGAAAAGTTGGATATACAACTGTACCCGGATATATTGTAAATGGGAAACATAATCCAAAAACAATGAATTTCGCAGGCTACTCTCTAGTAGTGAATTCAAAAAGTAAAAAACCTAAAGAGGCAGTTTATTTAGTAGCTCAATGGCTAGTTTCAAAAGAACAGATGAAGAGGGCTAATATGAATTTATCAGGAAATACAGATGTAATTAGAAAATCCATTTTTAATGATCCAGAAATGAGATCTATATTTGAAGGTGCAGATAAATATCTAGATGCACAAATGGCAAATATAGCACAAGGATACCCTGATTTAATAATACCAGGTAATGGAGAATATATGCAGGCATTAGAAATAGAAATTTCAAGATACATGACTGATGAGATTAAATCCCCGAAGAAAGCTTTAGATAATGCTGCAAAAAAATGGAACAAAATAACGAAGAAGTTTGGAAAAGAAAAACAGTTAAAAATATATAATGCTCTTTTAGATAGTTATTATAATTAAAAATAATATTGAGGGTGCTTGCACCCTCAATATTTTATGACAAACATGATTTTTCTACTTACTAAAAGAATTTTCTATAGTTAGCGACTATTGTTATATATTTTCCCCCAAGCCTATACACATTTGCTTATATTTCTAAATTTTTAAGTATTTTGCAGATTTCTCCCCTGGAGAAGGGCCCAAACATGGCTTGGCTTAATCATCATAAGTTTCCAAAATCAAGAAGACCGTTTTATGAAGGATTTTAATGTCTATTATAAATGGTATCTTGTAATCCCATCAATCATACTTCTACTATTACTTACTGTTTATCCTATCCTCGATGCACTTTATACTAGTATGCATCAATACGATGCAATGATAGCTGAAAAACCATTTATATGGTTTGATAACTATAAAGATTTAATATTTGAAGATGAAAGATATCAAAATGCTTTATATGTTACTTTATTATTCGAAGTTATAACTATTTCAATTCAAATGGTACTTGGACTATTCTTAGCGTTCTTGTTTAGTGGTGATTTTAAATTTAAGAAAATTATCACAAGTATCTATTTAGTACCTATGATGGTGAGTCCAGTAGTAGTAGGATTTACAGCAAGAATTGCTTTTACAAATGATTTCGGTTTTGTACCACAAATAATAAATATAGTCCTTCAAGAAGAGATATTTATACCATGGTTGTCAAATGGTTTTTGGGCAAAAGTAGTAATTATTCTCGCAGATACATGGCAGTGGACTCCATTTGTTTTCCTGATAATATTTTCAGGAATAATGTCATTACCAATTGAACCCATTGAATCAGCTCGAGTAGATGGAGCAAATAGTTGGCAGATAGCTTTGTACATAGTTTTACCTCAGTTAAGATACATTTTATTAGTAACATTTTTGATTAGGGCATTAGACCTTCTAAAATTATTTGATGTTATTTTACTAAGTACTAGAGCTGGCCCGGGAATACAAACTGAAACAATATCCGTATATATTTATAATTTAGCATTTAAATTTTGGAGTATGGGAAATGCCACAGCAGCCTCGTTTATTTTATTGATTATAATAACAATTTTTACAAGTACATTGATTAAATTTATCACCGGTTATGAAAATAAATAATTTATTTCCAGTTTTACGTTATTTTATAATTATTTTAATTTTGGTATTAACGATATTACCATTAGCATGGATCATCCTTACAGGATTTAAGAATGAATTAGAATATTTACATACTCCCCCGATTTGGTTTCCAAGTGATCCCTCATTTGATAATTATATTGAGATGTGGGTAGATGGAGGAAAAGATGCTTTCATAAACAGTTTATTTATAACGACAACTTCCACAATTCTGGCTATTTTGTTGGGAGTTCCCAGTGCATATAGTTTGTCCAGATTTAATACTGGTGGGGACAATTTTGCTTATTGGATATTATCAATTAAGTTTTTACCCCCAATAGCTTTCGCAATACCAATTAGCATTATGTTCTCAAATTTTAATTTAATTGATACGTATACAGGATTAATATTGGTTTATACTACTTTTAATTTACCTTTCGTAATCTGGATTTTGAGAGGTTTCATAAATGAAATACCCAAAGATATTGATGACGCCGCAATGATTGATGGCTGCGGGAATTTTCAAATTATATATAAGATTACAGTACCATTATTAGGACCAGGCCTAGTTACTGTAACAATTTTAACATTTATCTTCATTTGGAGCGAATTTCTATTTGCTTTAATTCTAAATAATAGTGAAATATACACTGTCCCTGTAAGGCTATCAATGTATTTTAGTGAAGCAGTTGGTTTAAAATGGGGACCGCAATCAGCTTTAGCAACTATTTCTATAATCCCTATGATATTAATGGCATTTATCGGTCAAAATTACATAGTCAGAGCATTAACATTTGGTGCAGTAAAGTAATATGATAAGAATAAATCAAAAATTTCAAAGATGTACATATTGTGGGAAAATGATTCCATTAAGAACAAAACCTATAGATTTTACTTTTAAAGAAAAAAAACACACACTATGTTCCAAAGAGTGTATTGAATTACTGAAAAAATATTCCTGAAAAATATTATGACTTTAAAAGTTGGTATAGATGTTGGGGGAACATTCACCGATCTTATGGTTTTTGACAGTGAAAATAAAAAATCATTTGCCATAAAAGTAAGTAGTAATCCTTCAAATCCTATCGAGGCAGTCCTAAAAGCAATTAAGGTTGGAAACTTAAATATGCAAGAAATTGATACAATCATTCATGGAACTACTGTCGCAACAAACTCATTGTTAGAAAAAATAGGAGCTAAGACTGCATTTATTTGCACAAAAGGATTTTCTGATATAATTTTTATTCAAAGAATGAATAGAAAGCATCACTATGATTTGAAATGGGATAAGCCAAAACTTCCTATAGAAAGAAAAAATTGTTTTGATATAGATGAGAGAGTTAACTACAAAGGTGAAGTTTTAAAAGACCTTGACGATAAAGATGTAGTTAAGTTAGCTAATATTATTAAAAAGGAAAAAATTGAATCAGTAGCAGTATGTTGCTTATTTTCATACTTATTTGCTGGTCATGAAATCAGAATTAGGGAAATATTTAAGGATTTGTTGCCAAATGTAAAACTTTCTCTTTCACATGAAGTATTTCCTAGATGGAGGGAATATGAGAGAGCAAGTACTACAATAATTGATGCTTTTTTAAAACCATCAGTTTCTGCATATGTTAAAAATTTGCGTAATGGACTGAAAAAAAATAATTTTGATTCTAATTTGTTGATGATGAAGTCAAATGGTGGAGTTACGAATTTTAACTCCGTGGCTGAAAAACCCTCAGATATAATTTTGTCTGGACCCGCAGGAGGAGTAATTGCTTCGCAGTACATTGGAAAAATTACGAAAAGGAAAAATTTGATTTCTGCGGATATGGGGGGTACAAGTTTTGATGTTAGTATGATTATTAATAGTAAATTTGCTAGATCAAAAGGTGTTGAATTGGAATGGGGTATTCCTATTCGGACTTCAATGATTGAAGTAAAAACGGTTGGGGCTGGAGGGGGTTCAATAGCGTGGATTGATAAGGGAGGATTGCTGAGAGTCGGGCCTCAAAGTGCTGGCTCTAGCCCTGGCCCCGCATGCTATGATAGAGGCGGTAGTGAGCCAACAGTGACTGATGCTAATTTAATTCTTGGAAGATTAAATCCTGATAATTTTGCTGGCGGAAATTTTAAATTAAACAAAGAGCTTAGTCGTAAATCCATAGAAAAATTAGCAAAAAAAATTAATAAAAACATTAATGATACTGCAATTGATATTATTAAATTAGTTAACTGGAACATGGCTAATGCAATCAGACTGATTTCTATTGATAAAGGATACGATCCTAGAAATTTTTCGTTAGTATCCTTTGGGGGAGCTTGCTCTGCTCATTGTGCCGAATTAGCAAAATTACTTGATTTAAGAGATGTTGTTGTTCCTATAAACCAAGGAGTATTTTCAGCTTTTGGTTTAAATATGTCTGATATGAAGGTTGATGTTTCTAAAACTGCAAACATGAGATCAGACTATATTGATATAAAACAAATAAAAAATGTTTTTCTAACATTGGAAAAAAATTCACTAAAACAAATTAAAAACGAAGGATATATTGGTGTTCCAAAGCTGTATAAAATCCTAGAAATGAGATACTTAGGTCAAAACTACGGGGTTGACATCACATTACCAGAAAATATAACAAAATTTAATAAAATTGCGATAAAAAAGATTTTCAATTTATTTTCTTTAGAACATAAAAAATTGTATGGTTATGATCTGCCAAACGAAATAATTGAGATTGTAAACTTCCATATTTCTTGTATAGGAAAAACTAAGAAATATAAACCTGAAAGATTAAAAAATATTAAAAATAAGACAAAATTATATAAGAGAAAAATATTTTTTGAAAAAAAAGGGTTTTTGGACTGTAATGTATATTTAAGAGATGATTTGACCCAAAATCAAAAAATTAAAGGACCATGCGTAATTGAAGAAAATAATTCTGTTACTTTACTTCATCCTAATCAAAAAACTATAGTAGATGAATATGGTAATTTAATAATAAATGTAAATTGAAATATTTGGAGATCGTATGAAATCAAATATAGACCAAATCACCCTGCAGGTTATAAATAACTATCTAATTACTACGGCTAGAGAAATGGGGATTGCAATGATGAATACCGCATATTCCCCATTATTTAACGAGGGTTTGGATTTTTCATGTGCTATTTTTGATGAAAAGGCTGAGATGATAGCTCAAGCTGAATTTTGTCCGGCTCATTTAGGTGCAATTGTATATATAATGGAGTGGACGATTCAAGAAATTGGAATAGAGAATTTCAAAAAAGGTGATGTAGTTTTACATAATGATCCATTTAGAGGTGGTTGCCATTTGCCAGAATTTACAGTCATTAAGCCTGTATTTTATAAAGGAAAAATTATAGCATTTATGTGTGTTATTGGACATATGACAGAGGTTGGCGGCATGGTGCCTGGGGGTTTTGCTGGAGATGCAACAGAAGTTTTCCAGGAAGGAATTCGTTTCCCGCCAGTAAAAATTATTGAAAAAGGAAAAGATAATGAGGATATATGGAATATCTTACTCTCAAATGTAAGGACACCGAGATATTCATATGGAGATATGAAAGCAATGATTGGGTCATTGCATGTCGGTGAAAATAGTTTGTTGGAGTTGCTCAATCGATATGATTTAAAAACCTTTAAATTAATGAAGGAGGAAATCAAAAATTACTCTGAAGTTAGAATGCGTAATGAAATAACAAATATTCCTAATGGTATTTATAATTATGAAGGTTATGCTATCGATAACGACGGTGTAATTGATGAACCTTTGAAACTTAAAGTAAAAATAATAGTAGATAATGATGACATTATTTTTGACTATACTGGTTCTGCAAAACAAGCCAGAGGACCAGTTAATTGCACCTACGGTGTAACTGCATCTGCAACATATAACGCTTTATTCCACTTGACGGATAACGATATCCCTTCAAATCATGGTTGTTACAAGCCAGTCAAAATTATAGCTCCGCCTAGCACAATTGTTAATGTGGAATATCCTGGGGCAAGTGTAGGAGGAAATTCTGAAATTCATCCTCACATTATTATGGGTATATATTCTGCCTTAAAGGAAGCCATGCCAGAAAGAGTATCAGCATTTGATGGGGGAACTTCAGCATTGTTAGCCATTGGAGGAGTGCATCCAGATACAAACGAAGTTTTTGCAAATTTAAGTAATGAAGGTTGTGGATGGGGAGGACGATATAAAAAAGATGGTAATGATGCCTTATGTATTCCTAATGGTAATTGTGCATTAGCACCAATCGAAGTTTTAGAAGGAAGATATCCTGTTTTACATAAATCTTTTTCATTGAATGAGAACTCTTGTGGACATGGTGAAAATCGAGGGGGATTAGGATATAGCAGAGAGATACAAATTCTTTCAGAAGAATTGAGAGTATCAGCTTTTATTGAGAGAAATGTAATAGAACCAGAAGGGTTTTTTGGAGGGAAACCCGGAACTAGATCAGGATTCCTAGTCAAAAAAAATAAAGATAATAAATATAATGACATGAAAAAATCATTTGGAACAATTTGTAATGGTAAATTTTCTGATATATACATGCGAAAAGGTGATTGCATAAAACTGGTGACTTCTGGGGGTGGCGGATATGGTCCACCAGAGAGAAGGGACTTTGAAAAAATTGAAAATGATGTGTCCGAAGGATATGTATCAAAAAAAATAGCAGAAAAGGAATACTTAGTCTGTTTTGATAAATTCAATAAAATAGATAAACATAAAACTAAATTATTGAGAAATGGTAATACATGAGATTGGATAAAAAAATTGCATTAATAACTGGAGCTGCACAAGGACAAGGTGAAGCCGTTACAAAAAGATTTGCTGAAGAAAATTGCAAACTAATTTTAGTGGATAAGAACATCAAAAAATTACAAGAAGTTAATGAAAATATAAATAAAAATGGTGGCAATTCAATTTGTTATCAAACTGATGTTACCAATGAAAAAAATGTAAAGATTCTATTTGAAAAAGTCAAAAAAAAGTTTGATCACATAAATATACTTTATAATAATGCTGGAGTTTTGGACCTAAATGATGCACCTACAGGTGAATTGGAAACAAAAATATTTGATAGACTTATTGAAATTAATTTGAAGGGTATTTTTCTATTCTGTCATTACGCTATACCTTTATTAATTAAAAAAAGGAATTCAGTTATCTTAAATGTAGGTTCAGTCGCCTCATATGCAGGTGATAGTAATTTCCATGGTTATGCTGCATCCAAAGGTGCACTGCCAGCTTACACGCGTTCCATTGCTAGTTATTATGGTAAATTTGGTCTTAGAGCAAATGTAATTTGTCCGGGATTTATAGAAACTCCAATGGTAGAAACTTTTGTCAAAGATAAGAGTATTAAAAATCAAATAATTAGTTCAACTATGTTAGGTAGATTTGGTAAACCAAGTGATGTTGCTAATTTGGCTCTTTTTCTAGCTTCAGATGAAGCTTCTTTTATTACAGGTGCAAATTATATTGTTGATGGTGGTTTAATTAAATAAAGGGAATCATGAGACTTAAAAATAAAGTATCAGTTGTTACAGGTGCAAGTAAGGGGATTGGAAAATCAATTGCCAAGAAATTCGCAATTGAAGGATCAAAGGTTTCAATCTGTAGTAGAACTTCTTCTAAAAAAGAAGGCTTCAAGGTAGTTGATGAAATTATAAAAAACGGAGGGGAAGCCATATATTCTTCTGTGGATGTTTCAAAATATAATGAGGTAGAAAAATTTATTCAAAGAACCATAGATGAATGGGGTACGATTGATATCCTGGTCAATAATGCTGGTATAGGAATGCTCAAATCAATTGAAGATACTTCAAGTAATGAATGGAAGAACATTATGGAAAATAATGTAGAAAGTGTTTTTAATTGTACTAAGCTTGTTATTCCCCATATGAGAAAAAATGGAGGAGGAAGTATAATTAATTTGGCCTCAGTAGCCAGTTATGTTGGTTTTGCTGATGATGCTGCATATTGCGCTTCCAAAGGTGGTGTACTGATGTTGACAAGACAAACCGCATTAGACTATTCAAAAGAAAATATTAGAGTAAATTCAATCTGTCCTGGTTTTATAGGAACGCCAGAGTTAATTCACTATCTTTCCCAGACTGAAGATCCAAAATTGGAGATGGAAAAAGTAATTGATTATCATCCAATTGGACGCATTGGTACTCCTGAAGAAGTTGCAAATGTTGCACTATTCTTTGCTTCTGACGAATCATCCTTTGTAACTGGAGCAGATTTAGCAGTGGATGGTGGATTATTAACTAGACCATAATTAATTAGAAAATAAGCATTTTGATTATAAAATGTTGGTAATATTGCCCTCTGATATAAAAATATTTGATTATGATGAAAAAACAAGAGTTGAAAGGAGTTTTGCCAGTTTTTCAAATGCCATATGATGATCGAGAAAATATAGACTTTTCTATTTTAGAGAAAGAAATAGATTGGTTATATGAAAATGAATGTGGTGGAATTGTATTTGCTCTAGCGTCTGAAATACTTAGATTGACTGAGATAGAGAGGAAAAAGGTTGTTGAAAAAATTTGTAAATTTAATAACGACAGGGGATGTGTAATTGTAAGTGTAGGAGGTGAATCGACTTTTCAGGCAATAGATTTTTCAAAACATGCTCAAGATTCAGGTGCCGACGCTGTGATGGCGATTCCACCTATTTCAAATTCATGTCCAGAAGAACAAGTTAAACGATATTACGAAGATATTCTAAGTTCTATACAAATCCCTCTAGTTGTCCAAGACGCCAGTGGATATCTAGGTAATTCGATGTCAATAGAATTACAATCAAATTTATTTAATGATTTTCCAGAAAGAATTCTATTTAAGCCAGAATCTAATCCTATTGGGCCCAGGTTGAGTGAACTGAGAGACGCTACAAATGGGAATGCTCCTATTTTTGAAGGTAGTGGTGGAATTTCTTTAGTTGATAGTTTTAAACGAGGTATTAAAGGAACAATGCCAGGTTCTGATCTAATTGATATAATTGTAGCCTTGTGGAAAGCACTTCAAGAAGGAAATAATTCACGTATTTACAATATTTCATTCCCTTTATCCAGTTTTATTTCAATATTGACATCTCTTGATGCATTTCTAACTATTGAAAAATATATTTTAGTTAAGAGAGGAATATTTAAAAATAATATTGTTAGAAAACCCTGTAACTATAAACTAGACCCTGAAACTATTTCAGAAGTTGACCTTATATTTTCAAAGTTGATAGAGGCTATAGATTCTGATGACGAATAATAATTTACGAAGCAGTATCTGGTTTAATCGAAATGATGAAATGGGCGTAAGGCACAGGTCGGCTTTGTGCTCTCTCGGCCACAATATAAATCAAAAAAATAAAAAACCAGTTATTGGTATTTGCAATCCATACAGTGAATTTAATAATTGTGAGATGGCATTTCAAAATATTGTTCCAGTCATAAAGAGAGGAATTGTTTCTGCGGGGGGCATACCAATAGAATTTTCTACCATGTCATTGGGTGCTGAATTATTAAAACCTGCTGATATGCTCTATAGAAATCTTGTTTCAATGGAGATAGAGGAAACTATAAGGGGTTACCCAATCGATGGAATAATTCTTTTATGTAATTGTGACAAAACAACTCCAGCACAGTTAATGGCATGCGCTAGTGCAAATATTCCCGCAATTCAATTTTCAGGTGGCCATAAATCTTTAGGTTTCTTTCAGGGTGAAAAGTTAAGTTCAGGAACAGATTTTTGGAAATATTGGGATGAATATCGTAGAGGGCAGTTGAATGAAGATGAATGGAATGAACTACAAAATACCTTGTCGTGTTCAGTGGGAGCGTGTAATGAGATGGGAACCACTTCAACTATGACAGCTCTTTCTGAGGTTTTAGGTATGATGCCCTTAGGATCCAGTACTCTACCAGCAAATGATAGCCGGAGAATGATGATGGCTGAAAACTTAGGGCATTATATCTTAAATATGGTGAAAAAAAATATTAGGCCTAGGGATATTCTGACCAAAGATTCTTTTTTTAATGCGATTAGTGTCTTGGCAGCATTAGGAGGATCAACTAATGCAATAATTCATCTAACTGCAATTGCTGGTCGGTGTGGAATCAAACTAGAATTAAGAAAATTTGATGAAATATTCAGTATAACGCCTCTACTTGCTAATGTTAAACCTTCAGGGACCTATTTAATAGAAGACTTTCATAACGCCGGTGGTATACCTAATCTCTTGATACAATTAAAAAATATGTTATTTAATAATTGCATCAATTTCACAGGAAGAAATATTTATAACTTATTAAAAAATAAAAAATTTTCGCCCAGCGAAGTTATTCGAGATACGGAAAATCCAATTTTAAAAGGAGGATCATTAATAGCTTTATTTGGGAATTTAGTTCCAAGAGGAGCAATCTTGAAGGTATCCGCTGCTTCTAATCATCTTCTTGATCATGTTGG
>Ga0209403_10005866_pt1 | contig 12656 bp, 14 predicted proteins | sample ArcticOcean_MG_C_8_FD_187440 | JGI IMG/M metagenome (GOLD analysis project Ga0209403, IMG submission 187440) | Marine microbial communities from western Arctic Ocean - ArcticOcean_MG_CB11_86 (SPAdes) (version 2) | ecosystem: Environmental > Aquatic > Marine > Oceanic | place: Arctic Ocean... | reverse complement strand
GCCATATTGAGCCGCGCCGCGACGTCGGAGGCGTGCAGCGAGCCGGCGCCGCCAAACGCCACCAAGCCGAATTCGCGGTGATCGAGGCCGCGCTCGACCGTCATCAGACGAATGGCATCGGCCATATTTTCCGCCGCGGTATCGAGGACGGCCACCGCTGTATCTTCGACATCCAATCCTAATTCTTTGCCCAGCGCGGCGACCGCCGCGTGGGCCAGCTCGGGCTTCAGCTTCATGCGCCCGCCGAGAAAGAATTCCGGATCAAGCCGCCCAAGCACAATATTGGCGTCGGTAATGGTCGGCTCCGTGCCACCGCGGCCATAGCAGGCAGGCCCAGGTTCAGCGCCGGCGCTTTTCGGCCCGACGCACAAAAATCCACCGCTATCAACATGGGCGATCGAACCGCCGCCGGCGCCGATGGTGGTGTAGTCAATAAAGAGCGCACTTATCGGCACGCCCCACTCGACTTCATATTCGGTGGTCGAGCCAAACTCGCCATCGAAGATCAGGCCGACATCCGCACTGGTGCCGCCCATATCGAGAGTGACACTGTTGCCGTTTAGGTGGTCCCTGGCGAAACGTCGCCCGGCAATGACGCCACCGGCGAGGCCGGAGAGGAATATCTGCACCGGCACATCAGCGGCGGAGGTGGCATCGGCGTGGCCGCCATTGGATTTCATCAACGTGAGCGGCGCCGAGACGCCCTCAGCCTGCAAATCACCGGAAAGACGATCAACGAAGCGCTTAATCAAACGCTTGATCGAGGCATCAGCGATGCATGTCGTGCCGCGCTCATATTCGCGCCAAATCGGTGAGACACGGTGCGACAACGAAATCGGTAAATTCGAAAAGCGCTTGGCAAGATACTCGCCGATACGCGCCTCATGCGCAGTATGGACATAAGAGAACAACAGATTAACCGCCACCGCCCAATCGCCGTCCGGGTCGGTGGCGAGCCAGGTATCGATCCAATCGCCGAGGCGCACCAGTTCGCTGTCTTCAAGCGCCGTCAGAACATTGCCCTTGTGATCGGCACGCTCCGCAATGCCGAACACATGCCGCCGGCGCACGCCGGAGTCGGGCTTCGGCCAGGCCGGGTTATAGGCTTCCTTGCGGTCGATACGGCCGATGATCGGCACATCCTCAACGCCCAAGGTTCCGACATATAGTACGGTCGCCCCCTTCTTCTGCAGCCCGGCATTGGTGGCGATGGTAGTGCCGAGTACGATGCGGTCGATCTCGCCGGCGGGAACGCCCGATTGCCGCAGCGCTTCGAGCGGCGCCAGCGCCGGTTCGTCCGGCGTGGAGGGAACCTTAACCGTGCGTATTTCACCGCTTTCATCGTCGAGCACCACCAAATCGGTGAAGGTGCCGCCGGTATCGATGCCAATCTTGATCATGACAGCCTCCCCTACTCCACCTTGGCCAATGCACGCCGCTTCACATCGGCGCATTCTGGCTCGCAGAATTTATCCTCCGGATAATCGTCATCGGCCCAATAGTCGCACGCGATCATTTTGCCGCAATAAGAGCAATTCTCGATACGGGTCTCGTACCAGGGCAGCTCGATGGTTTGCATTTTACCAGTCATGTAATTCCCTTACATGTCTATTTCTGGCCTAATCTTAACCGAAGGAGAGGGAGCAACAATGCTTAAAGCCACTATCCGCCAACAAGCCGATCAAGACTGGGAGAGTCGGGACGATCCACAGGCTGAGACGCCGAGCGGCGTGCGCTGGAAACTGCTCGTCAGCGGTGAGCGAACGCCGCCAGAGGCGCTTACAATGAGTATCGCCGAAATCGCGCCTGGCGGCAAGCTGTTCAGCCACCGACACTCTCATGCGGAAACCTACTACATCACCAGCGGCACCGGACTCATCAATATCGACGACACAGAAAGCGACATCGGCCCTGGTGCTGCAATCTTCATCCCTGGCAACGCCCGCCACGAAACCATCTGCACCAGCGATGTACCGCTTGCCTTCATCTTCACCTTCCCGTGCGACAGCTTCGATGAGGTGATTTATCACTATGAAGAATAACGGTCGTCAGTTTGCGGACCGCCATTCCCCGACAAGCCTTTGCGCTTCGGTAAGCTGCGACGGTGTCAAGTTTTTCGCAAGACTGTCCCAATTTTGATCGCGTGTTCGACTCCTTGGCTGGACGCAATCTCGAACCAGACATACGCTTGCACTAGGTCTTACGGAACACCTCTTCCGAGAAGGTATTTTTTTGCAAGTTACTTTTGGGCTCCAGCTGATCCGTTCTCAGCAGCTTTTTGGAACCATCGGGCTGCCTCAACATAATCGCGCGATACGCCGAGACGCATATCGAACATTTTTCCAATTTGTAATTGGGCTCTGGCGTTATTCTGCTCCGCCGCCCTGAAATACCATACCAGCGCCTTGTAGAATCCTTGCCTAACTCCTTGACCCAGTTGATACATCATTTCAAGTTCGAACTAAGCATCGGCGACTCCCTGGTCCGCAGCTTTCCGAAGCCAGCCAGCTGCTTTCTTATAGTCACGCGCAACGCCATGACCGCGATGAAATAACCTGCCCAGAGCGAACTGAGAAGGAGCGAAACCTTGTTCAGCTGCCATACGATGCCACTTCCCTGCCTCGGCGAAATTCTGCACCACGCCAAGACCCTCATGATACAGAAACCCCAAGGTTGTCTGAGCAAGTTCAACTCCCTGCTCGGCTGCTAAACATGTCCACTTAGCCGTCTTTGAATAGTCGCGACGTATACCTAGATCCTGAGCGTACATATTAGCCCAAGGAGGCTTGTGCATTGACGTGACCCTGATCAGCGAGTGGCCGGATTTCTCGTAATGCTGCCACATAATCGCCTCGTTGAAGCGCTTCGACCCCTGTCTCGAAATTCTGCGCCGCCACCGGCGCAGTGATTGAGAGCGCAATAGCCACAATCGCGATTTTGATTACATACTGCATAGGCCGTCTTCTCGAATGAGACATCGTAGTTCCAACGACAATTATCTCCAATCTTTGTTGAGGCGCCTGACAGCCGCCTTATTCTGCTTCCGTCACCGTTACATGGATGTCTTTGCGTTCAAATACCTCCGGCAACAGGTCGGCGCCGAGGCCCGGTCCTTCCGGCGGGTAGACATAGCCTTCTCTAATATCCGGCAGGACAGTGACGAGTTCCTTGTACCAGCCGGTGTAAAAAGCGCGCACCGTCTCCTGGATCAGTGTGTTGGGGGCGTTCAGCGATACGTGAATGCTGGCCATCAGCGCCAACGGGCCTGAGCAATCATGCGGTGCTATCGGGCGGTGGTAGGTGTCGGCGAGGCTGGCGATTTTTTTGGCTTCTGTGATGCCGCCGCACCAGGTGAGATCGGGCATAATGATACCGGCGGCGCCGGCCTCGAGGATTTGCTTGTGTTCGTAGCGCGAGCCGAGGGTTTCACTGGCGCAGACCGGCACGTTGGTGGCACTGGCGAATTCGGCCACGGCGTCGATGCTGTCCATGCGGATTGGGTCTTCGTACCAGAACGGATCAAATTCTTCGAGCGCCTCGGCGATCTTGATTGCGGCAGGAAAACGCCAGAGGGAATGGAGCTCAACCATGATGTCCATTTTATCACCGACGGCTTTGCGGATTTTGGCGAATGGCTCGAGCGCCGCTTTAAGATCAGCGTTGGAAATGTAATAGCCGCCTGACTCTTTAGCGGCGAAATCGAACGGCCAGATTTTCATGCCAGTGATGCCCTGCTCAAGCAGGTTCAAGGCCAGTTCATCGGCGTTGTGTAGAAAGGCTTCGAGGTCTTCATAGGGGCCTTCCTCCTCGCCGCCGGTGCCCCAATCCTCGAGCGACCAGTTGGGCCGGGAGCGTACATAGCGGTAACCGGCGCAGGTATTGTAGATACGCATCTTGTCATGCGTCAGGCCGCCCAAGAGTTGATAGACCGGCTGATCGGCCACCCGGCCCCAGAGATCCCAAAGTGCCAGATCAATTGCCGAGCGCCCGCGCGTCTCGGCGCCGGTGCCGATAAAGCCGATATAGGGAATGAGATCGCGGTGAAGGCGCTCGATCTGCAAGGGATCGCGGCCGAGCAGAGTGTGTGCGGCAGTTTCATGGATATAGGCTTCCGCCGCGCGGGCGCCGAAGAAGGTTTCGCCAAGGCCGATCACGCCTTCGTCTGTGTGCAGGCGCAGCCACAGGAGATTGGAGAATTCATCCAGACGGATGGTTTCGACGCGTGTGATTTTCATGGCATGGCTCCGCAATCTTCAAATTATGAATCTATTCAATAGAATACTCACAACAGTCAGATAAGATCCAAGGAACAAAAAAAATGAAGTCACGCATTAAATGGGTAGAAAAACGCACCTTTATCGGCCAAACGGGCAGCGGCTTTACCCTCCCCTTCGGCACCGCGTATGGCGAAGACGGCATCCGCCCCGGCCCCTCGGCGATGGAATTGGTCTTGATGGGCACCGGCGGCTGCGCGGCCTGGGATGTGGTGCAAATTCTCGAAAAGGGGCGCGAAAACATCAACGATTGCGTCTGTGAACTGGATGCCGAGCGCGCCGATACGGAGCCAATGGTGTTCACCAAAATCCACATGCACTTCATCGTCACCGGGCGTGGCCTGAGTCGGAACAAAGTGGCGCGCGCCATCAGCCTTTCCGCCGATAAATATTGCTCCGCCTCAGCGATGATGGCGAAAACGGCGGATGTCACCCATGATTTCGAGGTGGTGGAGAGCGGCGCCTAACTCGGCTGCTTCAACAATACACTGCGCCCGGCATAAACCGCACTCGGCCCAAGCGCCTCTTCTATACGCATCAGCTGGTTATATTTGGCCGTGCGGTCGGAGCGTGCCAGGGAGCCGGTTTTGATTTGGCCGCAATTGGTTGCGACGGCGAGGTCAGCAATGGTGACGTCCTCGGTTTCGCCGGAACGGTGTGACATCACCGCCACATAGCCGGCACGCTGGGCCATTTCCACGGCTTCGAGGGTTTCGCTGAGGGTACCGATCTGGTTGACCTTGACCAATATGGCGTTGGCCACGCCTTCATCTATTCCTCGCGATAGGCGCGCCACGTTTGTTACGAAGAGATCATCGCCAACCAGGCGCACGCGGTCGCCGATTGCGGTCGTGAGCGCTGCCCAGCCGTCCCAATCATCCTCATCGAGACCATCCTCGATGGAAACGATCGGGTATTTGGCGGTGAGATCGGCGTAAAGCGCGATCATTTCGTCAGAGCCGAGCTTGCGCCCCTCGCCTTGCAGATCATAGACGCCATCCTGATAGAATTCGCTCGCCGCCACATCGAGGGCCAAGACCACATCTTCGCCAACCCGGTAGCCCGCCGCCTCGACCGATTTCATGATCAAATCGAGCGCTTCGGTGGCGCTGCCGAGATTGGGCGCGAAGCCACCTTCATCGCCGACATTGGTGCTGAGGCCGGAATCCGACAGGCGTTGTTTGAGGGCGTGGAAAATTTCGGCGCCGGTGCGCACCGCGTCAGCAAAGCTCGGCGCTGAAACCGGCATGATCATGAATTCCTGGAAATCGATCGGATTATCGGCGTGCGCCCCGCCATTCAGGATGTTCATCATCGGCACCGGCAATGTGCGCGCCTGGACGCCGCCGAGATAACGATAGAGCGGCTGGCCGATATCCTCCGCCGCCGCCTTGGCAACCGCCAGGCTGACCGCCAGCATGGCATTGGCGCCAAGCCGTGCTTTGTTTGGCGTGCCGTCGAGTTCAATCAACAGGCTATCGATTAAAATCTGCTCATCCGCCGGCATGCCGCTCAGCGCCGGGAATATTTCATCATCGACCGCCGTTATGGCGCCTTGCACGCCCTTGCCGCCGTAGCGCGCCGCATCACCGTCGCGCCGCTCGACCGCCTCATGAGCGCCTGTGGATGCGCCGGAGGGCACAGCTGCGCGGCCCATAACGCCGCTCTCCAGCACCACATCCACCTCGATAGTGGGGTTGCCTCGGCTGTCCAAAATCTCGCGCCCGTGGATGTCAATTATCGCCGTCATCATGATCTCCCTTATCTTCTGCTGTTTCATGGCATACTCGAGCGGATTCGAAAAGCCGTGATAAGGGAGATTGTCATGAATGTACTCGTGGTAGGCGCCACCGGAAAAACCGGGCGATTTATCATTCCGCTGTTAAAAGCTGCCGGTCATACACCGCGCGCCATGATCCGTAACTTCGATCAGCGCGAAGAAATGGAGGCGCTCGGCGCTGAATGCGTTGCCGGTGACCTGGAAAAACCCATGGGCCACGCCGTCAAGGGCAATTGGACCGTCCTGTTCGCCGCCGGATCGGGCTCCAGTACCGGGCCGGAGAAAACCATTGAGGTGGATTTTCACGGCGCCATCAGCTTGATCGAAACCAGTGAACGCATGAATGTCCGGCGTTTCATCATGCTGAGCGCGATGAATACCGATGATCCCGACAGCGGCCCGGAGAATTTACAGCATTATCTCCACGCCAAAGCCGGCGCCGATGCGCGTCTGCGCCTGAGCCTGATGAACTGGACGATTGTCCGCCCAGGCTATCTGCATGACGAACCAAGCCATGAATTGCTCGGTGTTGCGCCCAGCTTCGGACCGATAGATAAAAATATGCGGGTCAGCCGCGAGGACGTTGCCAAGGTGATGGTCGCCTGCATGGCGCTCGACAACACCATCGGCAAAACCTTCGATATGATTGACGGTAAAACACCTATGCTGGAGGCGCTCGAAAGCCTATGACCGGCAAGGCGGTTTATCTCGACTGCCCGGCTTTTCTTGAGCAGCTTTATAGCGCCGAGCTGCGCGCCATCGTGCCCGGCCTGGTGTTGAATATCGGCGATCCGCCAAACGGCGACACCCCGGCCCTGCTGACAGGCGCGTTCGGCGCGCTCAACGATCATACCTATATGGACGCGGAGGCTCTGGCGGCCTGCCACGATCTTAAGGTGATCGTCTTCATGGGCACCGGCGCCTCAAGCTATATCGATGTGGATGCGGCAGAAAAACTCGGCATCCGCGTGCGCACCATCCGAGACTATGGCAACCGCACCATTGCCGAACATGCCGTGGCCTTGATGTTTGCCGCCGCGCGCCAGGTCGCCACCATGGACAGAGCCGTCCGGCGCGGCCACTGGGAGGTGCTCGACGGCATCGAACTTGAACATAAAACCCTCGGCGTGATCGGCACCGGCGGTATTGGCCGCGAGATGGTGCGCCTTGGTCATGGCCTCGGCATGAAGGTGCTGGCCTGGAACCGGAGCGGCGTGCCGGATGATCTGCCGTGCGAGCAATGCGAACTCGATGATCTGCTCACCCGCTCGGACGTGGTCTCGATCCACCTCGCCCTCACCGAACAGACCGAAGGCTTGATCGATGCCCGGCGCATTGCCCTGCTCGGCGCCGATGGCATTCTGATCAACACCGCGCGCGGCGCGATCACCGATGAAACGGCGCTGGTCTCAGCGCTACAAAATTCCCGCATCCGACATGCCGGCCTCGATGTGTTCGACGAAGAGCCCCTGCCCGCAGATCATCCGCTGCTTACCCTTGAGAATGTAACCCTCACCTCCCATGCCGGCTTCATGACCACGGAAGCCTCGGTGCGCCTGTTACGCATGGCGCTCGAAATCATGCGCGAGGAATTGATCGAGGCAGGTTTCGCACCCGGCTGAAGCCTGCTGGACCATACTTGAATTGGATTCGAATTGACGCAGCCCAGATAAGGAGCGAAAAAATGGATCTCATCTTGCGCAACGGTAGTGTCGTCACCCACGCCGAGGAATTTATCGCCGATATCGGCATTAAGAACGGCAAGATCGTGCAGATCGGCCAGGAGCTTGGGCCGACGGCGAAAGAAATAGATGTCGGCGGCAAGTTTGTTTTCCCCGGCGGCGTCGATGCCCACACCCATGTGGATTTCGAATTGATGGGCAAACGCACCATCGATGATTTTCATTCCTCCACCGTGCAGGCAGCGTGCGGCGGTGTCACCACGGTGATCGATTATGTTTTCCCCGCACCCGGCCAATCGCTGATGGAAGCGGTCGAGGCCTGGAAAGCGAAAGCCAAAGACAAGACGGTGATCGATTACGGCCTGCACCCAACGCTGTTTAAACCCGACGATCAGATGCTGCAGGAAATGGGAGATCTGGTGGCCGAAGGGCATACCAGTTTCAAGATTTTCATGACCGGACTCGGCGAATTCGATCAATACGCACCGCAATATGTCGAGGCCATGAACATGGCCGGCAAGCTTGGCGCGCTGACCAATGTCCACTGCGAAGATCAGTGCTGTATTTCCTACATGACCAAGCAATTGCACGAAGCGGGCAAATCGAACGTCAAGCATTTTGCCGATTCGCGCCCGCGCATTGCTGAGGGCCTGGCCGCGCACCGTGCCATGGCGCTGGCGCGAATTGCCGATGCGCCGGTCTATCTGGTGCATCTGTCATGCGAAGAAAGTATGGACGAACTCAATAACGCGCGCGCTAAAGGGCAAACTGTCTACGGTGAAACGCGGCCGATTTATCTTCATCTCGACCGCGAGCGCTTTAACTCCAAGGTCGATCCCGAGCGCTATGTCGGCTGGCCACCGCTGCGCGAGAAGGATCAGATGGAAGTGCTGTGGCAGGCGCTCGACAGCGGTGTATTGCAAACCGTCGCCACCGATCATGTCGGCTGGTCGATGGAGCAGAAAAAGGAAGAGACCACCGTCGACAATTTGCAACCCGGCATGTCGAACCTGGAAACGGTCATGCCCATGCTCTATTCCGAAGGCATCGGCAAAGGCCGCCTGACACGCAAACGCTTCGTCGAAGTGATCTCCACCAACCCGGCCAAAATCTTCGGCCTGTACCCGCAAAAAGGCACCATCGCGATAGGCTCGGACGCCGACATCGTGGTGTTCGACCCCAATAAAGACGTCACCATCCGCCACGAAGACATGCACTCCAACCAGGATTGGGAACTGCATGAAGGCTTCCAGGTCACCGGCTGGCCGGTGCTAACCTTATCGCGTGGTGAAATCATTGTGGAGAACGGCAAGGTGCTAGCCAAGCCGGGGCGCGGCAAGATGCTGAGAAGGCGTAAGTTCGGCGAGCTATAGAAAGCTACCCCGGTCAGTTATAGGTACGAACGGCGCGGACAAAGGCCTCACCGGCGGGCGTGTGCGGGCGGCCCGACATCCAGGCCATTTTTATTGTTCGCGTCACTTCCGGTTCGATTAGCGGGCGGCTCAGCATGCCGCTCGCGGTGACCGAATATTCCGGCATGAAGGCAAACTCCATATTGGCCAGCACCATGCCCTGTATCGAATCCTCCCGCTCCGAGCGATAGGTGGCGTAAAGTTTGACTTCATTCTCATTACATGCGGCCATCACCATCTCACGCATCTCACACGACAAACGATCGACACAAGATTCGCCTGACAGGTCCTTCAGCTGGATCGCCGCCATTCCTTTTAGCCGGTGCCCGGGCGAAAATACGACAACATATTTTTCGTCGTACACTGCTTCAATGCGAAATGATTCATCCAACCCCATCGGCTTATTCAACAAGACAAAATCCAATTCGCCGGCCTCAAGACGCCTGGACAGTTCATCCAAAGAGCCTTCATGGATCTCGATTTCGATACTCGAATGATTGTGCTGAAACTGGGCCAGAAAGGGTGCCAGACCCAAGGGCCCGATGGTCAACATTACACCGCCACTTTGTGCTTCAGACCGTATCCTTCGGCCAGATTGCGAACCGATTGCGTCTGGCCATAGCCGCATGAGCTCGCCCAAGCTTTCATTCTCCAAAAGATCAAACAGACCGCCAAACGCCGACTTCCTGAGCAGGCCGTTATACTCGTCCGGCACGCCCGAAAGAATCTCATCGATAACGGGTGTGATGGTCTTGGACTTGTCCGGCGCCCCGCGGCGGTCCGTCAACGCTTCTTTCAGACCTTTCGGCACACGCACCGTGCACGACACGTTTTCATCTACGCAGACGATTCTTGACCAAGCAGAGAAAAACGTGTTCCCAGGGACTGCTGGGCAAGAGTGCTGCGCTGATATGGACGTTGTTCAAGAATACGGTGAATGAGATAAAGCTGCACCCCCTGGGCGGCTCGAAGCGCCTGCTTTTTTTCCATCGACACCTGCCTCACCGGCGAGCCGCACGCCAGCCCCGGCAATGAGGGAAATGTTCACGAGTCGTTTGGCCTCGCGCGACGAGAGGCCCGTGAGGGAGCGAATGACATTATGAAAAACCTCCTGCGCATTCTTCACGCTGCCAAGCGCGTTCCACTCATCATTCCTTTCCAACAGGGAATCGAGAAATTCCCGGACCCGGCCCTCTACCTGCCCAATGGGAATCTCGACCTGAAACATCTTGGCTAGATAGTCCTCGCTTTTGTCCTCACTTAGACCAAAGTCATCGTAGTTTTTGCGCACGAGTTGATCTACAACCGTTCGATCAACTCCAACGACGAAGATTAATTTTTCGATGCTGAGAAAGAGTTTAAGAGCTTCCAGCACACGCAAGGTAATCTTGGCGTCGCAGCGGTCAAGATCATCAATGAACACCACCATTCGCGCATTCGGGTCGAGCGTATTAGCTACCCAGCGCTTCAGGACGATCTCGAATTCGTTGAGGTAAGCACTCTCCGGGTGGAGGAAATCCTCGGTTTCTTTGACTGCCTCTCCGACAGCCTTCAGGTCGACATCCGCGATGCCGAGCTTGAGCTTTACGCCGGAGAGTAAACTAAGGAAGCTCTTGCCGAGAAAGTGACCAAAGTCAGCAATATCCGACTTGGCCACTTTATCTGTCGTTTTGCTGAGGCAAGCTATGATGACCTCGGCCACCAAACCGCGCCACACCTCCTCCTGCGACCGGTACTTCCATGGATAAAACCATGCAGTCACAACATGGATTTTATCCTCGTCGTCTCCCGCCTCATTCCAGTCATGCAGGCGCCCTTCCAGCTATTTCATTGCTGACGTCTTGCCCCGACCCCAATCACCATAGATCGCGGCGGTCATTGGCGTGTAGGTGCGCGGGTGGCGTAGCATGTCGTAGAGCGGTCCGACACGGGAAATGAGATCGAACTGATCGGCATTTGGATCGTCCGGCGAGATCGCGCCATCGTCCAAAATCGTCAGGCGTGGTTTTCGCAGCAAGCGCTCATCAGGCGGATGTTTCATCGTCTTTGCCATGGCGCACTTCTCTTTCGAATATTCCGGTCAGAGCCCTGCATCGGCTTGAACGCAGGACACAGTGCAGTAAGCGCTACCATTCGTTGCAGGAATTAAGCGTGTTAAACTCGTTTCCAGAGATGGCTGCTGATGAGTATGCCGCGTCGTTATACAACGTTGGTGAACACAGCGGCGACGCTAAAGCCAAGATATGGGGCGCAATTCGCGTTACGCCACGGGAATCTATCGGGGGTTATGTGCGCAGCGGAAAATTTCTTATCAGCGCTTTCATGTGTTATGTTTTTCCGCGCCCGAGCTGGCTAAATTTGATGCTCGCAAAAAACCCAGGAACGCTAGATTTTAAAACAAAGCCAATTTTATTGTTTGATAACAATAGTATAAAAATTTCCTTTCGCGTTTTTAGCGTAAATTGCGGGACCTACATCATGGTGGTGCGAATGGCGTTTAGGCCCTCAAATAGGTCGAGGATGCGCGCAACATAGTGATCGCGTACCGTGAAGCGTGCTTCGCCGTCGCCACGCAGCTCCTGCTCCAGGCTTTTCACTAGCTTGTTGAGACGGCGTTGGTGGATGCCGAGGCGGCGTTGCACCGGGTCGCTAATCACACCGGAGAAGGCTGAGCATACGGCGCCGAAAGCGATCAGGCCGCCGGTTGCGCCGACCGTCAGCGCCGCCGGGGCGACAGCGGGAAAGAGGCCGTACCACACGCCGCCAATGCCGGCGCCGAGCGGGAATGAGGCGATGGCCGCGCTTTGCACCAGCGCATGTGCGGCGACGGGACCGAGCGACATCATGCCTGGAGTCAATTGTTTGAAGGCGATGGCGCCGACGCCGGCACTCAAGAGCGCGTTGCTCATATCAGCCGAGGAGACGCGCGTACTTTGATAGGTATTGAGCGCGCCGCTCAGCCAGGCGCGGAATTCAGGATCATCGCCCTGCACGCCGGAGGCCTGCAACTGCTCGCGAATGGCGCCCTCGACGCGCGGATCGCGCAGCAGCTCTTCGGCCAAGGCGTCGTGTTCGCTGGTTCGACCTCCTTGGGCAAAGGGCAGCTCAAGAAAATTTACGAACAGCCGCCATTCAAGCTCACGCGCCACGTCGGTTTTGAGATAGTAGCGCCGGCTCTCGAGCCACGCGGCGGCTTGCTTGCGCCCGACCTTGCGGCAGCCGGCAATGGCAATACGCGAGGCGAGAAAGGGCGCGCTCATGGCCAGGTTGGCGGGGGCGCGCACCATGTCGAGGCCAATCGCATGGCGGTGCAGGCGGAGCGAGCCGAAGAAGCTGTAATTCTCCTTGGCGAAGCTCTCGATCTTGCTGTGGCGGGTTTTGCAATAGCGGGTGACCGCCTCGCTGATGATCTCGCGCGCCAGCGCTATATCAACCGGAGTCTCAGACGGCGCGGCGGTCATGCTCAGTCGCCGAGAATATCCTCGACCTTGCTACCGTGCCAACCCGC
>Ga0209403_10005864_pt1 | contig 12660 bp, 9 predicted proteins | sample ArcticOcean_MG_C_8_FD_187440 | JGI IMG/M metagenome (GOLD analysis project Ga0209403, IMG submission 187440) | Marine microbial communities from western Arctic Ocean - ArcticOcean_MG_CB11_86 (SPAdes) (version 2) | ecosystem: Environmental > Aquatic > Marine > Oceanic | place: Arctic Ocean... | reverse complement strand
AAGAGAAAAATCAGAACAAGAGACCATGGACTTAGAGAGTCTAATTAATAAAATAGAGAATACATTTATAAAGGAAAGATAATGGCTAACTTTTTTTCATCTTCATCAGACGAACAAATAGATCTCCTATCTGTTTGGTGGGATAAATATAAATATATATTGGCATTGCTGTTGGCTGCGTCAGTTATTTTTATTATTTATAGAGACTACTCAATCTCTTCTTCTAACGCCCAGCAATTAGAATCTGCAAAGCTTTACGACAATTTCCTAACTTCGAGTATGGAAGATAAGAGGACCAGAGCTGAAGAAATCATAAACCTTTACCCTGATACATTGTATGCAGATTTTGCAGCACTACACTTGGCGAAAATATCCGCAGATAATAACAACCTTGAACAAGCTGAAGAGAATCTCAATTGGGTCATTGCAAGATCTTCTTCTTGGGGAGCTGAATTTAACCCCTTACAAAGTATTGCCAAACTGAGATTAGCAAGAATTTATTTGGAACAAGGTAAAGCAGATAATGTTATGGACCTTTTAGGGGAAGAGCAGACTTTGACGGCAAGTTTATATGAAGTAAAAGGCGATGCTGAAAAGTCCTTGAATCAAATAAGCGAAGCTAAGTTAAGCTACCTTCAAGCATTAGAATTAAGCAATAGCCAACCCATTAGATCTTTGATAAGTATGAAAATATCTGACCTTCAGGAGGGTGGATAAATGAAAAGACTTATAAGGCTTTTATTAATTTTTACCTTGTATCTTTCATTGGGTGCTTGCTCCACTCTTAGTGGATTAAAATTCTGGGGTGATGAAGACGAAGAAGAAGAGGGACCTGCTGAATTAATTAGAATCACAGAGAGCGTGAACTTAGATTCTGAATGGAATAAAAAATTTGGAAGTGACAATAATTTTGGACGATTAGTCCCTGCATTTTCTAATGACACAATTATTCACATATCATCGAATGGTTATTTAGCAGCCATAGACTCTGATTCAGGATCAGATTTATGGACAAGAGAAACAGAAGATTTAGTCTCTGGAGCAATAACGGTTGGTTTTAAAAAAATATTCTATGGAACTTTAAATGGAGATCTTGTCACTTTAGATTTTAAAGATGGAACAGAAATTTGGAGGTCACAAACTTCAAGTGAAATACTCGCACCCCCGGTTACCAATGGAAGCACGGTTGCGGCCCAAACTTCAGACGGAAAAATTACTGGCTTTAACGTTAAAGATGGAGAGCAAAAATGGGTGCATCAGAATACCATTCCTAAATTAACCTTAAGAGGGACTGCCACCCCAATTCTATCTAATGGGTTCATATTTACAGGGTTTGCTAATGGGAAGGTTTCTATGATTTACCCAGATTCGGGTGCTATTCGTCTTGAAATACCCGTTACAATAAATGAAGGTAAATCCGAGCTTGAGAGAGTTATAGATGTAGACGGTAAGTCCATTGTCTCTGATAACATATTAGTTTCAGCCTCCTATCAGGGCAATATAACTGCAATAGACTTACAACAAGGGCAGGTGGCTTGGCAAGAAAAAATTTCTTCTATTCATGACCTCGTGACAGTAAGATCAAGAATTATAGCTATAGATGAAAAGGATTCTATAAAAGGATTTGGGTTAACATCGGGAGCAATACTTTGGCAACAAGATGGATTAAGACTTAGAGGTATTTCTTCTCCTGCTGCTTTAGGTAACAATTTCGCGGTAGGTGATTTTGAAGGTTATATCCACATTCTTGACGCTAAAAATGGATCTTTTGTTGGAAGGAAGAAGGTGTCCAATAGGCCTATACTGGAAGTAGTCTCCGAAGGCTCTTATCTGGTTGTTGTAGATGATTCTGGTAGGCTATTTTATCTTTCAGTTAGTTAGTTTTTAAGTCAAAATTTTTGGTATGTCATGTCGTCTGTTGTTGCCATAGTTGGAAGACCAAACGTTGGTAAATCAACTTTATTTAATATCCTAACAGGTTCTAAATCTGCTTTAGTCGCTGATTTTGCTGGCTTAACTAGAGACAGGCAATATGGTCACTTAAAGAATTCTTCTACAGTGCTTATAGATACAGGTGGAATTAGTTCAGAGAGTAATGACATATCTGTGGCGGTTAAAAACCAAGCAGAGAATGCAATTCAAGAGGCTGACATATTATTTTTTATAGTTGATGGCATAGATGGATTAATGCCATTAGATGAAGAGATTGCATCTTCATTAAGGAAAACAAATAAAAAAATATATTTATTAATAAATAAAGTCGACGGATTAAAACAAGAAGCTAACGCAGTTGAATTTGAGAAACTAGGTTTCAAAAATACAATAGGTTTCTCTGCTGCGCATAACCAAGGATTAGGAGATATAAGGCAGACCTTAGAAGACCTTGAAGATAATGAATTCAATGATATTCAATCTTTGGAAGGCGGTATAAAGATATCAATAATAGGCAGACCAAATGCCGGTAAATCTACGCTCATAAATAAATTAATAGGAGAAGAAAGGGTCTTGGTTTCACCGGAATCTGGCACTACTAGAGATTCTATTGAAGTCCCTCTTAATTGGAACGGTAAAAATATTATTCTGGTGGACACAGCTGGCATGAGAAGGAAAAGATCAATAAAGGAGGAGACGGAGAGGTCTTCAGTTTCTCAGTCATTGGAGTCAATAAGAAGATCTAGTGTAGTCATTCTTGTATTGGATTCTTCTGAGACAATCGTAGATCAGGATATTCACCTCTTAGGCTTGGCTCTTGCCTTAGGAAGGCCGGCGATCATAGCTGCAAATAAATTGGATCTACTTTCAAAAAAACAAAAGGATGATTTAAAAGAGAATATTCATAGAAAATTGAGGTTTGCTAGCTTTTTAGAAACGCAATTTATATCAGCAAAAGAGGGTAAAGGAATTAATGTCTTAATTAAGTTAGCTGAAAAGGCTTATCTTTCAAGTGTTAGAGAATTACAGACTCCTATTTTAAATAAGATTCTTAAAGTTGCCTTACAAAGACAACCTCCTCCAATGTCAGGGAGGTTTAGGCCTAAATTAAGATATGCTCATGCCGGTGGAAAGAACCCGCCAACTATAATCCTTCATGGAAATAACCTTAAGCTTATAGGAGACTCTTACAAAAAGTTCTTAGAAAATTTTTATCGCACCCATTTAAAACTTGGATCAACACCACTCTTAATTAAGTTTAGTGAAAAGGAAAACCCTTTTAAGGACAAGCCTAATATTCTGACTGATAGACAAAAGAAAAAGAGAGCTCGTCTTGTTCAAAGAAGGAAAAAATAATGAAAGAGTGGAGGGGTATCAAGAGTTTTCTGTTAGTCTCCTTCCTCTTCTCAATTACAAATATAATCCAAGGTAAAGAATTGACTGAACTTAAACCACCGTCACCACAAAAGGTTCCATTTTTAATGGAGGCTCATGGAATTGAAAGAATTGATAACTATTACTGGATGCGTGATGACTCAAGAAAAAGTAAAAAAATCTTAAATCACCTTAAATCTGAAAATAAGTATCTAGAGGATTGGTTTGCTTCAGGAGAAGATTCAAGAAAGAAGCTTTTTAAAGAAATAACAGATAGGATTCCTAAAAAAGAAGAGTCTGTACCTATTAGAATGGGTTCTTATGAATATTTCAGGCGATATAAGCCTAATAAAGAGCATGCCATAATTATAAGGCGTGCTAATAAGAACGCATCAGAGCAGATATTGTTAGACGTAAATAAATTAGCAGTAAATTCAGATTTCTATCAATTAGCAAACTGGAGCATTTCTCCGACCGAACAGATTTTAGCTTATGCTGAAGACACGACAGGTAGGCGTGAATATTTAATTAAATTTAAGAACTTATTAACCAAAAAAGTTTCTGAAATTAAAATTAGCGGCACTTCAGGAGACATGGCTTGGTCTTCTGATAGTAAACATTTCTTTTATGTAAAAAGAGATCCAGAGACTCTTCTTCCTTTCCAAGTTTATCGTCATTTAATTGGATCAAAGCAATCTGAAGATGTCCTGATTTACGAAGAAAAAGATCCAACATTTCATGTGTCGGTAGGAAACTCAAGATCCATGGAATTTATTGAAATAGATATATCCAGTACCACAAGTTCGGAGACCCTCTTGCTGAAGAGTTCTAAACCTTTAGAGAGCCCTATAGTATTCTTTCCCAGGACCTTAAATCATTTATATTCTGTAGAGCATGATCCTGAGCAAGATCGCTTCTTAATTCACACGAATTGGAAGGCAAAGAATTTCAGGCTCATGGAATCAGCTCTTCCTAAATCAAAAAAAAGGTCTCAGTGGCAAGAAATCATTCCACACAGAGAAGACGTTTTACTTCAGTCAGTTCTGTCTTATCCAAAAAATATAGTTTTAATGGAAAGGGAATCGGGACTAAGGCGTTTGAGGATATTGGATGAGAAGGGTAATTCCGAAAAAGTGGTAAGTTTTCACGATCCCTCTTATACAGCTTATCTGGCAGCTAATCCTGAATACGCAAGTAGTAAGTTTTATTACGGGTATTCAAGCATGAGATCTCCAGATGCTATTTATTCTGTTGATCTGCAAAGCGGTAGAAAAAGAAAACTAAAACAAGCCGAAATAAAGGGTCCTTTTTCTCCAAGCTTATACAAGGTTCAGAGGAAGGAAATTAAAGCTCGAGATGGAACTTTAGTACCTGTCTCATTTGTGTACCGTAGAGATTTATATAAGAAAGGAAAAAATCCTCTTTTTGTATACGGTTATGGTTCATATGGGATATCTGTTGATGCAGGATTTAGTTCCACAAGATTATCGTTACTTGATCGGGGTTTTATTTTTGCTATTGCACATGTAAGGGGTGGTCAAGACTTAGGAAGAAAATGGTATGAAGATGGAAAAATTTTTAACAAGTTAAATACTTTCCATGATTTCATCGATGTAACCAAAGGCCTGGTTAATCTAGGTTATGGACAGGCGGGTAGGGTGTATGCCGGTGGAGGCAGTGCTGGCGGTTTATTAATGGGTTCAATAATTAATATGGAACCAAATTTGTATAATGGAATTATTTCAAATGTTCCATTTGTTGATGTCATAACTACCATGTCCGACGAAACCATACCACTTACAACAGGTGAGTATGATGAGTGGGGTAATCCTGCAAATAAGAAGGCATTTAAATACATAATGAAGTATTCGCCTTATGATAATATTGGTTCCTATTCCTACCCAAGTATTCTTGTAACTGCAGGCTTGTGGGATTCTCAAGTGCAATATTACGAACCAGCAAAATACGTAGCGAAACTCCGAGATTACAATACTTCTGATAACCCTATTTTATTTAAAGTAAATTTAACAGCTGGACATGGTGGAGTTAGTGGAAGGTTTGCTAGTCTTGAAGAAGTGGCTATGGAGTACGCTTTTCTTCTGAGATCAGATAATAATTAATGCAAAATTTAGAAGGATCTAAAAACTTAAAACAAACCGACAATAAAGTCCTTTCTATCTTAATGTTCATCATACTGTTTGTAAGTATGGGGCAGTCCGTCTACTGGCAATCGATGCCTATTATAGGAAGAGAATTTGGATTCTCTGAAGTTCAAATTAATAGTCTCATTTCAATATCTGCGGCTATGTTTATTATTTTTACTCCTTATTGGGGAAAATTGAGTGACAAAATAGGAAGAAAGAAAGTCTTGATAATGGGACTATCCGGCTATGTTTTATCGACATTATTTTTTTGTTTCTTTGTTTCTTATGGACTAAGCGGTTATTTTTCAGGCCTCAGTCTGTTGTTTATTTTACTCCTAGCAAGAATGCTCAATTCTGCTTTAGGAGCAGCCTCAAGGCCTGCTACCGGAGCTTACGTTGCTGATATTACATCTGATGAAGATCGCTCAGCAGGTATGGGAAAATTTGGAGCAGCAAATAATATAGGAACAATAGCTGGACCGGTTTTGGTTGGATCTTTAATTGGAATAAACTTGTTTTCTGTTGATATTCAAAACTTTGGATTGCTTACACCGTTATTAATTATGTCTTTTATAATGTTTGCAGCTATTATTTTTGCTTTTGTTTTCCTCCCAACTACACCAACTCGAACTTTAGAAGATACTCCAGTATCAAGCCCTGCTCTAGATAAAAACCTTAAATATCTTCTTGCAATAGGCGTTATTATTTTTACAAGTTTTGCTATTTTTCAGTCTGTTACCGCCTACTATTTACAGGATAGATTTTTGCTATCTCTAAACGAAACAGCTAAATCAACAGCTTTAGTTTTAGGCTCAATGGCTGCAATGTCTATAGTTGCTCAGTTAACCATCGTCCAAAGATTTAAAGGTTCGCCGTTGCGTTTAATTTGGTGGTCTATACCTTTCTTTGTTGCAAGTGCAATCGTCGTGGCATTCTCGTTAAACTTCAATTGGGTTCTTGTTGGAATGAGCTTGATGGGCCTAGGCATGGGGTTGGCTTCACCTGGGTACACAGCTTCTGCATCTCTTAATGCAGATATAAACAATCAAGGAGCCGCTGTAGGCTTGGCGATGATAGCTCCAGGCATGGGTTTTGCCTTAGGCCCTCTCTTGAGTGGTTTTCTTTATCAAGCCAATCTAATCCTCCCTTTCCTGTTTACCATACCTCTTTTTTTAATAGCATCTTTTCTAATTTTTCAATTAGAAAAAAAATCTTTTCAGTAGCCATGGTTTTTGATGGTATTTAGTTTAATCACAAATTATAATTGAGTGGCTTTAGCGCGCTCAAAAGCAAACCCTATTAAAGATAGTGATAGAAAAAGATAATCGTCCAGTAAATTTAAATTTACTAACTATAAACTTGCCAGTAATTGGTGTTGCTTCTATTCTTCATAGAATATCCGGCTTTACTTCATTTGTTTGCTTCCCGCTGGTTGTTTGGTTGCTGCACGTCTCTTTGCAATCAACTGAATCTTTTAGTCAGCTAAAAAGTCATCTGGAAAATAATACCCTTTTAAAGGCGATGGCAGTGTTTATAGTGGCAGGCTTTATTTATCATATCCTTGCAGGTTTAAAAAAGATCTTAGGTGAGATCTTTGGGTTTGGAGAAACTCTTAGATCCGGCCAGGTGTTGTCTTGGATTGTTTTTGCTTTGAGCTTCATCAGCTCTCTGTGGTTTTTAATTTATATCTGGTAACAGTAATGAAATTTTTTGAGTCAGGAACTAACGAATTCATAATTATAAGAGCATGCGCGTTGCTCATGTTTCTTTACATTATTTATTTAGTTTATTTTATAGTCTCAACTCCGGTAGTGGATTACATGACATGGGAAGCTTTTTTTGAAGGCTTTCTAACTAGAATTTTTTCAAGTATTTTTTTAATATCTTTTGCAATCCACACGTGGTTCGGGACTTGGGCTATTGGAACTGACTATTTTACGCCAGCAAGGTTGGGCGGATTAAGTAAAATTGTTTATTCCTCATACAGACTTTTTTGCGCATTGTTAATTACGGTTGTTTTAATCTGGTCCTTTATAATTATTTGGTAAATAAATATGAAAGTAAGTGAAATCATAAATGCAAAAGATCTTCCTGTGATGGATTTTGATAGCATCATTATTGGTGGTGGAGGCGCAGGGCTAAGAGCTTCTCTTCAGCTTGCAGAATCCGGTCTAAACACAGCGGTAATTTCAAAAGTATTTCCAACTAGATCTCATACTGTGTCTGCCCAAGGTGGAATTACTTGTGCTATACAGAGTGATGACCCAGATGATGATTGGAGATGGCATATGTTTGATACCGTAAAAGGATCGGATTATATAGGCGACCAAGATGCCATAGAGTATATGTGCAGTGAAGGGCCGAAGGCTGTTTTTGAACTGGAGCATATGGGGTTACCTTTTTCAAGAACAGAAGAAGGAAAGATATATCAGAGGCCTTTTGGAGGACAGTCTAAAGATTATGGAAAGGGAGGTCAGGCAACAAGAACATGCGCAGCGGCTGACAGAACAGGTCACAGTTTGCTTCATACTCTTTATCAGGCAAATCTAAAGGCAGGAACTAATTTTCTTAACGAATGGTTCGCAATTGACATGGTTCTTAATGAAGATGGAGCAGTTGTTGGCGTGGTTGCTTTTGAAATTGAGAGCGGAGAGATTTTCTATATTCGCTCTAAGGCTACTGTTCTTGCTACTGGAGGAGCGGGAAGAATCTATGCTTCTACAACTAACGCATTAATTAATTCTGGAGATGGTATAGGAATGGCTTTAAGAGCTGGCTTACCGGTCCAGGATATTGAAATGTGGCAGTTTCATCCAACTGGTATTCATGGAGCAGGAACTTTAGTGACTGAAGGGTGTAGAGGAGAGGGTGGATATCTTCTTAATAAGGACGGCGAAAGGTTTATGGAACGTTACGCTCCTAATTCAAAAGATTTAGCAGGAAGAGATGTGGTTGCAAGATCAATGGCTCTAGAGATTATAGAAGGAAGAGGTTGCGGTCCTAATAAAGATCATATTTTCTTAAGGCTTGATCATTTAGGCCCAGAAGTGGTTCACAAGAGATTGCCGGGTATAACGGAATTATCAAAGACTTTTGCGGGCGTAGATCCTGCAATACAACCAATACCGGTTGTACCAACTTGTCACTATATGATGGGCGGTATACCAACAAATATAAACGGGCAGGTTATTACTATTAAAGATGGAGAGGATGTTGTCGTTGAAGGCTTATACGCGGCTGGAGAAGTGGCTTGTGTTTCTGTGCATGGAGGGAACAGGCTAGGAGGAAATTCTTTATTAGATTTAGTGGTATTTGGCAGGTCGGCAGGACTTCATATCGAGAAATCAATGAAAAACGGTGTAGATTTAAAGAAGGCATCGAACGATAATATTGATAAGGCTTTGGTAAGATTAAATAAATTAAATGCTTCGATGGAAGGTGAACAAGTAAGCGTCCTTAAAGATAAGATGCAACAAAATATGCAAAATAATTTTGGTGTCTTTAGAAGAGGGGACTTAATGGAAGAAGGCATAAAGAAATTACACGACTCTAGAGAAGAAGTTGAGAATATGTTTCTTCCAGATAAATCAGCCGTATTTAATACTGCAAGGATAGAGGCACTTGAAATGCAGAATCTTTTTGAGGTTGCAGAAGCAACAGCTGTAGTAGCAAATGAAAGAAAAGAAAGTCGAGGAGCTCATGCTAGAGATGATTATCCTGATAGAGATGATGAGAATTGGTTAAAACATTCTGTCTATTTTTCTGAAACTAAAAAAGTAATCAAAAGAGAAGTTAATAATAAACCTAAAACAGTTGAAGCTTTTCAACCAATGGTAAGGACATATTAAGATGAGTGCAGTAATACCTGTTTCGCATTTACAAACTCTTAAGATGAGTATCTATCGTTTTGATCCTTCAGAAGATGAGAAGCCCTACATGCAAGAAATTGTTGTTGAAGTCCCTACTGATAAAGACATCATGGTGCTTGATGCCTTACATCTTGCTAAAGTCAAAGAACCGTCTTTATCATATCGCAGATCCTGTCGCGAGGGAGTGTGTGGGTCAGATGGAATGAATATAAATGGAAAAAACGGCCTTGCTTGTATTACCCCTTTATCTGAAGCTGTAAAGAGAAACAAGCTAACTTTACGACCCATGCCAGGTCTTCCCGTAGTTAGGGATTTGATAGTGGACATGAAACTATTTTACGATCAATTAGAGAAGGTTCAGCCTTTTTTAATCACTAAGAGCGAGAATCCTGAGAAGGGAAGGCTCCAGAGTCCTAAAGAGAGAGAGGAGTTAGATGGCTTGTACGAATGTATTTTGTGCGGTTGCTGCTCTACTGCTTGCCCATCATTTTGGTGGAACCCCGATAAGTTTCTAGGTCCAGCAGCTCTTTTGCAATCCTGGCGTTTTATTGCTGATTCAAGAGACGAGGCTACAGATGAAAGACTGGATGATTTAGAAGATGCTTTTAGTTTATATAGATGTCATGGAATTATGAATTGTGTATCGGTTTGCCCTAAAGGATTAAATCCAACTGAGGCAATTTCCAACATAAGAAATAAACTTATAAGTAGAAAAAGGCAATAGGGAGATTGGGCAGATGGCTGGTCACTATGATGTAATTATTATTGGATCAAGTCTTGGGTGGTTAAGTGTCAGCTATTCGTTGTTCTCAGCTTGGTTTAAAAACCGTGTTAAGAGCAGTGCGGCGAAGAAGAAAAACCTATTCATTTAAACAGCAGGAAAAAAGAAATGAATCTACATGAATATCAAGCAAAGCAGCTTTTTAGAGAATTTAACATAGCTGTCTCAAATGGAGTTGCTACTTCTTCTGCGGAAGAGGCAGAAAACGCAGCCCTGGCATTGGGCGGATCTAGGTGGGTCGTAAAAGCCCAAGTTCATGCCGGAGGCAGAGGCAAAGCCGGTGGCGTAGAAGTGGTTGATAAAATCGAAAAAGTAAGTGCTTTTGCAAACAAGTGGTTAGGGAAGAATCTGGTAACTTTTCAAACGGATGCAAAAGGACAGCCCGTTAATCAGATTTTAGTTGAGTCATGCACCAGTATTGCTAATGAGCTATATCTTGGAGCTGTAATTGATCGTGCCTCACAAAGATTAGTTGTAATGGCTTCAACAGAAGGCGGGGTGGATATAGAGGAAGTTGCTGAAAACACACCAGAAAAAATCTTCAAAATAGAAATTGATCCAATCAAGGGAACAAATGATTTGGATGCAGATACTCTATCCAACCTTCTAGATCTTAACGAATTACAGAGCTCCCAATTTAGAAACATTTACAAAGGTATTGTTCGCCTTTTTTTAGAAAAGGACTTGGCCTTATTAGAAGTAAATCCTTTGGTTATAACTGAGGCCGGTGATTTGCTTTGCTTGGATGCTAAAATAAACATAGATTCCAATGCCCTTTATCGTCAGGAAGACTTAATTTTAATGAGGGATGTTTCACAAGAGGATGAGAGAGAAGCAAAAGCGGCCGAATGGGACCTTAGTTACGTTGCTTTAGATGGAAACATCGGTTGCATGGTTAATGGGGCTGGTTTGGCTATGGGGACTATGGATATCATTAAGCTTCATGGAGGAGAGCCAGCTAACTTCTTAGATGTGGGAGGAACCGCAGATTCAGAGAGGGTATCTGAAGCTTTCAAAATTATCTTATCTGATGAAAATGTTAACACCGTTTTAATTAATATTTTTGGCGGCATTGTTCGTTGCGATGTCATAGCAGATGGGATAGTGGAGGCATTAACGGTTATGGGAGTATCGGTACCTGTTGTAGTTAGACTTGAAGGAAATAATGCTGAGGTAGGACTTAAGATGTTGGAAGAATGTGATCTAAATATCATTACTGCTTCGAGCTTGGAAGAGGCAGCTGACTTAGCGGTTAAGGCATCAAGAGGAGAGCTTAAATGAGTATTCTTATCGATAGAAATACTAAGGTTATTTGTCAGGGATTTACGGGAGGACAGGCCACGCAACATTGTATTCAGTGCATAGAATACGGCACTGATCTTGTTGGAGGGGTTACTCCTGGAAAAGGCGGACAGACTCATTTAGATCTACCTGTCTTTAATACCGTCACAGAGGCCGTTGATCAAACCGGTGCCACAGCTAGTATAATTTTTGTACCTGCTAGATTTTGCAAGACATCCATACTTGAAGCAGCTGAGTCTGGAATATCATTAATTATTTGTATTACTGAAGGTGTACCTACCCTTGACATGCTTGAAGTCAAAGCAAGATGCGATGCTTTGGGAGTGCGTCTAATTGGACCTAATTGTCCTGGAATAATCACACCAGGTGAATGCAAAATAGGAATAATGCCTGCGAATATCCACCTACCAGGAAAGGTGGGAGTGATTTCAAGATCTGGAACTTTGACATACGAGGCAGTAAAGCAGACTTCAGATTTAGGGTTTGGCCAAACAAGTTGTGTTGGAATAGGCGGAGACCCTATACCAGGATCAAGCTTTATTGATATTTTAGAATTATTTCAAAATGACCCTCAGACAGAAGCAATCGTAATGGTAGGAGAGATAGGAGGAACGGCAGAAGAGGCAGCTGCTGAATTTATTCAATCCAATGTAACCAAGCCCGTGGTTTCTTATATTGCCGGGGTTACAGCACCGGCAGGCAAAAGGATGGGTCATGCAGGAGCAATAATTGCCGGAGGAAAAGGAACAGCTGAAGATAAATTTAAAGCACTTGAATCAGCGGGCGTTCATACAGTTAAAAGTCCTGCTGATATAGGAAAAGGCATTGCCGAGGTCACAGGATGGTAAAGCAATATGAACACTTAAAAATTGAAGATCATGGTCAATTAGTGATCTGTTTTTTATCAAATCCTCCAACTCATACCTTTACCTCAAAGGGCGTTCTAGAGGTTCATCATTTTTTGGAGCAAATGGAAAAAAAAGATGACTTGCGAGTTCTTGCATTTACAGGAGAAGGTAAAGACGTCTTCATAAAGCATTATGAGGTAGGAGAGTTGGCAGATTCAGCTGAGAAAAATATCTCACAAGAAAGTGAATCAAATCAAGAGGAATCTTCTCCAAAAGAACTCCATAATTTTCATAAAATGCTTCTTCGACTGAGAGATTTAGATGCAATAGTTGTTGCTGGTATTAACGGCAATACCGCTGGAGGAGGATGCGAATTTGCTCTGGGTTGTGATTTACGCATCATGTCCGAA
>Ga0209403_10005859_pt1 | contig 12670 bp, 12 predicted proteins | sample ArcticOcean_MG_C_8_FD_187440 | JGI IMG/M metagenome (GOLD analysis project Ga0209403, IMG submission 187440) | Marine microbial communities from western Arctic Ocean - ArcticOcean_MG_CB11_86 (SPAdes) (version 2) | ecosystem: Environmental > Aquatic > Marine > Oceanic | place: Arctic Ocean... | reverse complement strand
ATTTTATATGGACTTGAAACATTACCTCCTGAGGCCATTGGAGGACAAACTGAATTTTCTAATATGTTAGTAGCCTATGAAAACCTTCCAGAAGAAAAAAAAATGCTGCTAGAACCACTTCATCAAGTTCACTCATATAATGATATACGAAGATTAGAACCAGGATTACCAGAATTAACATACAGTGAGAAATCTAATTTTCCACCTGTTACTCATCCAGTTATTAGAGTGCATCCAGATAGAAATTATAGAAAATCTCTCTACTTTACATCTAATACTAGCCTAGAAATTGGAGGCATGAGCCTTGAAGAAGGAAGAGATCTTCATAAGTGGTTAGTTGATTACATAAGTAAAGAAAAATTTTGTTATAAACATTTTTGGGAAATTAATGATTTAATTATGTGGGATAATAGAGTTTTACTTCATAGAGTAATTCCATATGATTATAGTCAACATAGAAGAGCGATGATAAGAGGAACTGTTGCAGGAAAAACAGCTGTATTAGGACCTTTTTCAAATGAAGTAAGAAATAAATTATAATAATATAATTTGTGGAGACTTAAATGACTAATATACATCCTAATCAAAGATTACCTTATTCTGCTATTGTTGATAGAAAACCATTAAAATTACCTGATAATGCAAGAGTTGTTATATGGCCTATTCTTGCATTAGAAGTCTGGGATATAATTCGACCAATGGCGCGTATGATTATTACCCCACCTCAAGGATCGCCACTACTTCCAGATTTTCCAAATTGGAGTTGGCACGAATACGGCATGCGCGTTGGCTTTTGGCGTATTAAAAAAATGTTAGAAGAATTAAATATAAGACCAACAGTAACTTTAAATGCTCGTACTTGTTTGGAATATCCTCGTGTTGCAGAAGCTTGTTTAGAAAATGGTTGGGAGTTTAATGCCCATGCATATGAACAAATTCCAATGCATAAGTTAGATGACGAATCTGCCAGTATAGAAAAAACTATGAAGGTTATAAGTAACTTTTGTGGATATAATCCAAAAGGTTGGTTTGGTCCCGGCTTAACTCAAACTTATGATACTATTGATCATTTAGCTTCACATGGTATCGAATATATTGGTGATTGGGTTCTAGATGATCAACCTGTCTGGCTTAAGACAAAATCAAATCCAATTGCAGCACTTCCTTACAATTATGAGATACATGATATTGTCATGATGGCAATACAACATCATGAATCTCAAGTTTATAAAAATCGTTCTTTAGATTATTTTGAAACTATCTACGCCGAAAGCGAAGAGACTATGAAAGTGATGGCTGTTGCTATGCATCCTTATTTATCAGGTTCTCCACATCGAATTAAATATGTTCGTGAAACTTTTGAAGAAATTCTATCTAAACCTGGAGTGATTTGCTGGGATGGAGAACAAATTTTAGATTGGTTTAAGAGAGAAGTTTCAGCACCAGGATCATTATGAGCTCAGAAATATCATATGATCCAGTAACAGTAATAGATGAAAATGAAGCTGTTGGATCCATTGCTAATATTTTTGAAGATATAAGAGACACTATGAATATTCCACTGGTTACATCTATTTGGAGAGGACTTGCTGGAATGGAAAATAGTTTAGACAAAGTTTGGAATATGGCAAAACCTATATACCAACAAGAAAATCCTGAAGGAAAGCTAAATGAGATAATTAATACTATTCAGTTATCAATTCCCAAACCCATAACAAAAACTGAAATGATAAATAGTGAATTATCCAAAAATGATTGGAAGAATATTCTTAACGTTTTAAAAGCTTACAACCGATCTAATGGGATGAATATGGTAGTTTTACATGCTATGATAAAATTAAATTTTCCAAAAATAACTGGGGGTTTTAAAAAAAAAGACGCTCTAGATTTATCTGTAATTCCAGAATTACTTAGTAAAGATGATGTCGATAAAGAAACATGGGATTTAATTCGTGATGTAAATAGTATTTCAGCTCCAAATGGAAGGAATTCTCACGTTGCAACATTGTGGAGACATTTAGCTCATTGGCCAAAATTTTTAGCATTAATAAATCAAAAGTTAATCTCTTTTAATAATGATGGAATTATTCAATCATTATTAAAAAATACTTCTTCACAGCTGAACGAAAACGGTCTTAATTTAAACTATAAAAACACTTTTAAACATGATCTGTCTCCAAGAGTATACTCTACAATCAAGGATTATGTATTTGAAGAAACACAAGTAATCCGAATGGTTGTCATTGGTCATATTATTCAACATTGGATTAGAGCACAACCTAGGTTAGAAATTTAATTTTGGAAGCAAATTATGTTTTTTTAAATTCAAATTATTATTTCTCTTTTGACTATTTTTTTGTCTTCACCTTATTCATATATTTACTGTAACCAACTACATCAGACGTGAATATAACAGAAATTTTTGGTCTATATCACTTGGAGAGATTAAATTAATCCTCAATTTTATTTTAAAAACATCTTTTTAAATAAATTTATTACAAATATTAATTTTATCTATAAATTAGTAATATGAATATATTTAATAAAATCTTTGGTTCTTTTGAGTTTTCTTTTGTACCGCCTTTAATGATTTATCTTGCAGCAGGTGTATCAGGAATAACTAATATTGTTGGTCTTTTTTTTGTTAAGGAATATTTAGATTTATCTGCTATTTTTCTTGCTGGATTAGGATTTTGGGCAGGTCTTCCTTGGGTGCTGAAAATGCCTTTAGGTCACTTGGTTGACATACTTTGGAAATTTAAGTCCATCCTCGTAATATTAGGTGCTCTAATTATGGCAGCTAGCAGTATAATTATGTATTGTCTTATTCAATATAAATCAGAAATGCTAAATGTATTTAACGCAGAAACATGGTTTGTTATTTCATCTCTATTAGCTCCAATTGGTTTTGTTTTACAAGATGTAGTAGCTGACGCTATGACCGTTGAAGCAGTTCCTAAAATTGACGACAAAGGTAAAGTTATAGATTTTAAAATATTAAAATCTATGAATATTTCAATGCAATTACTTGGTAGAGTTGCCATTATATTTGGAACTTTACTAGTTTCAATGCTGAACTTGATAGTATTTTCAGATTCATCTGAAATGACTGAATTAGAAAAAATTAAAGCCTATGGTGAAATCTATTTATATTCTTTGATTGTTCCATTAATTTCAATATCAGGGATTGTTTTAGCTTATTTTAGCAAACAAAATAAATATAGATTACTCGTTAAAAATGGAATTAATGCCCAAAAAGCTAAAAGTATGATTTTTACTATTCCTGAAATTACAAAGCCAAATTTACTCATAATAATTGGTTCAATAATTTTTGTTTTTTTTACATTAGCTATTGGCACATCAAATATACAATTTTCTCAAGAAATTGTTTTTATTGGATCTTTTGGAATTATATTGTTTTTACTAATTAAATTATCAAATGAGTTAGATTTAAACGCTAAAAAAATGTTGCTTGGAACTGCAGTTATTATTTTTGCTTTCAGAGCAATGCCTGGTGTAGGTCAAGGTGGCAGTTGGTTTGAAATAGATATTTTAGAATTTGATCAAGAATTTTTATCATTACTTGGCCTAATTGCATCTATCCTAACTATCATAGGTATTTTTATTTTAAGGCCTTTGATGGAAAAATCGTCAATGACAAGATTAATAGTTATTCTCTCAATTACTGGTTCCCTTTTTATTTTACCTTCAATTGCTATGTTTTACGGTTTTCATGAATACACTTCAAAAATCACTAATGGAGTTATTGATGCAAGATTTATAGCCGTTTTTAACACAGCTTTAGAAAGTCCTTTGGGTCAAGTGTCTATGATACCTATATTAGCATGGATCGCTCAATCTGCTCCAAATCATCTTAAAGCAACTTTTTTTGCAGTACTAGCAAGTTTTACAAATCTAGCTCTTTCGGCAAGTAATTTAGGAACTAAATATTTAAATCAATTTTTTGTAATTACTCGTGAAATCAAAACTGAAACAGGGGAAGTAAAAATACCAGCAGATTACTCTGATCTTGGTGTGCTATTAATTATCGTCGCTCTTTTAACTTTAATAATCCCTATCTTTACAACTTTTCTTGTAAAAAAAGTCAGATTAGTTTCATATTAAGTAATATTACACTTTTCATTTTTTTTAATTAAATTTAATAAATCTAAATAATTTTTAAAATAGTAATTAAATCATTTTTAAATAGATGATACTTAAAATTCCAACGGATGCAGAGGCTGTAAAACCTATCGCTAAAGGCTTGATACCAAGTTTTGACATACTCTTAAGATTTGTTTGTAATCCTAATGCAGCCATAGCAAATAATATACAATATTTTGAGACATCTTTAATGATAACTAAATACTGCTCCCAATATAACAAACTAACGTCTGCTATAAGCTCATCTCCAACAGTTCTTAGAAGCGAACAAAGAATAAATCCAACAACAAAAAACGGGAAAAAATCTTTTATTGAACCTTTAATATTTACATTTTTATCTTTATTATAAAGGTAAGATATTAATGGAATTAAAAGTATTAAAAATGAGTTTCTTAGTAACTTTGTTGTCATTGATGAATTAAGTGCAACTTCACTGTCATACATTTCAGAGTAAATAACACCAGCAGCACTAACCTGAGCTGTATCATGAATAGCTGTTCCTAAAAAAACACCCGCTAATTCAGGAGTTGAACTAAAAAGATAGTGAGCAAGATAAGGATATGTAAATACGGCGATCATTCCAAATAAAGTAACTATACCAACAGCGTAGCTAGTTTCATTTTTATTAGACTTAATAATTGAAGAGGTTGCGATTACCGCAGTTACTCCACAAATACATGTTCCCATAGTTATTAAATACCCTAAACTATTCGGTATTCCAAAAAACTTACATAAATAATTTAATATTATGAAAGCAATTATAATATTAAAAACAACTAATAATAAAGAGATAGAGCCATAATTAAAAAGCTCAGTAAGACTTAAGCTAAAACCTAAAAAACCAATTCCTATTCTTAATATTTTTTTTAATGAAAAATTTACAAACCAATCAATTTTTTTACTAAGATCAAAGGTGTTTCCAAGAAATAAACCTAATAAAATACATATAAAAGCTGAAGAAATAAGAATATTGTTAAATGATAATATTTTATTAATTATAATTGAAATAATTACTAAGCTAGCAACAAAAACAAATCCAAAAATATTCTGTCTAATTAAATTCATGAGTAATCTTTTCTTAAAATTATTTAATATTTCTAACATATATAAATAATTTGATTAAATATTTTTAAAAATTTAGCAATTATCTTTAAATATTAAAAGAAATAATAGATTAAATTATTAAAAAATCTGAATTCAACGATATAGATACAGCAGCACCAGTAATTAATTTTTTATTAATACCTAATGTATCTTTAGAACTCATAGTAGTCATTAATTTCTCCAATTATAATTTTTAATTAGTTTAACTTATACAACAATATAACATGGTTTACTGATATGGCTTTCTCCCGACTGGTGTTTCTCCAATAAATGAACCCCCTCCATCAGAAAGTGAAGAAATACCTTTGTCACCATGTTTTACTGCTAAGGAAGTAGCTTTTATTTCTGCTTTTTCCTTTGCTAACATATCTTGCTTACCTCCAAGCGGTAATGCTCGTATTGATACAATAGATAAAGGGGGAGTGGATTTTATTAGATTTTTAATAGCATCTACTAATTGATCAGCTCCACCATCTTGAAGAAAATGTCCAACTCCTTTTATCGTAACATGTTTTATACCAGGATGTTTTGTACCTGGACAATGCTTAAGCCAAATAGCATCAGCACCGGCCATGACCGTGTCTTCATCACTAAATGCTAATAGAACAGGTTTAGTAAATTTTTGAAATACAGCCCATGCTGCTGCGTTATTTTCTGCTTCTTTCATTGCAGGACGTTTTGTTGGATCTGAGATTGGAGTAGGCACAAGTTCTGGAAACATTCTAGCTCCAGCCTTAAAACTATCGTCTGGGTAAGGTGCATTATAAGCGTTCATCTCATCGTCATTCATTTTAGGATTACTTGGTCCTATTGCTTTTTGAGCCATAATTTGTCCTGGCCAACGACTGCCCCGCTCTTTTATCCATTCATTATCTTTTAATCCTGTGCGAAAAGAAAATGTTTTCCAGCTATAAAAACCAGGGGATACTTTAAAAAAGTTATCATCACAGGTAGGAAGCATTGTATTAGCAATTACTAATCGACGAAAGGCCCTTGGATAAGCAGCTACTACTCTTAAACCTATTAAACCTCCCCAATCTTGAAGGACTATTGTAGAATCTTTTATTTTTAGAAAATTAATAAGTAAATCAATATTCCAACCAATATGACGCTCATATGTGTAATCTTTTTCTCGAATTGGTTTATCGCTTCGACCACAACCGACTTGATCAAACAATATTACTCTATAACCAGCATTCACAAGTGGGGGAATCATTCTACGATTTAAGTAAGACCAAGCTGACATGCCATGAGGCAGTATTATTGTCTCTTCAGCAGATTTATCTCCAAGGTCATAGTAAGCCATACGAACTTCCATATCATATAACTTGCTCGTAAAATAATTGGGCTCGTAGTTCCAAAGTGGAAGATTTTTAAAATATATGTCTGGAGTTCTTAATACTTTTTTAATATTTTTTTCCATTTTATCTTCTCCATCTATGAAACTTTTCTAATATTTTGATTGCAAATATTGGTAAATGCCCCTTCTTCCAGTTACCGGCTACATATTTATTTACCTCCGATAAAGTTGGATATATATGGATGGTACCAAGTATTTTATTCATTCCAAGCCCGTGTTTCATTGCTAAAATATACTCAGCAATTAAATCTCCTGCATGTCTGCCAACAATCGTAACACCAAGAATTTTATCCTTATTTGGTACAGTTAAAACTTTAATAAAGCCATGAGCCTCAGAATCGGCAATAGCACGGTCCAAATCGTCAATGTCATAGGTAGTTACTTCATAAAGAATATTTTGTATATTTGCATCTTTCTCATTCATGCCTACTCGAGCTACCTCAGGGTCAGTAAAGGTTGCCCAAGGAATGACAGTATAATCTACTTTAAATTTTTTAAGAGGGCTAAACAGCGCATTAACACAAGCGTACCAAGCTTGATGTGCTGCCGTATGAGTGAATTGATATGGCCCGGTTACATCTCCACAGACGTAAATACTTGGAATATTCGTTTGCAAAAATGAGTTAGCTTCAATTGTTTTTGTATCGCGTATTTTTACACCTAACTCTTCTAATCCAAAACCTTCAATGTTAGCTTTTCTTCCAAGCGCAATAATAACTTTATCAAATGGAATAGAAACATCTTTGCCTTTATCCTCACAAATGAGCGTATTATGTTTAAATTCTTTAGCTTTGTGATTTGTTAATACCTTTATACCTTCTTTTATAAATGTCTTTGTCACCTGTTCAATAACCTCTTCATCCTCACGGATTAGGATTTGTGGGGCCATTTCAACTAATGTCACTTCCGCACCTAATCGCGAAAAAGCCTGAGCCATTTCTGCACCTATAGGACCTCCTCCAAGTACTAAAAGTTTTTTTGGTAATGCTTTTAAACCCCAGACATTGTCACTAGTGAGGTAGTCAATTTGATTTAAGCCAGGAATGTCAGGGACCAAGGGTCTTGCACCCGTTGCTATAATGATAGAACGTGCAGTTAGTGTCTTTCCATTTACCTCTACATTATGTGGAGATGTGATTTTTGCTTCTCCTTCAATACATTCAACCCCAAGTCCTGTATAACGTTTACGTGAGTCATGTGGTTCAATAATCTTAATTACATTTTGAACGCGCTGCATGACATCTTTGAAATCAAACTCTATAGTCGTCTTCTTAAAACCAAATTCTTTTGCACGCTCGGCATAAGAAATTATTTTGGCCGAACGCAATAAAGCTTTACTGGGAACGCATCCGGTATTTAAACAATCTCCTCCCATTTTATGTCTTTCAATGAGTGCCACTTTAGCCTTTACTGCTGAAGCAATATAAGATGATACTAATCCAGCAGAGCCACCCCCGATGACAATAATATTGTAATCATATTTAGTCATGGTTTTTATCCTTGCGTATTAATTGAACGAGTTTTTTTGTAATAAGTGGAAACAATCCTAGTAATGCAAAAACTATTAACATTGAAGGTGAAGTAATGTCTGAGAATGTCTCTATTTGAGCCAGTCGTGTGCCTGCATAGACATAGACTATCGTACCGGGCAACATACCCAGTTGGCTTATCCAATAAAATGTCCAAGTTTTAATAGGCATAAGAGCCATGATCACATTGATTATAAAGAAAGGAAATACTGGAACTAGACGTAAAGCAAATAAATAAAATGCACCTTCACTCTCAAACTTTTTATTTATTTTAGAGAGCTGATTTTCGTAATTTTTCTGCACATAGTCCTGCGCTAAAAATCGAGCCATCAAAAAAGCTAGTGTTGCGCCAATTGTACTTGCAAATGATACAATAATTAACCCTGAAGAGAACCCGAATAATGCTCCACCTAGTAAAGTAAGAACAGTAGCAACTGGGAGAGATAATGCAGTTACTAAAATATAAAGAAAAACAAAAAGAACCATTATAAAAAAGACGTTTTGCTTATAATACTCAAAAATATTTTGTTGTTCTGCTTTTATATAATCAAGTTTAGCATATTGTTGTATGTCAAACAAAAAGAAAGCTATAACAGCCAATATTATTAAAATAAGTAGTCCAATTTTTGTTTTTTTTTGATCCATAATATTCTTTTACAGTAAAAAGAATTATTTAATTTTTTTTTATTTTTAAGAATTAAAATTCTATTCTAATTTCAAACAATCCAACTTTTAAATCAATTTTAAAATAGCTTACATTAGGTTAAAAAGAAAACCTATAAACATGTTTACCATTGATTTTTTAAGTTAAATTTCAACCCTATAAAAAACCCAAATACAAATTATAAATTATAAGCTTAATCTGGAGTAAATATATTCAAACCATCAACGCTTTTGACTTTTCCTGAAGCACCCAAATAATCTTCCGATGTCATCTTCGACATCAGGCCGTTATCTTCAGGAGTATTTGCTATAAAACGACTTCTATCAGCAAGTCGACCAAACAAAATTCCAAATGAAGGTCCCTTTCGATCATGCATTATTGTATAGGTTTCTATTGTCGCATTACCATTTGCAAACTCTGTCACAGAAGGTCCCTTTTGAGAATTAATTTCAGCTTGATAAATACTTGGATCTTTTGGTATGAATTCTTTCTCTGTCGGTTCTGTCGAGTAAATACCAGCTGACTGTTTAGTTACATAATTTCCGTTAGCCGTAACTAATCCCTTTATACCAGGATTAGCCCTTACCTTATTTATCATTTCGGCAATTGAGTGCGTAACATAATTATTTCCTGGACCACCAAAATAAGGTAATCCCCCTGTGACCGTCAGACCTCGAGGGTCATCTAGAGAAATGTTCATTTCATCGCACGCAATCTGAACTGCCGACGGAAAACAACTGTATAAGTCAAGCGCATCTATATCAGCCAATGTGCAATCGGCCATCTGAAATGCCTCCTGGGCAACCTTTGACATTGCAGGCGACGAATAAAAGTTTATGCGATCACTTAAGTGCCAGTGATCATAGGCATCAGCACACCCATGCAGATAAACCCACTTCTCCTTTGGAATACCAAATTCTTTTGCTTTGGCCACCGAGGTTAAAATAATCGCAGCAGATTGATCGATAAAAGCATTGGAATTCATGAGCTTAGTATAAGGGAACCCTATATAAGGGTTATCGGAGCTAACTGTTGCAATCTGCTTTGGTGTAAAACCTTGTCTGCGATCCGCTAGTGGGTTATTAGCCGCAACTGAAGCAAAGTTGGAAAACAGCCTGCCCATTTCAAGAGAATGCTCTGATATTGAAAGACCTTTATCGCCGCGAATAGCATTCTCAAACATTGGGTAGGCAAATATAGCACCAGTCATACGATGGCGATCTTCAATATCTGACCATCCTCGTTTCTCTACACCCCATTCTTCATATAGTCCTCCAGGATTTTCATTCCAGTCAAGTTCGAGACCAGCTCGTTGAGCCCCTTTCTGGGTTGCCAATGCTTCTCCTCCTGCAATCATCGCAGCTTCCATCTCTCCACGCGTTATCATCTCAAACAAACGATTAACACACCACTGAGGCATATTTCCACCAGGGTGCGTATAAATATGACGAGTAGCATTTTCTAAACCAAGACGATTAGCTAATGAACGAGGTGGATTAGCATATTTTCCAAATGGGCAGCTAAACCGCCAACTCGTATCAGAAAAAGAACGGAGTAAAACAATAGTATCCAAAGACTTTAAAAGAGCAGCTCCCGCACCACTATCTTCAGCTGCCTTTCGTCCCGATGCGGCAGTAAGATCCATCGGGGAAAGAGCCACGGTCGGATCAGGTTCACGTTGGGTTACCTGACCACTACCTACCAATATTGGTATTCTTGTTTCATCCATTTTTTTATCTTCCTATACTGTAAAATTCTAGCATACTTAGGAACTTTATTTTAAATTAGACATAGTTTCTTCCTTTTATAATTTAAATATAAAAACAAGGAATATCTATATTATGTTGTCAAAAAAACATGATTATTTACCTAATTAAACATTTTTAGTTAAGGAACGATTTGGAATATCAATATCAAAAAGCATAAAAAACATTGTTAGAGCTAAAAAAATATGAAACAAATTATACTTTACATACAAGATATTTCTTTTAGTTCATTTAATAAAAATTATAATTATATTTGAGTTTTTTTGATAATTACATAACCTTATAAAAGTTTTTATATTAGGAGATTTTAATGAGTGATCTAAGTGTTCGTCTATCCAAGTGTTACGCTAGCGCTATACACGATGTTCTTAGGGAAATGGGTTATGGAAACTGTGTCCTTCCTCCAGAAATTAAGGCATTAGAACGTGGCCAAAAATTAGCTGGTGAAATATACACTATTTCTGGTTGTATTGACCAAACTCTATCTCGCCATGAGTCGCTACTTTTATGGTCTCAAGTTTTATCAAAAGTTCCAGGCGGGAAGGTTCTTGTATGTCAACCTAACACCCATGCTGTTGCTCTTATGGGAGAGCTATCTGCACGTGCTTTAATGGTTAAAGATACTAAAGGGTATTTAATGGATGGACACTGTAGAGATGTTGAAGAAATAATTGATGCTGGGTTTCCTGTTTTTTGTAGACTTACTACGCCTGCTGATATTGTTGAAAGGTGGAAGTATAACTCACTTGGCAATCCAATAACTATTGGAACAGTTACAATTCGTTCTGGAGATTACATTATTGCTGATATGGATGGCGCTGTAATTATACCTCAAGAAGTAATTGAAGATGTAGTGGGTAAAACAGAAGAGGTAATGGCAACTGAAAGTGAAATGCGATCAGCCATATTAAACGGCATGGATGCAGAGCAAGCTTATTTGAAGTTTAGAAAATTTTGATGTCATTAATATTTACAAATATAATATACTCTAATGATATATTAATTTAATGCATTAGATTAGAGAATTTCACCTTAAGAAGCTGTTGAAGAAGTTTTGGATATGACAGAAAAGCGAATGTTAACTGAAAGTGAAATGTGTTCTGCAATATTAGACAGTATGTATCAAGATTCTTTTCGGAAATACCACTGAAGATTTAGTTAAAAAAAAATTAAGATTTAAGTTTTAAAAAAATTAAATTTATTTATGATTTACTATAAATTGATCAATCAAAGGATAATTATATGCAGAAATACATAATTTTTGGTAAAACTTCTCAAGAAACAGCTGCTTCAATGCTAAATAAACCTCAAAATAGAAGGACTATAACTGAACCATTAGCTGAAGCTTTCGGAGCAAAGTTTATTGAATTTTTATATCTAAATCATCCTGATTTTGACTTTATGTGTATTGTAAAAGCTAAAGATGACAAAGATATGGCTGCTATTACAAATTTAATTTATGCAAGTGGTGCTTTTTCCACTTTTAATTGGTTTAAAGGATTTGAAGCAGAAGAATGGAAAGATGTTTTTCAATTAGCCTCTAACAATATGGCAACTTACATATCTGCAAAACAAAAAGCACAGGAGGAATAATTTTGTATGGAAGAAATATTACTTTTACTTTGTTAGCGCCCTCTCTATGGGCTGTTGTAGAAGCTATTGGCTCGAATGTTGATGAAGAAAAATACAAAAGAACATTATTTAAAACAGGCGATAATAGTGGTTTCATTATTGAATTTTTTGATAGTATAATAATTGCAGGAAAAAAAATAGAAACTATGAAAGCCATGCAAGGACTTAGTGAGCAAGCAATGGCTAAAGTATCTATCCAAGAAGGATCAATTATCAAAAAATAATAAAAAGGATGAAAGCGCTATCCTTAGGTCATGGCTAATTGTCTGAATTTCTTGAATTAACATTTATCTGGCATCTAAAATGCCTGGAACTTCAATAATGAGCAATTCAGCCTCAATCTTTGCCTTTAAAGTTATAGAGACCTCATCAGTTATTGATATGCCGTCACCCTTTTTTGCATGAAGGTGATTGACCATTGCTTCACCCTCAGCAACCAACAAATAAGCTT
>Ga0209403_10005858_pt1 | contig 12671 bp, 12 predicted proteins | sample ArcticOcean_MG_C_8_FD_187440 | JGI IMG/M metagenome (GOLD analysis project Ga0209403, IMG submission 187440) | Marine microbial communities from western Arctic Ocean - ArcticOcean_MG_CB11_86 (SPAdes) (version 2) | ecosystem: Environmental > Aquatic > Marine > Oceanic | place: Arctic Ocean... | reverse complement strand
ACAAGGATAGTAAGGAAGTGGCGTCCCCTAGGAGAGTCGAACTCCTGTTGCCTGGATGAAAACCAGGTGTCCTAACCACTAGACGAAGGGGACTTAAAGTCCAGCATTGTATGGATGACTAACTCGAAGGTCAAACCTAATCTAGCTATTCAACTGAAGAATATTCACCTCTAGATCTGATGTAAACTATTGCTCCTATTAGCAATACGCTGATTAAGATTCCGTACCAAAATTCTTGTGTTGCAAGCAGCAAAGGAATATCTGCAATTTCAACCACCCTAAGCTCTTCGTATTTCTTTGGAAACGAAGACATGAGTGACCACGGCCGTATTCTTTCAAGGGCAGTTGCTAGAAATAAAGCACTTCCGAATACAACTCTTTCAAGGGCAATAAGACCTACTAAAGGCAATATTGCAGCAACGATAGGTTTTCTAGAATAGGCGCCGGCTAACATTAACCAAGCCAATATAGGCAGAGACCATAAAAGTTGCATCCATAAACTAAATATTATTCGAAACCAATCCACAATCGAATAAGCGTTCCAAATCCAAGTAAAGGGAACTATGTCTGCAACAGCAAAGTAAATAGAAGCAGTGAGTAAGGCAGCCACGTGTAAGAAAATTAAAGCCGGTAAAATAATCAAGGGTGCTACGAAGACCACTATAAATACTTTCGACAGAACAGTCTTTAAGTCTGAGATTGGTAGCGACCTCCAAAAAATAATGCTTTTATCCTTTCGTTCTTCAAAGAACGTTCCTAGGCTGTAAGACAAAACAGCAAAAATCATTACAAAAGCAATTGGAAATCCTAAAACAACCAGACCACTTCTAATAACCGCTACCTTTTGATCTACCGTAGCAGCACGCATCCACTCAACTGCCTCACCATTCTCATACACTGAAGTAGAGAAATTAAATTCGTTGGTTTTGATATCAGCGACACCGAAATACACAAGGACAATAACCAAACTTAAAATGAAGGCAACAATAAATGGCGCGTAAACTAATCCAACCTTATATTCTTGTAATTCTCGTTTTATAAGGGTAATCAGTAGTTTCATGATTGATCTCCAGATTGACTCATGATAGCTACAAAAAGATCGGCTATAAAAGGTGGCCTAACGTCTCCTAAAGAAGAGAGTTTGTCGATATCCGTATTTTCATAAAGAAAGACCTTTCTGCCTAATTCACTTCTGATGTTTATGGGGTTTAACGATTTTGCCTTTTCATCGTTATCGCCGTGCGGCCTTAACTCTAAGAATTTTTGATTTAAAGAATCAATAGACTCAGCCATTATGGTTTGCCCTTTATCCAAAAATACAACGTCTGTTAAAACGCCTTCAATTTCTTCAACTTGGTGGGTGCTAATTAATATGGTTTTATTGCCGTCAAAATAATCTTCTATCAGTTGGGAATAAAATTCTTTCCTATAAACTAAATCCAGACCTAAGGTAGGCTCATCAAGAACCAACAGTTCCGCATCTATGGCCATTACGATAGCAAGATGCAGCTGCACAATCATGCCTCTTGAGAGAGTTCTTACTTTGGATTTTTTTCTTATATTGGTTTTAGAAAGAATGTGCCTTGCTTTCTTTGGATCAAATTCTGGATGAACCCCTTCCACGTAGTCCAGTACCTGGTCAACCGTCATCCATTTCGGAAGAACCGCAACATCGGTTATGGAACAAACTTTCTTGAGAAGTTCATGCCTATCTTTAAAAGGATCTAGCCCCAAAACTTCTAATGACCCTTCGGTCTTCAACAGGCCTAAAACCGCATGAAGGAAAGTTGATTTACCTGCTCCATTTGGTCCAATGAGTCCCAGTATTTGTCCTTGGTGAAGATCTAAGTCAAACCCATTTAAAGCATTGTTATCTGAGTATTTTTTCTTTACTCCCCTTGCTTTTACTACGATGTTGTTTTGCATAACTTAACTCTTCTTAATTAACTCTGATAAATCAATATCTAATTGATTGGCTTTCTTTACAATTTTAGGCCAATTGTTTTTCAGGAACTTATCCTTTTCCAATTTTAACAATTGTTTCTTTGCTGAATTCTTTATGAACATTCCTAAACCTCTTCGTTTTTCAACGATTTCAAGATCTACGAGTTCTTGGTAAGCTTTAGATACCGTTAGAGGATTTACACCACCTTCGACGGCCATTTGTCTAACGGATGGTATCGGATCACCCGATTTCAGAACACCATCAATTATCAGAGATACTATATGGTCTCTTACTTGCTGGTAGATAGGCTGTTCGCTCGTCCATTGCATATTAACCAGTGTATTGGTTTACTAATACACTTACAAGTTAGACTATTTTTTTAGTTTTTGTTGGATAGCTGAAAATACGCCTCGAAAAATATTAGCTTCCATTTTATCAATTCGAGATCGTTTAAAGAATCTTCGGACACGTGTTAGTAATTTTCTAGGGTTTTGAGTGTCATAAAAATCAACTTCTTGCATGAGTTCATCTAAATGAGCGATCAATCTCTCCGTTTGATCATTGTTAGCTAATTCAACATCCCATTCAGGCTTCTCTAAAAGATCAGCACTTTCTAACATAGCCAATCTTGTCTCGTAGGATAAGATTTGAACAGCTTGAGATAAATTTAAGGACGAATATTCTTCGTTGGTTGGAATATGAACGTGTAAATTACACATGCCAAGCTCTTCGTTGGTTAAACCTCGGTCTTCTCTTCCAAAAACAACCGCAACATCATTAGTTCCTCTCTTTAAAGCATTAACAATCTCTTTACCTGCTTCTTTAGGAGAAATAACAGGCCAAGGCACTTTTCGATTACGCGCACTAGTACCTATGATTAACTCACAATCCTTAGTAGCACTAAATAGATCTACATGTATTTCAGCTTGATCGAGAACATCTTTTGCTGCTTTCGCTCTATAAAAAGCAATATCATTTGGAAAATCTTTAGGGGCAACTAGCTTTAATTTGCTTAAACCCATTGTCTTCATTGCTCTAGCAGAGGCCCCAATATTGCCTGGATGAGTAGTCCCAACCAAGACAAATCTTACAGACTCTGCCAATAGTTTAAATGCAGTTTTTTTGACTTCCATGAACATATTCTAACAGGGTGTGCTAAAGCATATGTTAGGATGCGCGCGTAAAAGAAACTTATGGAACCAAAAGTAAACATAGCCTTAGAGGCAGCAAGGGCTGGATGCAAGGAATTGTTGAGCTATGCTTATCGTCTCAATCAATTGGATGTTAAAGAAAAAGGGCCTACCAATTACGTTACACAATTAGATAAAAAGGTTGAATCTATTATTATAGATTCTCTAAAAACCATCTACCCCCGCCACACTTATATCTCTGAAGAAGTGGGCGAACTTAAAGGATTTGGAAAAGACGCTGAATCCATGTGGATCATAGATCCTCTAGACGGAACCACAAATTATATTCACGGTTTTCCGTATTATGCTATATCCATAGCTTACGTTGAAAAAGGAAAAACTCTTCATGCTCTTACCATAGATGTTGCGAGGCAAGATGAATATACCGCTAGTTTAGGTCGCGGTGCTTATCTAAATGACAGAAGGATTCGGGTAAGTAAACGCATAGGATTAAAAGGAGCTCTTTTAAGTAACTCATCTCACGATACGGATAAAGGAAAAGTTCGCCATGACAATATGGCTACCTTTAGATCCCTATACTCAGAAGGCCTAACCATCAGACGAACTGGGTCGGCCGCCTTGGATATGGCTAATGTAGCAGCTGGTAGGCTAGATGGATTTTGGGGAAGTGGTCTTGGAATATGGGATATTGCAGCCGGAGGATTGCTTGTGCAAGAAGCGGGAGGTCTAGTTAGTGATTATTTTGGTAAGCCCTCTTATTTAGAGGGTGATAATGTTGTCTGTGCAGCTAATAAATGCTTTAAGCCTATGCTCCAATCTATCAAACCCTACGCTACTATTGTAGAAGACTAAGGTAGGTCGTAGTGATCGGGGTTTTCGACATTCTCAACTTTTAAATGGTCCTTAGTAAGTCCCATTATAATTAAGGCATTAGATGCAATATAGATCGAAGAGTAGGTACCTACAACAACACCAAAAATTAAGGCTAAAGCAAAATTCTTTATCAATTCTCCTCCCATCAGGTAAAGCGAAAAAAGAACTAATAAAGTAGTCAAAGAGGTAATTATAGTTCTACCCAAAGTTTGATTAAGTGATGTATTAATTAATTCAGTTATATTGTCTTCCGTATCACTTCTTAAGTTCTCTCGAATACGATCAGAAACAACGATAGTATCGTTCAATGAATAACCAATAACCGCCAATAAAGCAGCCAAGACGGTCAGATCAAAATCTAGTTCAAAAATAGAAAAGATACCTAAGACAATAATGACATCGTGTATCAACGCTGCTACTGCAGCACCTGCAAACATGGATTGAAATCTAAAAGCAATGTAGAGCATCATGAAAGCCAGGGCCAATATCATGGCTAAACCTCCGTCATCTCTTAGTTCGTCACCAATTTGAGGACCGACGTACTCTATTCTTCTTAAATCAATTTCAGACCCCGCCACATCGCTCTTAAGTAAGGTAATTATTTCGGACCCCAACGTATCGCTTAGACTTCCAGGAAGCTTAATGAGAACTTCTTGGTTGGATCCAAAATTTGCAACTTGCGCTCCCTCGTAACCAGCAATTTTTAACGTGGATCGAATTGATTTTAAGTCTGCAGATTCAGGATAGCTAAGCTCTACTAAAGTACCGCCTGTAAAATCTAATCCGTAGTTTAATTCTTTAAAAACCAAAGAGACTACAGAGATCAAAATAAGAATTGATGACACAATCAATGCAGGTTTTCTCCATGCCATGAAATCTAAATTAAAAATCATATTGATAGCCTCGTAAGATCTTTTTTACTTCCGTAAATAAGATTTATAAATGCACGAGTTCCCATAATTGCAGTAAACATTGAAGTGATGATGCCGATCATCAATGTAATTGAGAAACCTTTTATAGCGCCGGTTCCTAGTGAATACAAAACAACAGCGACTATGAGGGTTGTGAAATTTGCATCCCAAATGGTTAAAAAAGCTCGATCATATCCAGCATCTATAGCGTCCAGAGGCTTTCGGCCTTGAGCTAATTCTTCTCTTATCCTTGAGAATATCAAGACATTGGCATCAACGGCCATACCTACGGTTAAAACAATTCCAGCTATGCCGGGTAGCGTTAGTGTTGCAGATAATATAGACATCACAGCGATCAGCAGAATTATATTAAAACTCAATGCTAGACTGGCGGCAATACCAAAAACACGGTAATAAATAAGAATAAAAAGCAAGACTAAGGCCATGCCTAATTCCATCGATAAAATTCCGGCATCAATGTTATCAGCTCCTAAACTTGGTCCAACCGTTCGCTCTTCAACAAAACGCATTGGGGCTGCTAAAGCTCCTGCTCTGAGCAATAAAGCTAGCTCTGAGGACTCACTGGGACTGTCTAATCCGGTGATTCTAAACGTAGTGCCTAAGGCAGCACGAATAGTGGCAAGGCTAATAATCTCTTTTATTTCATACGTCTCAAGAACAGGAACCTGGTTACCCGAGTCATCAATTTCATATTTTGTTCTAGTCTTTTGCTCAACAAATAGCACACCTAAACGCTTGCCGATATTGCCACGCGTAGCCCTATGCATTCTGCCACCACCTTCACCATCAAGAGTTATATTGACTTGAGGTAATCCATTTTCATCAAAACTTGCTTGCGCAGTAGCCACTTGATCTCCACCCAAAATGATGGCATCTTGCAGTTCTGCACTAGGAGCTGATTGACCTTTAAATGGATAGCTAGTCTTTCTTGTTCTCGGAGTACCAAGTTCTGCTTCTAAGTGAAATTCTAATGTTGCCGTCTTCCCTAGAATTTTCTTAGCCTCAGCTGTGTCTTGAATGCCAGGTAATTGGACGACTATTCGGGTCTTCCCTTGTCTTTGGACGATGGGTTCAGAAACACCTAACTCGTTAACACGGTTTCTCAAGGTTGTTAGATTTTGATCGATAGCATCGGATTTAATTTGATCAATCTCTAACTCAGCTAATACCAAAGAAATTGTTAATGGTTCTTTTGAATCAGGAGATCCTAAAAACTGGGAGTAATTATCTTCTATAAAATCTTTAGCTTCGTTAAAAACTGCTTCACTTTGAAAGCTTACAGAAATAGAAAGATCTTTTTCAACAAACGCTCCCGAATAACGTATTTTTTCTTCTCTTAATCTTCTTTTGATGTCTTGCAGCGTTCCATTTTGCCTGTTTTTAATGGCCGCGGCTGTGTTTACTTCCATCAAGAAATGAACACCTCCTCTCAAGTCCAGTCCTAATTTCATAGGCTCTGCTCCTAAATTAGCCAACCATTCCGGTGTTGTGGGAGCGAGATTCAGAGCAACAATTACATCTCCGCCTAAATTATTAGAGAGAGCGCTCTTTACCTTCAATTGATCATCTGAAGAGTTTGTTCTTACTAGAATATAATCTTCTGATTTTTCGAGTACGGTTTCAGAATCTCCAGTATCAAGGATAGTTTGAATTCTTTTGACTAAATTACTATCCGGAGATTGCGAACTAGAATTATAAGATATCTGCACAGCAGGATCTGGAGAGTAGAGATTAGGCAAGGCATAGACAATGCCGACACCTAAAATCATAAAAATTAGTAAATATTTCCAAGTTCCGTAACGTCGCATTGAAGACCTATATTGAGTTTATTGTTCCTTTAGGAAGAACGTTTGAGATAGCGCTTGTCTGTACTTTAACCTTCATTGAATCATTTAAAGTAACTTCAAGGAATTGGTCTCCAATCTTAGTAACTTTTCCTAATATACCTCCGGCAGTTACTACTTCATCCCCTACCTCTAAATTACTAAGCATTTCTTGATGAGATTTCCTTCTTTTATTTTCAGGCCTAATCATAAGAAACCAGATAAGTACCATAAAACCTATTAAAAAAAGGAACGTCGGATCAAAAAATGTTAATGAATCTTCCATAGTATTTACTCTATATTTATATTGGGGTCTTTGGATTTTTTCCAAGTAGACCTAAATTCGCTCAAGAAAGTCTGCAATGTACCTGTTTCGATAGCTAGTCGCAAATCCCTCATTAATTTTTGATAGAAATGCAAATTGTGTATCGTGTTGAGAGTGGAACCTAAGATTTCCTTTGTTTTGTCTAAATGATGCAAATAACTCCTAGTAAAATTAGAACAAGTGTAGCAATTACAATCGCTATCTAATGGATTGAAGTCATTCTTATGCTTAGAGTTTCTGATCTTTATTTCTCCTGTCGAGGTATACAGGTAGCCGTTTCTGGCGTGTCTTGTGGGTATTACACAATCAAACATATCTACACCATGCTCTACGGCATTAGCAATATCCAACGGCGTCCCTACTCCCATGAGGTATCTGGGGGAAGAAATTGGCATCTTAGGTGTTATGTAGCTAACTATCTCTTTGAGTTCAGCTTTCGATTCACCCACAGACAGACCTCCAATAGCATAACCTTCAAACCCAATGTTTGTTAAATTCTCCAGAGACTCTTCGCGCAAATCATTAAACACGCCTCCTTGAATAATTCCAAAAAGCGACTGCTTGTCCGAAACAAAACTGTCTCTGCATCTTCGCGCCCATCTTGAAGAAAGATGCATAGAAGTCTCAGCAACAGATTTTTCTACCGGGTAAGGAGTGCATTCATCTAAAACCATTGCTATATCAACACCGTATTGAAGCTGTAAGTCCATGCAGGATTCAGGGGAAAGAAACAACCTGTCTCCATTGAGAGGGGAATTAAATTTGACCCCTTCTTCTGTAATTTTTCTATTCTTAGCCAGACTGAAGACTTGATAACCACCGGAATCGGTAAGAATGGGTTTATTCCAACCCATAAATTCATGAAGACCTCCATGATCTCTGATGATGTCAACGCCGGGTCTTTGCATTAGATGATAAGTATTGGATAAAACTATTTCTGCCCCTAACTGCGATAGGTGCTCTGGGGTAAGAGATTTAACGGCACCGTAAGTACCAACAGGCATAAAAGCAGGAGTTTGGAAGGTGCCATGCGGAGTTATCACCTCGCCGCGTCGTGCAGAGCCATCTTCTTTAATCAGTGTGTAAGTTAATTGTGAGGTCATGATTCAGCCTTAGATATGAACATCGAGTCGCCGTAACTAAAGAATCTGTATTCATTCTTTATAGCGTGTAAATATGCTGACATTATCCTCTCACTACCTCCAAAAGCACTAACTAATAAAAAGAGGCTTGATTTAGGGAGATGAAAATTTGTTAAAAGAGCATCGACGATCTTAAATTGGTATCCTGGATAAATATATAAATCTGTTTCTCCTTCATAAGGTTTTAAGTCTGAATACATTGTTGCAACTGATTCGAGGCAACGTAAAACAGTAGTACCAATTGCAACTACCCTCCTGCCTTCATTTTTAGCTTTTAGAATACTTTCAACGGCACTGCTATCTAAGGAGATTTGTTCTTGGTGGATTACATGATTTTCTATCTTATTTGTTTTTATTGGCTTAAAGGTTCCTAATCCAATATTTAATGTTATTTCAGTAAATTCAATACCCTTAGATTTTAAAATATCTAAATGCTGTTGGTTAAAATGCAGTCCAGCCGTTGGAGCAGCAACTGAATTTACTTTTTTGGGATCGGCGTAGACCGTCTGATACCGTTCTTCATCAACTGGAAGAGTTGGTCGTTTGATATAAGGCGGCAAAGGAACATCGCCAAAATTATCTAGTACATTGTGTACGGGCTCAGAGAATTTAAAACAACAAAGGTAATCTCTCTTTTCTGTTAGTGTTAAATGGATGGACTTTCCATCTATAAAGACTCTATCGCCTTCTTTTAATTTTGAATTCGATTTAGTTTGAACAGTGGCGTTGTATTGATCAACAATTCTCTCTATTAAGATTTCAACTTTTGCTCCCGTTTCTTTAAAGCCTATTAGTCTAGCCTTCAAGACTTTTGTATCATTTAAAACAAGAAGATCACCAGGAAGCAAGTTATCCTCTAATTGATTAAACTCTTTATCCTCTAATGTCTCTCCCACTACGAGTAATCTACTTGCTCCTCTTAATTCCGGAGGCTGGAAGGCAATTAATTCTTCAGGGAGGTTAAAATTATAATCGTCTAAATACAAAAGAAGTCCTTATGGTGCCGAAGGAGAGACTCGAACTCTCACACCCAAAGGGCGGGGGATTTTGAATCCCCTGCGTCTACCAATTCCGCCACTTCGGCATTAAAATATATAAAATCTTAGTACAAAGTTTACTATGAAAAGGTAAACTTCCGGTCTTAAAGTTAACAAGAGCCTATCTTATGTTTAGTTTTTGGATTAGGAAACGTATTTTTTCCTTAATCACTTTCTTTTTAAAACCCATCTTAAAATTTGAAATAGAGTTTGACGATGGCGTGTCTGAGAAAATAATAAGAAAAACTGAAGCTGTTTACGTTATTCCCTCAGATTCGGTTACAGACTTAGTAGCACTTCAACTTGCGTCTCACACACTTAATATTTCTCAACCCCTTTCTAAGATTTTAAACTCACCTCTTAATAAGTTTATTTGCCTTAAATCTCCTGTATTCAGTCAAAAAGAACAAAAGATTATTCGACAACCTAGTTATAATCTACAACCAATCATCGAGTTAGATAATAGCGTTATCACCCTCTTCCCAACATCTTTTTACTGGGGTAAACATCCCGATAAGCAAAAATCCCTATTTAAGATTCTTTTCTCTCAATCCTGGTCTGCTACTGGTCCACTAAAAAAAATCTTCAAAATTATTTTTCATGGCAGATCGCTAATTATTAAATTTCATAAACCTTTAATCATTGATGAACTAAAAGACAAAGACAAAAGTTCAGAAGATAATTCAAAGTTGATCACTAGATACCTAAGAGCTCTTTTTAGACATTCTAAACAAGCCGTACTTGGACCGGATATTTCACACCGAAGAACGCTTGTCCGTTCACTGAGTAAAAATATTGAAGTAAAAAAGGAAATTGAAAAAATGTCGAAGGGGGACAAAAGAGTGAAAAAAAGGCTTAAGAAAAAAGCTTTAAGTTATGCCAATGAAATTTGCTCTGATCTCAATTACCCCATTGTAAGATTAATTATTCGCTTTTTTTCTTGGTTCTGGAATACAAGATACGACGGTATTCATATTAAAAACCTTGATGAAATAAAAAAGATTTCCACTAAAAACTCTATTGTCTATGTACCTTGCCATAGGAGCCATATAGATTATTGCGCCTTGTCCTATATTCTTTATCAAAATGGTCTAATGATCCCTCAAATACCTTCTGGTAATAACCTTAACCTTCCTATTATGGGTAGAATTCTAAGGGGTGGAGGAGCTATTTTTATGAGACGATCTTTTGATAATAGCCTCTACAGCACAATTTTCTTTCAACACATACAAAATCTATTAAGAAGAGGAAATTCTATAGAATTTTTTCCCGAAGGCGGAAGAAGTCGATCCGGACTGTCACTGCCTTCAAGACCTGGTCTTATTTCTATGATCTTGAGAAGTTTTACTAATCTCCAATCAGAAAACGTAAAAATAGTTCCTATATATATAGGTTATGAAAAAATTCTTGAAGGTCAAACTTATCTCTCCGAGTTATCGGGAAAATCAAAAAGAGGTGAAAGCCTATTAGACCCTATAAGAGTTCTTAAAGATTTTAATAACTACCTTGGTAATGTCTACATTAATTTTGGGTCTCCCATAGATTTAGGAAGTTTCCTAAAAAAAGAAGTCAAAGAGCCAATGACAGCTATAGAGCCACTTGACTTAAAACCGGATTGGTTAAAAAAAGCAACAACCATTTTAGGCGAAAAAATAATACAAGGTATAAATTCTTCAGTTGCGGTTACAAGTACAAGCTTATTTTCAATAAGTCTTTTAACCGATTCAACTCAATCGCTCAATGAAAATAAGCTCAAACAAAGAATAAGCATGTTTTTAAATCTTATAAAAACTTCTAAAACCTACGGTCATGTTTGGTTAACCAATACAAACCCATCTGAAATTATTGAAAAGACCATGGACTTAAAATTAATTAAGGCTCAACTAGTTGGTAATTCGAGAATCTTTAAACCTACTAATGATGAAACTTCCATTCTTTCTTTTTATAAAAATAACATCTCGCATGTATTTATTCTTTATTCAGCTATTTGTGAATCACTAAGATATGTTGATGAGCTATCGAGTGAAGAAACTTCTAGATTAGTAAGACTTGTCTTTCCTTTCCTTAAAAGAGATTACAATCTCTTAGAAAGTGAAAAAGATTTAGACGCTCTTATAGAACAAGCTTCAAATACTCTAATAACATCTGGTTTGATTGAATTAAGTCAAAGCGGGAATCTAACGAAACCTAATGCCCATTCTTCGAAACATGAAGACTTCATGGCTTTGTGCAATATATGCGAGCCTAATATAAAACGATTTTTTATAGTCTTGAATACTCTTTGGGAACACCCATCTATAAAAAGAGAAGAGTTAAAAAAACTATGTACCAAGATTGCTAAGAAACTTGAAGTTGTCGAAGGTTGGCCTTATCCAGAATTCTCTGACCTACATAAGTTTGATCAATTTATAGACAAATTATTAATAGATAAACTAGTGAAAGAAGATAAGGAACTCAATCTTCAACCTGCAAGAATTACACAAAAGGTTAAAAAAGATTATTTAAATTTCTTTAATCAGCAATTCATCAATCTCATTAATGAGATAAATTAGTAACGTAAACATCAAATCTAACAACCCTTCCCTGAATTGAAAAACTTGGTTTTTGGTTATTTAAATAGCTTGAATTTTTATGTCTCTTAACAATCACTCTTTTCTTCGCAAAGTCTAAGGCTTGTATTAGCAGATCATCAGAAAGATCTTCTTCCGAAAGGTCTCTTAAGGCTTGGATATTCTTTTTTGCTCTTGCACTTCCTTTATTTGGAAACATTGGATCAAGATAAATAACATCTGTTTTATTTTTCTCTATATTAAGATATTCCCTAGCGTCAGATTGGACTAGTTTAAATTTATTAACTAGGGTCAAAACTGATTCTTGGGTTGAATTTCTAACACCATCTTTCAAAAGATAGTACATCCAGGGGATTCTTTCAATTAATACAACGGATCTAGAAACGGTAGCTAACTCTAAGGCATCTCTTCCAAATCCAGCCGTAGCATCCAGCACTGAACATTCTGAGGGCAGTCCCTTCATGCAGCGCATAAGATTACTTTTCTTCTTATTATTAGCCCACTCAGTGAAGTTACAAAATATAGGTTTTGATTTACCTTTGATGCCTACTTGCAAGTAACTCTTATTCTTTCCTATAACCAAATAGTATTGAGCATGGATTAAAGTCTGCTTTTTCAAAGCATCTCTTTTCGAAATAAACTCTAAGCCTAGTTCAGTTGCTAGACCTTCAATCAAAGGACTAGAATCTTTAGTTTCTGATATCAAAAGAGGTAGCATTAAATCCAATAAGAAAGAAGCCAGATTCCTAATAAAACTCTATAAATAACGAAAGGCGTAAAGCTAAAACGATTGACCAACCTTAAAAAGGCATCAATGGTTAGGTAGGCAACCACAAAAGATATACCTGCAGCTAATGCTAAGTCAGATCCCTG
>Ga0209403_10005853_pt1 | contig 12683 bp, 7 predicted proteins | sample ArcticOcean_MG_C_8_FD_187440 | JGI IMG/M metagenome (GOLD analysis project Ga0209403, IMG submission 187440) | Marine microbial communities from western Arctic Ocean - ArcticOcean_MG_CB11_86 (SPAdes) (version 2) | ecosystem: Environmental > Aquatic > Marine > Oceanic | place: Arctic Ocean... | reverse complement strand
GTTCACCGAAAAAGAAGTGATCCAATCTTGTAGCCGATCATGAGAAGCAGGATGCCCACCAGCTTGTAGACGACGGAGAGGAGTAGGCCGATACTCATGCTGATCTGGGGAGCGACGTCACCGGCGGAATGGGGGCTTTCCCGCTTGCCCCGCTTGCTCTGTGCAAACGCTCCATACGTTCTTCGATGCCATTTTGTTGTTTGGCTAGGTTGCGAACCAACTGTCCCCGCGTCCCGATTTTTTTCTCGAAATCGGAAAGGCGAACATCGAGTTGGGCGCTTTGCTCCAGCGCGGCCACTTACCTGGCGACTTAGTAGGGCTTCAGGTAGCTGCTCTGCTGTATGATAAGGCGGTTTCATTCTCCGGGATGGATGCGACAGGTACTCAAGGCAAGGAGAAGGATCGCTAGAGCGAGTTTGTTACGTATGCGCAAGAGCCTCTGGGCGAGTCAACCGATACATATGATATACAAAAATCAGATGGCGATAACCTCGAAACCTTCAATATGCAGCTCCGGGTCTGCCTTGATGACCAACTGGATGTTGAGGTAGCCCTCCAATTCCTCCATATGGGGCCGCTCCTCTTCCAGGAGCCGGTCAGCGACAGCCGGATGAACGTTGACCATGAGTTTTCGGCTCTCCTGGTTCTTTACGCGAACCCGCCGTACTTCGCGAAGCGCCTCATAGCTCACGGTGGACGTGCTTTTCACCCGACCGCGTCCTTCACAGTAGGGGCAGTGGTCGGTGAGCACATGCTCCAGGCTTTCCCTGACGCGCTTTCGGGTCATCTCCACCAGGCCGAGCTCGCTGATTTTCGATATCTTCGTGCGCGAGCGGTCCTTGCTGAGTTCTTCCTTGAAGGCATTGATGATTTTTTCCCGGTTTTCCTCGCGCTCCATGTCGATATAATCGACAATAATAATTCCGCCCAGATCCCTGAGTCTTAGTTGAGCCACGATTTCCCGGACGGCCTCGAAGTTCGTCTGGGTAATAGTCTCCTCCGGGCTGCGTTTGCCGACGAAGCGGCCCGTGTTCACGTCTATGGTGGTAAGCGCCTCGGTCTGATCAATGACGATGTATCCCCCGCTTTTCAGCCAGACGCGCTGGCCGAGGGCCCGTTCGATCTCGAGTTCCACACCGTAATAGTCAAAAACAGGCTCCTCACCCTTGTAGTGGTGGAGCTTGGGCACCAGATGTGGATAGTAGGCGCTTAGGAAGTCGCGGCAGCGGGTGTATTCTTTCTCCGAGTCGATCACCATCCGCTCGACCGGCGAGCCGAAGACATCGCGCACCATGCGTTGAATAAGGCTGAGGTTGGCGTGAATGAGAGATGGCGCCGAGGCGTTGTTGCTTTTCTCGAAGATGTCGTCCCATAGCGCGTGGAGGAACATCATGTTGGCCTCGATGTCGTTGAGGCTCATGCTCTCGCTGGCCGTTCTGACAATGTAGCCGGCGCCGGGCTGGCGAAATTGCTGGACGAGTTTTCGAAGGCGTTTCCGTTCGGCTTCATCATCGATACGGCGGCTGATGCCGATTTGGCTAATCGTGGGCATGTAGACAACGTATCTGCCCGGAAGGGTGATGTAGCTGGTCAGGCGCGAGCCCTTGGTGCCCAGCGGCTCCTTACTGACCTGGACGAGCACCTCTTGGCCTTCCTTAAGTAGACCCTCGATGCCTTTGTCGTTATCGCTGCGGCCATGGCGCCGACCCCATCCATTCGGGCGGTCGTAGCCGTTTTTATCATCCTCGTCCGAGGGCTGGTCGAAGTCGAGATCCTCGTCTTCCTCGGCATTCTCGGCGGCGAGTTTACGGTAATTTTCAATCGACTCTATCGTGTCCACGTCATTGACGTGGAGAAAACCCGCTTTCTCCAGGCCGATATCGACAAAGGCCGCCTGCATTCCGGGGAGGACTTTCGTCACCCGCCCTTTGTAGACGTTGCCGACGATCCCCTGCTCGCTTTCGCGTTCGGTGAAAAGTTCCGCCGCCACGCCGTTTTCGAGAAGCGCGACACGGGTTTCAAAGGGCTCTGCATTTACAATAATCTCAGATGACATTTTTCAGAGTGCGGGATGCCCCCGCCTTCCTTTGTACGCCTATCTTGCGGATTTGGGTCCGAAGGCATTCATCGGGAGATAGACCCAGGCAAGTGGCCAGTATGTCGGAAACCTTCGGCTTGGTTCCATCTCCGTACCGAAGGGTAAGAAATAGCTCAAGGAATGGATTCCCTTCCGGTCCCTGCTCTGTTTTTCCTGTCTCAAGGCCCGCGATGGCCGGGCGGGCGTCGAAAATAATCGTTTTCCCTTTTCTGATTCGAGACATTTCAATCGAATCGGAGGCCAGAGCCTTTAAGACCGCAGCCTCGATTTTGTCCCGGTGCGCCGAATCGCGCTTATTCAGTTCAACCTTAATCTCATAAACAGCGGCCAAAAGCGAGTTCGCCGCGCTCTGGGCGCCGGGGGCGAGTTTCCAGGCCGCCCATGGGCGAAGGCCCTCGGGAAGCGATTTCTGGATGGCGCGGAAAACGTCGAGAATCCTGAATTGCCCGTTTGTTTCGAGAAGCGGTATGTCCACGAATTCCGCCCGGCTTTCCACGCCCACCGGAAGGGCCCCGGAGAACACGATTTTCGGATGGGGGTTGAATCCTCTCGTATGCTCGACACGGAGCCCGGCCCGCTGAATGGCGCGGGAAAATGTGCGAAGGATTTCAAGGTGGCTTAAAAACCGCATGTCGCCCCATTTCTCGAACATAAAGCGGAATCTGCTTACGGGGACATCGGGCTGCATGGCGGCGAGCGCCGGATTGTCGTCGGCGGCATCCTCGAAGCCCACCGGCACCGGGCCCGAGGGTGCGTTGTTTCTCCGGGCGATGGATTTGCGATTCTTTGTCTGGGGCGGGGCCAATGTTTTCTGCGCTTTCACGATGCTGAGTTCAACGGGCTCGTAGCCCCCGGTCTTGTCGCTTCCGATGAGGGGAAGACGATTCTCAAGGGGCGGCATTGGCTTTTCGTAATGATACTTCACGCCCTTGTATTTCTCCAGGATTCCGCACTGCCCGCAGGACTCGTATCGGCAGTCGCCCACCGTGATTTCCCGAAGGGAGCGGTTCCATTCGGCCAGTTGATATTCCTTCTCCACCCCGCAGTCGAGATGATCCCAGGGCAGGGTTTCATCGGTGGGTATTTCCCGATAGGCGTACCATTCGGGGTCGAGGTCATGTTCCTTGAATGCGGCCATCCATTTGTCATACTGGAAGAACTCCCGCCATCCATCGAACTTGCAACCCATGTCCACGGCCGTTTCGATAACGTCGGCAATCCGGCGATCACCCTTGGATAGGATGGCCTCGAAAAAACTATTGTTTGGCTCGGACCAGCGAAGTTTGATGCGGCGGTCCTTGATGCGCTCGCGGATGAAATTCACCTTGCCCTTGACGGTTTCTTGGCTGTCTTGCGGGAACCACTGGAAAGGGGTGTGCGGCTTTGGAACGAATGTAGACAGACTGACATTGATGAAGCGGAATCCCTCGCCCGTGCCCTTTTGCTTCATTCTTGAGCAGGCATGAAGCATGTCGACCATTTGCCGAAGGTCATCGAAATTTTCGGTGGGAAGCCCCAGCATGAAATAAAATTTCACCCCCGGCCAGCCGGCGTCGAGAATGTCCTGAAGATTGCGGTTTAAATCCGCCTCGGTGAGGACCTTGTTTATGACGTTTCGTAGCCGCTCGCTCCCCGCTTCGGGGACCAGGGTGAAACCGGTTTTTCGCACTCGCGCAATCTGGGCGAGCAGTTCCGGGTCGATGGCCCCCACCCGGAGAGAGGGCAGGGAGATGGAGGTGTTGATGGGGGCGAGCCGCTCCATCATTCTCGGCACGAGACCTTTGAGGGGCTGGTAGTCGGCGATACAAAGAGACGAGAGGCTGATCTCTTCATAGCCGGTGTTTAAAAGCGATTCTTCGGCTAGCTCCAGGACCTTCTCCGGGTCCCTGTCGCGAACGGGCCGATAGACCATGCCGGCATGGCAGAATCGGCAACCCCGGGTACAGCCGCGCTGCACTTCGAGTGTTACCCGGTCGTGAACGACCTGTGTGTATGGAACGATGGGCTTGGTCGGATGTGGGGAATTGTTGAGATCTTCAAGGAGCCGGGAGAGAATCTGCCGGTGTTTCCCCGATTTGTGGTGGTATTCCTTGATCTGACCACCCTTTTCATACTCCGGGGTATGGTGCGCCGGAATGTAGATTCCGGAAAGCTTTTCGAGCTTATTCAATAACTCTTCACGGGGATCCCCCGAGTTCCGCCACTGTTCATGAACATCAATGATTTCAGGGAAAATTTCTTCGCCGTCTCCAAGCGCGACCGCATCGAAAAACGTGGCCACGGGCTCTACGTTGAAAACCACGGGCCCCCCGGCGACGACCAGCGGGTCTTTCATTCCTCTGGCCGTGGCTCTTCGGGGAATTCCAGAAAGGTCGAGCATATGTACGACATTGCTAGCCGCGAGTTCATAAAGAAGCGAGATGCCGAGTATGTGAAAATCCCGGATAGGTATGCGGTTTTCCAAAGAGGCGAGGGGGGCGTTTTTTCGGCGTAGAATGTCTTCAAAGTCCCCCCACGGCATGAACACACGCTCGGCCGCGGTATCTTCTCGCTCGTTCAGCAGGTGATACAGAATTCGGATGCCGTTATGCGACATTCCGACCTCGTAACTATCTGGAAAAGCAAGCGCTACGAGATTCCTGACCTGCTCTGGGTCCTTTCGAATGACATTTACTTCGTTTCCCAGATAACGCGATGGTTTTTCGACAAACGGGAAAATATCCCGTGAATAATCAATTAAATTGGTTGTCATGAATTTAACTCCGTCTATAAATTATCTGCCACTTTCAGGGCAGGGGAAGGTGATGTCGGCTGGTATGTCTCTAGATATATTGGCGGAATCCTTCCGCATTTACAACTATTACCATATGTATCCGATTTATGATTGCAGCGGAAAGAATTTGAAAAAATAAAGGTTAGGACGACTGATAACGCGGGATTGCACTTCTTCTGCGAATTCGGACATTCATCACCATGCCCGCGGCGAGAAAAGAGGTAAGAGAGGCGCTTCCGCCATAGCTTACGAACGGTAAGGGTATGCCTACGATGGGGAACAATCCGATCGTCATGGCGATGTTCAGCGAGGTGTACATGAAAAAGGAGGTGCCTATTCCGGCTGCGATTAATGCGCCTTCCCGGTCGGAGGCATTGATCGCCGTGGTGAGGCATCGCTGAATGAAGATATAAAACAGGATGAGAAGTATCGTGCCACCGAAGAATCCGAGTTCTTCGCTCAGAACCGAGAAAATAAAATCAGTGTGTTTTTCGGGTAGAAAATTCAAGCGGCTCTGGGTGCCCTGCAGCAGACCTTTCCCCCAAAACTCCCCGCTGCCGACGGCTATTTTGCTCTGCATGCTCTGATAGCCCGCGCCCAGAATGTCGGACTCAGGGTTAAACACCGTCAGGATTCGTCTCTTTTGGTATCCTTTTAAGAAGAACCAGCCGATAGGCAGAACAGCGATGCAGACGGAGGAGAGGTAGAGAAGAACCCGCCTTTCCACGCCAACAATCAACACCATCACCGAGGCAATCAATAATATTGTCATGGCGGTGCCCAAGTCGGGCTGCTTGGCCACCAGTCCGACCGGGATGATGACCAGAATGAAGGGAAAAATCAGATCGCGGAATTTTAGCAGATCGGTGGATTTGCGTGTGCCGAAATGTCTTGCGAGAACAAGAATGACCACGAGTTTTGCCAGCTCTGAGGGCTGAAACCGGATGGGGCCAAACTCGAGCCATCGTTTCGCCCCGTAGACAACGCGGCCGGCGACAAAAACAAATATCAACGCCGCGACGACTATGGCGAATAATAAATAAGAAAGGCGGGAAATCAGGTGGTAGTCAAAAAAGAGAACAGCAATGAGGAGCGTAAGCCCGATGGTGGACCAAAGCGCTTGTTTCCAGTGGAGGGCGTTGGCCAGTAGTTTGTCGTTGGAGTGTATCCCGCTGTAAATCATCAAAACGCCGATTCCCGAAAACCCTATTGTCGTCGCCAACATCAGCCAGTCCACTTCCCTGAGCATTCGCTGAAATGGCGACTTCGGAATAATCGAGGCATCAACGCTTCTCATTGGGCCGCTCCCGCTACGCTTTCCGGATTCGCTGTGGTCCGAGAAAGGATTTTTTTGTTGTACGTAAGAACTTTTTGGGATTTTTTTATTTTCAGGTAAACAGATATCAGTTCTCTGGCGGTGGGCGCAAAAAAGGAGCCCGGGCGTCCCACATGTTCGCCGAGGATTGCCACGGCGATTTTTGGATCCTCGAACGGGGCATAGGCCACGAACCACCCATGATCGCGAAAATTGCGCGGCAAGGATTCTGGTTTTCTTTTCCTTCCGGTGACGGCGAGGCGAACGGTTTGCACGGTTCCGGTCTTGCCGGCGACAATCACGCTGGGTATCCGGGATTTTTTTGCGGTCCCACTCACCCCGTTCACGACTTCACGAAGTCCGTTTTGAACCGCCTGGAATATTTTTTTATCAAGAGGTATTTTACGGATGTAGGTTGGCTTGTGCTTAAAGACGATTGCTCCGTCCTTTCCGAAGACTCGCTTTACGATATACGGTTTCCAGAGGGTGCCGCCGTTTGCCGTCGTCGCGATCAGATTAGCCACCTGCATCGGGGTGGCAAGGTTAAATCCCTGTCCGATTGAGACGCTAATAGTTTCGCCGCCGTACCATTTTTCCTTGAACCGCTTTTTTTTCCATTTTCTGGAGGGCACCAATCCGCCTTTTTCCATCGGGGCGAAACCAGTGGGGAGTCCGAGCCCGAACATTCTTGCATATTTTGCTATGCGCTCGATGCCGAGTTTGTTGCCGACCTGGTAGTAGTAAATATCACAGCTTTGGGCAAGCGACTGGGTCAGATCGATGGGGCCGTGCCCCCCCCTTTTCCAGTCATGGAATACACTGCGGGCAAAGTGAAATTCGCCGTTACATTGGATGGTTTCCGTGGGGGGTAGAATTTTTTCCGCCTGGGAGGCGAAGGCCATGACGATTTTAAAAATTGAGCCAGGTGGATATTGCCCTTGGGTCGCCCGGTTCTGAAGGGGTTTGAGCGGGTCTGTCGTGAGCGTGCGCCAGTCTTCTTTTGAAATTCCGCTCGCAAATTTATTGGGGTCGAAGGAGGGCTTACTGACCATCGCGAGGATGGCGCCGTCGGTGGGGTCGATGGCGATGATGGAGCCTTCGTAGTCCTTAAAAAGCGCTTCCGCTTTTTTTTGTAGTTCGTAATTGAGGGTGAGCTGAATGTTCTTTCCCGGTTTGTTGACGAACGGTCTAACGACCTTGAACTCGCGCCCGTAGGCATCGACCTCCACCTGCTTGAAGCCGGTTTCGCCGCGGAGATATCTTTCGTGTGAAAATTCCACACCGTATTTTCCGAGGAGATCGCCTTGGCGGTATTTGAGTTTTTTGAGTTTTTTAAGTTGCCTGCCGTCCACTTCGCCGAGATATCCGAGCAGGTGGCCGGCATGGTCTCCTTGAGGGTAGTGCCGCAACGGCGCGACCTGAATAAATACCCCGGGCAATTCGGGGCGGTGCTCCTCGATGAAGGCCACGGAGCGGCGATCCGCGTCGGCTTTGATGAGAAGAGGGCGAAAGGGGCTCGCCTTTCGAATCCGCAGCCGTAGCTTCTCGTAGGCTTGATCTGTTGCGACTGAGAGAAGACGGATCTCCTCCTTGAGGTTCGTGGCGTCCTCTTGAATGAGATAGACGTTAAACGAGGGGCGGTTGTCCGCCAGGACGTGTCCGTTGGTGCTGAATATCACGCCCCGAGGGCTTCTGACGACCCGCGAGGCGATGCGGTTGTTTTCAGACAGAAAGCGGAATCTGTCGCCATTGATGATCTGTAGATTCCATATCCGAACGAATAGACCGAGCAAAACCAGGGCGGCTATTACGGAGAGAATCCATATCCGGTTGCGGATTTCTTCGAGAAATTCCGAGTTTTTTCGAAGCGGTGAGCCGTACATGATTCCTCAGGAGCGATTCGTATACGGAACGCCGATGGATTGAGGAACGATCTTGTCCTCAATCCCGCTCAGTAGGTGAATGAAGATTGGGGCCAATAAGGCGTTCATGGCGATTGTTTTTAAGGAGGTATGCCAATAGTCGGTGGATATACCTATCTCCGGCTGGAACATCAGCGACAGCAGGGCCCATAGGACGAGATCGAACGCGGTTGCGAAAAAGCCTAGTGTCATCATGAAAAACCAGTTTCGCCCTACGATGTTCCTCACCAGCCTGTCGGCCAAATAACCCAAGAGCCCCTTGGACAGGGAGTTCGCCCCCAGCAGGCCGCCCGCGAGGATGTCCTGGAGGAGTCCCATAACAAAGCCCGTCATTAGTCCGCTTTCGTTTCCTCGCCGGATGGCGATATAGAGCGTGATGAGAAGCATGGCGTCCGGGCGGGCCGAGGTCCAGATGAAGAAATATTCTGAGAGGTTGGTCTGGAAAACTATGGCTCCGCCGCCGACGAATAAGAAAAAGATGGTTGTCATTCCCAGGGGCTTTCCTTTGGTGGAACCAGCATGACCATGACCTCTTCTAGCTTGTTGAAGTCCACCGAGGGTGTTGCCTGGATTCTCTTGAACAGGCGCTTGCCGTCGATGAAGATGGCGGCTACCCGCGCGACGGGCAATCCTTTGGGGAAGATGCCACCGAACCCGGAGGATACAAGCAGATCGTTGTCTGTTACGTCGGCATCCACCGACATGTAGCGGACTTCGCCCTGTTTTTCAGATGTGCTGGAAAATACGCCCTGCGCGCGGGAGCGCTGCACGAGAACATCCACGGAGCTTCGTGTGTCGGTGATCAATAAAATTTGGCTGACCGAGTGTCCGGCGCGGAAGACTCGGCCGATGATTCCGTTTTGGTGGATCACCGCCATGTTACGGAGGATGCCGTTTGTCCTTCCTTGGTCGATGATGAGTGTTCTCCCGAAAGGACTCTGATTGCGCCCGATGATTCGGGCAAGGAGAATTGTTCCTTTCTCGGCTTTGGCAACTCTCAAGAAGCCCTCAAGGCGTTTTACCTGGGATTGAAGCTCTAATGCCTTGACGGACACCCCCCGAAGTAACGCCAACTCGTTTAGAAGCCGTTTGTTTTCCTTTCTGAGCCCGCGAAGGGCGACTAAGCTGCTCCAGATGTCGCCAGCCCACATTTTTGGCGCCGCGGCAGCCTCGATTAGAGGGCCGGTCAGGCTCAAGACCAGTTCATCGAAAACGGTAGTGCCTCCGCGCCAGCGGGCGCTGAAGGACATGAGTATAAAGCATATGAGGAAAAGGGAGGTCAGCAGGGTGGCGCTACGCCGCTCTTGGATGAGTTGAAGCATTTACCCACGTTCCGGTTGCTGGCGGACCAAGGGGACCAGCGGGCAGGCGGCACTCCGGGAAAAGAAAGCCCTAGACGGCGAGCTTGCCGAGAAGATCCAGCTCATCGAGCACCCTTCCAGTGCCTATAACGACAGCCGAGAGCGCATCTTCGGCCACCGTAACCGGCAAGCCTGTTTCATCTCGAAGGAGTATATCGAGACCCCGAAGCAGGCTCCCTCCTCCGGCGAGGACAATTCCACGGTCCACAATATCCGCAGCTAGTTCGGGCGGCGTACTCTCCAGGGCACTTCGAACGGCCTCGACGATGGCGTTCAACGGCTCCGAGAGCGATTCGCGGATTTCCTCGTCACTGACAGTGATCGTTTTTGGAATGGCGGCGACGAGATCGCGCCCTTTGATTTCGATGGTTTTTCTCTCGCCGATCTGATAGGCCGAACCGATGGAAATCTTTATTTCCTCAGCCGTTCTCTCGCCGATGAGAAGATTATAGTTGCGTTTGATGTAGCTGATGATCGCCTCGTCCATCTCATCGCCGCCGACGCGAACGGACTGGGCGAAAACGATGCCCGCCAGTGATATCACGGCCACCTCGGTCGTTCCGCCCCCGATGTCCACTATCATGCTTCCGCCGGGCTCCTCGATGGGGAGCCCCACTCCCATGGCCGCGGCCATGGGCTCCTCGATCAGGTAGACCTCGCGGGCGCCAGCGTTCTCGGCGCTATCACGCACGGCGCGTTTCTCCACCTGGGTGATGCCGCTGGGAACGCAGATCGCCATCCTGGGCCGGACAAGGGTTTTTCTGTTGTGAACTTTTTGAATGAAATAGCGCAGCATCGCTTCCGTGACGTCGAAATTGGCGATTACGCCATCTCTCATGGGGCGAATAGCGATGATGTTCGCGGGCGTGCGCCCGAGCATCGCCTTGGCTTCATTGCCCACGGCGAGTATCTGCTTGCTCTCCCTGTGCATTGTGACGACGGATGGTTCTCGAAGGACGATACCCTTGCCTTTCACATATACGAGGGTATTTGCCGTTCCGAGATCAATAGCCAGGTCGTTTGAGAAGAGACCTAAAATCGATTTTAAAACCATATCAGGTGAGTTCCCGTTGGGCGGACGGGTAACGCCGTGTGAAATCCAGCGAGATATATAACACTTAAGTTCAAAGAAATCAAGCAATAACCTACTGTTATAGGATTTGTGGGTTTTGGCTCATCGGGTGTACGGCAAAACGAGCGAGATGTGTTTTCGGGCGATTGCCATCGGAAATTCATTTGCCCGTTGCGGCGCTCTTTGGGCTGAGATATCCTTATGTTTCATTTTGACGAGTCGCTTTTTATAGTAATGCCACGGGCAAAGGCGATTTCATGCGCCAAAAAAGTTAAGGGAGATGAGTTTTAATGCTTCGATTTCTACGTGAAAAAGGGAATTCTTGGCTTCTGAAGGGGCTCTTGGGGTTCGTGGCTCTTACATTCGTGACATGGGGCGGGTTCTCTGTGAATTCGCAGAAGGTCGTGTCCGGCGGCCGGGTGGCGGCATGGGTCAATGAGACGCCAATCACCATCAGGGAATTCGAGAACCACTATTATCAGCAGGCCGAATCCATGCGCAGGCAACTGGGCGCCGCTTTCACGCCAGAGCTTGAAAAGCGGTTGAATTTGCGGCGCGCCACTTTTCAGCAGCTTGTTCAGGAAAAGCTTCAACTCGAGGAAGCTAAACGCCTTGGCATCGAAATTTCCGACGGCGAAGTTGCCTACCGTATTCAGGAGACCCCGTCTTTTCAAGTCGGGGGGCAGTACGACGAGGCTCGCTACAAGCGAGTCCTTCAGGATAACCGCCTAAGGCGTCGACAGTTTGAGGAACGCCAGCGCCGGGCGCTGGCGGTCTTGCGCCTCAGAGATTATATCGGGCTCGGGGCCTCAATCAATAATAGTGAGATTGACGCGGCCTTTCGTTGGGAAAACGAACAAATCCGGGTGGATATCCTCCCGGTGAAGCCGGAATTTCTTTCCGCCGGGATTTCTTCTAAACCTGAGGAAATCAAGGCGTACTACGAGAAAAACAAGCAGGCCTTTCGATTAGGCGAAAGACGAAAGGCGCAATGGTGGTATTTGCCGTATGAGGCGGTGTCCAAAGACTACGCATTCAAGGATGAGGCGTTAAAGACCCACTATCGCGAAAGCCTGTCCCGGTACAAGCAAAAAGAATCGGTGACGATCAGTCAAATTCTCCTCAAGGTTGCCCCTGATGCGAAAAAAGAAGCCTTCGAGAAGGCCAAGAGTAAGCTGTCTGCTCTCCTCCGCAAGAAAATTTTGGGAGGAGAGAGTTTCGCCGAGCTTGCGAAGGCGAACTCCGAGGGTCCCGCCGCGTCAAAAGGCGGGGAGTTGGGAACCTACGAGAGGGGACAGATACTTCCCGAAATAGAGAAGGTCGTTTTTTCCCAAAAAGAGGGGGAAGTAAGCGAGCCGATTCAGACCTCTTTCGGTGTTCATTTGATACGGGTAAATAAACGTAATCCCGCTGCCACGCTTTCTTTTGAGGCGGTTCGGGTGAAGGTTGAAGCCTCGCTACGCGACAAGAGGGCCCGGGTGGAGGCAAAGGAAAAATTACGCTTGATTCGATACGATTTCGAGGACAAAAAAACCGAAACCCCGCTAGCGGGCCTCAATAAAGGGGAAACCGGCTATTTTGAATTGAAGAGAGCGCCAGCCTCGGTTCCCGAGGGAAACCTTTTCCTGGACCTCGTTTCCGCTTTGTCGAAAGCCGGTGGATTGTCCTCCGAGAAAGCCGGAAACAAGGGCGTGATGTTCGTTCATCTGGTTGATGTGAAACCCTCGGAGGACGCCGCTTTTAAAGATGTGCAAGAGCGGGTCCGCGCACAGGTGCTAAAGGAGAAGAGCGCTCAGGCGGCTGATAAGAAATCTGGGGTCTGGCTGGATGAGTTGAAGGCGGATAAAAGAAAATTTAATGAGCTGGCCAAGGAATTGAAAGTGAAAATATCCAGCCCGAAAGCGTTCACCCGCGGGGGCGCCCCGGGTTCCATTTCGGGGGACGTCGGTGCCGAGGAAAGCTTGTTTAAGTTGAAAAATGGGGGGTTCGCCCGTGTTCGCTCCGGCGGGGTAATTTCCCTGGTGCGCGTGGCTGAAAAAACTTTGGCGGACATGTCGAAGTTGGAAGAGCAGCATAAGACGCTTCGGAAAAAACTCGTTCAGGAGAGGAAAAGGCTACTCTTCTTGCGCCGCATGGATATCC
>Ga0209403_10005851_pt1 | contig 12686 bp, 9 predicted proteins | sample ArcticOcean_MG_C_8_FD_187440 | JGI IMG/M metagenome (GOLD analysis project Ga0209403, IMG submission 187440) | Marine microbial communities from western Arctic Ocean - ArcticOcean_MG_CB11_86 (SPAdes) (version 2) | ecosystem: Environmental > Aquatic > Marine > Oceanic | place: Arctic Ocean... | reverse complement strand
CGGCCTTTCCCATGCTTCCAATGAATGCACTGACCAGTTCTTCGGCACGGCAGCGCTGAATACAACAGATGTTTAAGGTATTGCAGACTTTTCGGTCGAGGGAATTGAAAACCGAGTCGGAAAACTTCTCAATGTCGGCCTTCTCGGAGGCAACGATCCAGGCACCACCGGTACCATGTAAACTAGTGGATACACCTGCACGCCGTGCCAAGCTACCCAAAGTATCAACTGCATGACCTGAGCCACGAGCCACTGCTAGGGAAAGACGATCGTCAGAGAACATGGCCCAACCGGCGGCATGGGCTGCACTTTCGACTAGCGAAGCTGCTCCTTTGGGAAGACCCGCTTTTTCAAGCGCTGGATTCAACGCCAGGTTCATAATAGCTTTGGCTGTATTCAAGGCATCACTGCCAATCCGAAAGACTACTGTATTACCTCCACGCAGCACACCACAAGCATCTGCCAACACATTGGGTCGTCCTTCAAAAACAAAGGCTACCACGCCCAGTGCAGCGCCAACAAGCTCCACACGAAATCCGTCATGCTGAACTGTCTCAAGGATTTGCCCGCGACGTGACGAAGCTTTGATCCAGCCACGAAGCCCTTCGATCATTCCATCACGCAACTTGCCAGAGGCTTCCAGGCGAGTCGTAGATCTTCCACGCTCTTTGGCATGGGTCACATCCGTCGCATTAATCTCCTGAATTTGAGACCAGATAGCTTCATCTGCCAATGCGTCAGCAAAATTCTCAAAGAAATTTGCTATTTGCTCGTCAGAAACGGCACCCATTTTACCAAAGGCATCCAACGCCTTAGTAACCGCTTCCGTCGCAATTATCTGCTCCGCTGCGGGTATATGTAATAACTGTCCGGTCTTTGGTGCCACAGCCAAAGAATCTCCCTTCTCAAAATTAGCAGCCAGGGTTTCGTCCACACGAACCCATTGATCTCCACCAACAAACACCGGCATTCCTGCCTCCAACTTAGAAAATTGTTCAATACCACTCATGCGAAAAAAATTAAAACCCAAAGGTTGATAGAGTTAGAAAAAAGGCAAGTAGATCCAATTAGGCTTCAGAATCAACCGCGGCGGAATCAGCAGAACTATCAGGCTTTAGTCGAATGGCGACCAAGCATACATCATCGTCAAAATAATCCGTTTCGCAGACCGAGTGCACTTCTTCGGTCACTTGTTTTAATTGCTCGTTTAGGGGAAGGTCCTTCACACGCTCAACGGTTTTCACAAGATTCTCAACTCCCCAATCCTCACCATTGCACTCTTTCTGTTCGGTGAGTCCATCTGTGTAGAAAAGAAGCTCTGTCATCTGGTCTAGTTTATGTCGCGTGTTCTTATATTTCTCATCTGGAAACATCCCCAAAGCGGGTCCCATTTCACGAACAGGACAACCTTCGAAGTGATTTCCGTTCTCGTCGCGAACATACCACAAAGGCTCAGGATGCCCGGCATTAGCTATTGAGATTTCACCCTTAGTCAAATTGAACACCGTGTAGACAGCAGTCACAAAACGTGGAAAGTCTTTGCTATCAGCTAATGGGATAATCTTGTCGTTCAAATGACCCAGCACGCGTGCTGGATTCGACAAAGAAGTCGGAATCTCCAAGAGTAATCCTCGAATGAGCATCGTAACCAGAGACGCCCTCACACCATGCCCCAACACATCACAAACAAGAATACCTATCTTATCTTCAGCGATTGGAATTATGTAAAAGAAATCTCCTGCCAAATGATGACTCGGTGAATAAATATAACTAGCTTCCATAGACCAAGATTCTCCGGAAACCATAAACGTGGCCTCCTCATCAAACCCGGTTGACATAAGCGCTTCTTGCAATTGCCGAGCAACGAGGAGCTCTGACTCAAACTGTTTATTCTGATCCTGAAGCTGTGCATTGGCCCGACGGGCTTCCTCCTCCGCTTCCTTTTGCTCAGAGATATCCAAGGTCATTCCAACGACACCTTCAACTTTACCTTCAGCACTTAACAAAGGAACTTTAGAACTAAGAATCCATCGCTGGTCAGCCATAAGGCTTTGATCGTAATCGATCTGATTGAAGATCGGCAATCCCGTCTCAACTATCTTTCTGTCAGAAGCTTCCAGAGCCTCGGCCTTTGGACCTGGTCGAACCTCAACAATAGATTTTCCAATAAGCTCCTCATTTTCCTCAGTACCAAGTCCTTTGCGGTATTCTTCATTCACCATCACAAACCGTTGATTTTGATCACGGACAAATACGCGACATGGAAGAATCTGAACAATCGTTTGGAGCAGTGATCGTTGTCGATCCAACTCAAGTTCGACATATTTACTTTCAGTGATATCACGAGAAAGACCAAAGGTGCCAATAATTGCTCCGGATACGTCCTTTAAAGGAAGCTTGGTAGTGATAACCCATTTTTCACTTCCATCGCTTTGAAGATCCCGCTCCGCTCTAAAACTCCAACCCTCGCCCGTCCTAATGATCACCTGCTCCGAATCATATTTTACCCGGGCAAAACGCTCCTGGAAGATGTCGAAATCGGATTTCCCAACTGCTTCTTCAGAATCCTTAAATCCATGAAACTGGGCAAGCGCACGATTTACGCAAATAAACCGACTTTCGAGGTCCTTAAAAAAGACATGATCCGGAAGCGACTCCATCAAACGCCAAAACAGCTGGGAGGAATCAAACTTCTGATCCTGAGCTACGGTTTTTGGAATTTCATGTTTCGCTCCAGCCTCAAACGCAGTTTTCAATGCGCTTTTAAGTTGTGCTGTAGTCAATGTTACTGGACCTACTTCTTCTTCCAAATCAACATTGAGGATAGCCAATCCAATCGCTTTTAGATCATCAGGTAGCACGTTATCAGTCTTCATCAGAAATGTCGTTATTCAGAAGCCAGGTTCGCTCCATAATAGTAGGGAAATATTGAGAAATAATTAGGTATAAAAGTGATGGTAGGCGAAGGAAATAACACTTCACACAAATGAGTCCTCATCAAGCCTAACTCAATTTTTTGATCTTATTTGGGCTAACTTTCTGAAATAATCAAACTCGTGTTAAAATTTGGCTTTATATTTCACTAAATTTGCATCACTATCATGTTTTAAATTGTTCCCAATCACCATACCTCGACTAAGACAGATCATTCTCAATAAGACAAATCCCGCCAAGCATTCGCGGTTCCATAAGTAGTTTAACCCTAATTCAAATACCCAATGAAAAGAAGAACCTTCATCAAAACATCCGCACTCGCAGCAAGCGCATTCTACGTGGGATCGTCTCGTGCTTATGCAGCAAGCGAAGACGTTCGCGTGGCCGTCATAGGACTCAACGGAAAAGGAAAATCTGGAATAAAAGACGTATTTCGCACGGAAGGTAGCCGCCTTGTCACTATTTGCGACGTGGACACCGACGTCATGGCAAAGCGCGCGGCTGAAATCGAAGAAGATTACGGAGTGAAAGTCCAGCAGGTCCAAGACTACCGCCGAGTACTCGACGATCCAAATATCGATGCTATCACAATCACCACCCCTAACCACTGGCACTCCCTCATGGCGATTCAAGGCTGTCAGGCTGGAAAAGACGTTTATTGCGAAAAACCCGTTTGCCACAATATCTGGGAAGGCCGCCGCATCATTGAGGCACAAAAGAAATACGGCCGCATTGTGCAAAGTGGACTGCAGAATCGCTCAGATGATGGCCTAATGGAAGCATTTCTAGAAATCATGGCTGGTAATTTTGGGGAAATCCAAATGGTTCGCGGACTCTGTTACAAAAACCGTAAGGGCATTGGCAAACGAAGCACCCCTATGGTCCCAGGAAAAAACATTGATTACGATCTATGGCTCGGCCCAGCCAAGGACGAACCCATTTACCGTGACAACTTGCATTACGATTGGCATTGGAGCTGGAATACCGGAAACGGTGACATTGGTAACCAGGGACCCCATGAATTCGACTTAATTCGCTGGGTGCTCGGAGATCCAGATCATCCTAGTGAAGTTACCAGCTTTGGCGGACGCTGGGGTTGGGATGACGCAGGGGAAACTCCAAACATGCAAATCGCATCTCTTAAGTTTGGTGATATTCCCGTGCTCTTCGAAGTGCGCGATCTGTATATTAACCCGAAAACACCAGCTGCCACAAATTATAAAGGTCACCGGATAGGAGTCATCATCACCTGTGAAGGTGGCGAATTCCGTGGAGGACGCGGCGGAGGATTCATGTACGACGAAAACAACAAAAAGGTCAAAACCTGGAAGGGAGATGCCGGATTCGACCATTATCCGAATTTCATTCGTGCTGTAAATTCTCGTAAACAGGATTCACTGCGTTGCCCAATTGAAACAGGTTACCGGTCCAGCGTATTACCTCACATGTGTAATATTTCCTATCGTGCCGGACAAGAAGTTGGTCTTAAACGAGTAGAAAGCTTCACATCTAAGGACGATACACTCAAGGAAACCTACGACCGGTTTAACAAACACCTCGGAGATTGGGATGTGAATTTCAAAAAGGATAAATGGACCATGGGTCACAAACTCCGCTTTGATGCCAACAAAGAACAATTCAAAGGAAAAAACGAACTAGCTGAGATAGCGAATTCAATGATCAAAGACAATTACCGGAGCAAATTCTCTGTTCCTGCTATTGTCTAACATTCTAAGTCTTTCAAAAAAGCCTCCCTTAAAGGGGAGGCTTTTTTTGTGCTTTGTAGACCTATCTTTGAGGGAAGTTGCAGTTAGATAGATTCTATCCCTAATCAAACACAAATCCCCTACAAATGACTAGGATGCCCTGCCCCAAGCACCCATGGCTTCATTCGCGACTCACAGGGTGCTGCCCGCTATACAAACCGCTCGACCAACACACGGGCATTACTAATCATCACTGGCAAATGAGACAGGGATTCTAGAACAAGGTATTTTTGCTAAAATCCCTTTCCAACCACAGATGTCTGAATTCGACATAGATAGGTATCGCTTGTAATATAGAGCACACTCCCGTCGTTCCCAAACGAGCAGTTGCCGATACGTTCGCCGGTATGGACAATTCCCAATATCTCTCCTTTAGGTGAAATGACATAAACGCCACTCGGACCGGTCGCCCACAAATTTCCTTCATTGTCTGTTCGAATACCATCGGCTCCACCTTTTTCAGTTTTGGCTGCTTCTGTGACGTCGTAAAATTTCTTACCTGCCCCAACTAGGCCGTCCTCATTGACCGGGTACGACATGTAGCCTAACCAGTCATCGTTTCTATTCGATACGTAGAGCGTCTTTTCATCTGGGGACAGACAGACTCCGTTGGGTCGTTGAAGATTACGGATGACCAGGATCAATTCCCCGGATTTTCTCAATAAGTAAACCCCTGAAAAATCCAGTTCTTTATTGGGATCATTTTCTTGTTTAGGCAGGCCATAGGAAGGGTCTGTGAAATAGAGATCTCCGTTTGCTGAAAAGCATACATCATTCGGGCTGTTTAGGCGCTTCCCTTTGTAATTATCAACCAAGGTTTTTTTGCCTCCACCAGGAGTGAGAACAGACAATCGGCGATCACCGTGTTCACACAAAACCAGGTTTCCTTCGGCATTGAAGGCCAAGCCATTACTCCCCATTCCTCCAGGGTGTGGTGCAATCCCCGTGTAGCCGGATGGCTCCATAAAAACACTTTTTCCCTCTCCTTCCTTCCAACGAATCACCTGGTTACGATGAACATCAGAAAATAACAGAACGTCGTTCTTCTTATCCCAAGCCGGGCCCTCCGACCAAATAAACCCAGAGCTTAGCACTTCGATTTTGGCATCTTTGGGAATCAGCTTATCGATTCGAGGATCAAGCCGTTTGATCTCTCCGATTGTAGCGAAGTTCAAAGAATCCTGAGCGAACCCGATTAAAAACGAAAACAGAATAACTATTAGGGGCAAAAAGAGTTTCATAATATGAGATATAGTTTCAATTCACTTTCAGTAGACAACCTCGAAACGTGTAATCTCAAACACAAGTGACCCCAAGGATTTTTCAATATCTCGATCCGCTTAAGCTTTGAATTTAAAAGTAACAAATAAGCGATGAGTCGAACGCTTCATTCTACCTTGCCCAAGCCCAATCACCACTCCACTGTAAAATCAATATGCCAATCGGAGTAAAACTTTTCTGTGCCATCATGGCTTTGGGTTCACTTTTCTGGCTGAAATATGCTTGGGCCGGATTCGGTGGCCAAGTGAAAGACCTGGAAGCCCATCGAAAGTCCGGACTCATGCGGGTGCACTTTCTTTTCATCATTCTGGTTGTTATTGTTTGTACCCTGATCGCAGCATTGGCCTAGATTGCAAAGATCTCTATGAAACTAAGATACCTCACACTGTTATTTCCCTTATTATTCCCGCTCGCCCTCCAAGCACAGGAAGAACCCAGTTGGTGGAAAGCTTTTGAATCCTTCCAATGGATCAACGAAGCACCTGACGATCTCTTTGCCGCCCAGGGAGCATTACAACGCAAACTCTACGTCGTTCCCTCGATGAATCTGGTCATCACCCGCCTAGGGAATCAGCCCAAAGCAGACTTCAACAACCAATTCTGGAAACGCCTCATGGCAGCCGCGCCCCATTGATAGTCCTAAAATCGCCCCTTTACTTTCAGCTTATACGATTGATAGAAAGATTGATCATTTAGCCGATTTCACCCAACAATTCCCCTGATGAAAAACATAGTCTACCTCAATCGTCGACAGTTCTTAAGAAGCGCTGGCGGATTGACTGCCCTGCCATTTTTAAATTCCCTGCCCTTACCTGTATGCGCTAAACCCATTGTGGAGGCTCGAAAGAGGCTTGTAACGATTGGTACGTTTCTGGGAATGTATCCGGGAGAATGGCATCCCACCAGGGACAGCAAGCGGATTCCACGTTTGCTTGAACCCTTAATGCCACACCGTCAGAACTTCACCGTCGTCTCCGGAGTTGATCATGGCATCAATGGCGGTCACAAAGGCACACCCTCGTTTTTGTCAGGAGTATATCAACCGGAGTATATCGGCGAATCGATCATGGTAAAAAACCAGATCACCCTAGACCAATTGGCTGCCAAACACCTGAGCCGGAACAGCCGCTACCATTCACTCCAGCTCGGGGCATCAGAAGGAAAACCCAGCCAGACCCTTTCCTGGGATGAAAATGGGGTTCCTCTACTCCCAGAGGCGGATCCAATAAACGTATTTCAACGACTTTTTGTAAACGACCTCAATCCTCAGGCGGCCAGCAAAGCGATGGCCTTCAAACGAAGTGTGTTGGACATGGTAGCTCAAGATGCCAAATCCTTACAAAAGGAAATTGGTTATGAGGATCGTGAAAAAGTGGATGCCTACTTCAGTTCCATTCGTGATGTTGAAAAACGCATCGAGCGCCAGCAACAATGGGTGAACACATCCAAGCCTGGAATTCCTCCCCTCCTGGAACGGCCAACTTCCTTTCATGAAAACCTCGATTTGATGTTGGAGCTGAGTGCTTTGGCGCTACAGCACGATTCCACTCGTGTGATATCCGTTGAGCTTCCCGCTGGTGGTTTACCCATCATTTTGGATGGCAACCAGATGTCTGGCTATCATGGTCAATCGCATCACGGGAAAGATCCCGAAGTAGTAGACGAGCTCGTCCGAATTGAGCAGATGCATACCCGGTCCATTTCAAAGTTCCTTTCACTCTTGGAGGGAATTCAGGACGACGAAGGTAACTTACTAGATCATACTCAGGTCTTGTTTGGAAGTGGCTTAGGCAACGGTAGTTCTCATTCAAATAAAAACCTACCAGTGATGGTAGCTGGAGGGAGTTTGAATCACGGCAACGATTTGATTTTCGAAGAAGGAACAAAACCGCTTTCCAATGTGTATGTCACCATGCTCCAAGCACTGGGAATTGAAGCCGATACCTTTGCAGAGAGCACCGGCAACATCAACAACGAGTTGGGCTAAGCATCTTACAGTTACACGCTACCATGTTCAGAGGAATAAAAGCATCCTTAGCTGGTTTTTGGCTTTTTCTCAGCGGATTAACCCTACCCGCGGAGCAGGACTTTCATTCCCTGATAACCCCATTTATTGAGGAGCACTGCGTCAAGTGCCACGGTGAAAAAAAACAGAAGGGAGATATTCGTCTTGATACCTTAAGCACGGATTTAAAGCAGGCATCGAATGCACTTACTTGGCAGGATGTTTCAGACATGTTGGTCATAGGCGATATGCCTCCAGAAGATGAACCACGACCGCCAGCTGACCTTCTTTCCCAGGTGATTGAGGCCATTGATAAAGAACTACACACCGCGGCAAAACAGCATACCAGTGGAGGACGAATTTCCATCCGCCGGCTAAGTCACAGCGCTTTAGACAACACCGTGAATGACTTATTAGGCATAAATGTACGCTTGTCGGAAAACCTTCCAGCGGACCCGGAATTAGACGGGTTTGAAAATTTGGCGATCACGCTTGAAGCTTACCCCGAGATGGTACTGAAGCTCCAAATCAACGCGCACAAAATTGCTAACCTCGCCATAATAGAAGGTGACGATGTAAGAGAAGAACGCAGTTACCGAATCGGTTCAATAGGACACGGCAACAATGTGGAGGAACGTGATGGATTGGTAATAACCTCTTCTAGTCGCGATCGTAAACATGTCATGTGGCCACAGGGGTTTGTAGTGCCCCAAGATGGAAGCTACCGAATCCAGGTAAATGCCTTGGCCGAAGATTATCGCACGGTGCTTGAGGAAAAAGGTATCGAATATAATTACCTCAATGAGAGTTACGCGAAAAACATGAAGACGCGTGACCGGCGTCCAAACGGTGAACCTCGGCTGGTTTCAATCGTAGCTATACAGGCGTCGGAGGCACGTCACATGGATGCCGCCTCTGTTCCTGGACGAAGGGTCGGTTATTTTTATGCGAGTAATCAGATGAAGACAAACGAGGTAGAAGTCCGTCTCAAGGAGGGTGAAAACATTATGATCCACTATGCTTCCGCAGCCATACTTAATCAATCACCTACCGCCGTGGTTGACGGAGAAGAAAGGTTGGTCGCCGATCTCCTTCGGGTTAAGGAAGTAAAAGTGATAGGACCCATAATTGAATCCTGGCCGCCAGTAGCTCATCAAAAGCTACTTGAACAAAAAGGCCGTAAGAAGACGGACGCCGAAACGCGCATTGAAGATTTCCTGTTTCAGTCCTTCCGCCGCCCCGTACCGGAAGCAACGGTACAAAACTTTATTCAACTTTATCAGGTCGGAATCAATCAAGGGCTTAACCAGGAACAATCGATGCGCAATGTGATTGAAGGCGTGCTTTGTTCACCGCGTTTCCTCTTCAATCACGATCGAGGGGATGGCAGAGACGCTTGGGCTGTGGCCAGCAGGCTTTCTTACTTCCTATGGAATTCAATGCCGGATGAAAAACTACTTCGATTGGCAAAAAATGACCAACTGCTCAATCCGAAGGTGATTAGAAAACAAGTTCTTAGAATGCTGAACGACCCTAAAGCCAATCGCTTGGTTGTGGATTTCACTGCGCAATGGCTTGGGCTTAAAAACATCGAGCTGATGAAGCCGGACCCTAAACTGTACAAGGACTATGATCCTCTCCTTGAAAAACTCATGCGCCAAGAGAGTGAAACCTTCTTTAATCATGTGCTTACAAAGAATCTACCTGTTCGAACGTTTCTCGATTCCGAATTCGTTATGCTCAACGACCGTTTGGCCACCCATTACGGAATAGACGGAATTAAGGGGGATCAGTTTCGCAAAGTAAAATTACCTAAGGATAGTCCACGCGGAGGGTTATTGGGACAGGCCAGTATTTTAAAGCTTACTTCCAACGGCACCCGAACTTCGCCTGTAGTAAGAGGTGTGTGGATACTTGAAAACCTCCTGGGCGATCCGCCTGCACCCCCGCCTGCTGATGTCGAACCTATCGAGCCAGATGTTCGTGGAACGAAAACCATTCCCGAAATGTTGGCCAGGCATCGCGAGGTTGAAACCTGTAACGATTGCCATCAAAAAATCGATCCTTGGGGCTTCGGCTTGGAACACTTCGATGCAATCGGAGCATTTCGAACACTTTACCGCAACCGCCAGCCTATTGATGCTACCGGGCAGATTAGAGGTAGTAGCTTCGACGGTATTGAGGGTATGAAAGAAGTCCTTCTCGATCGCTCAAATCAATTCAACAAAGCGCTCACCGAAAAGCTCTTCACCTATGCCCTCGGGCACCCTCTTTCTTTTTCAGAAAGAATCGCAGCCGACGATATCTCGAAAGCGAATCTGGAAAACAAAGACGGCTTCAAAGACCTGATCGTCGATATTTGCACCAGTCCCCTCTTCCGCGGTGAATTTGGCATGAAGGATCTTGCAGCTCGAGATTTTAACTAACGGTGTAAACGCCGGATCGACCTCAGCCAATAGTTGCAATTCCACCGAAACAAATACAATAGTTGTATTCATGAGATGCCTAACCGCCTTCCTGTTACTTTCGTTTTTTGTTCAAACCCAAAGCTTCTCCGAGGTTAGGGTACTTGCTTTTGGTGATTCCAATACCTGGGGATGGATTCCCAACGGAGGTGGAAAACGTTTTTCAGATTCTGAGCGTTGGTCCGGCGTCTTGCAAAACGAATTAGGTGAGGGTTATACGGTAATCTGCGATGGCCTGGTCGCCCGAAGGACCAATATCGATGGTTCAAATACCAAACTCGTGGATGGTTCTTTTCTGAATGGCGCAAAAACGCTGCCTGTAGCAATTGCACGAAATGCTCCGGTAGACTTAGTTATACTTTTTTTGGGGACGAACGATATCCAGCTTGGATCCGAGCGCACCGCAAAGGAAATATCCATAGCCGTTCAAAGCTTGGCGGCCATAGCAACGGAATCCAAGGGCCTATTATACTCGGACTATGATGCACCTGCGATTTGGATTATAGAACCTCCCGCTTTTGGGGACTTGTCAAATAGTCCGTTGAAAGGGCTATTTGAGATTGGAAAAGTTGAATCGTATTTATTCTCTGAAGCATTTGCGGAGCTTTCGCATAAGGAAGGAATCACCGTAATCGATACTGACCAGCTACTGGGCGACTCATTGGGCTCTGATGGTATTCACATTAATCTGGAAGCTCACCAGACTCTGGGTAAGGCACTTGCCCGTAAAATGCTTAAAGACGGCTTGTGATGGGATTAGTCACTAATAGCCATCGAAACAAAGCCACGCGATCCTTTTTGATTGCTTGAGGGGAGGTTCTCTGGCTTTTCGCATGCTTGCATAAATAAGCTATGAGCGATTTTAAAACACTCGGAATAAATAAATACCTGGTCCAAGGCTTGGATGAACTACGAATAACCCAGCCCACGGAAGTCCAGGAAAAGGCCATACCTTTCCTCATGAAAGAGGGTACCGATTTCGTATGTAGAGCTCAAACCGGGACGGGAAAAACAGCTGCTTTCGGCTTACCCCTGCTCGAACGTATCAACCACAAGTCAGATAAGCTTCAAGGGTTGGTTCTAGTTCCTACACGGGAGCTGGCACAACAGGTCGCAAAGCATCTCTTCAAATTCACCAAGTACACCTACAAGATATTCATTGAATCCGTCTACGGCGGAGACAAGATTGAAATTCAAGTCAAAGCCCTCGATCGTACGACCCACATCATTGTGGCAACCCCCGGACGCTTGATAGATTTATTGAAACTGAAAGCGGTGGATCTCTCGACGGTCAAGCGCGTCGTCCTGGACGAAGCGGACGAGATGTTGACCATGGGGTTTAGGGAGCAACTTACAAAGATCATCAACCTGACCAAAGATCGCGAAAGCATCTGGCTATTCTCCGCAACCATTCCCGAAGATATTCAGAAGTTGGTTAAGATTTACATGAAACATGATGCCAAGCACTTGCTACTCGAAAGTAAAGATATCATGGAAAGTGCGATCTCTCATCAGTTCCTGAGATGTAAGATTGAGGACAAACCTGCACGCATCGCCAAATTCCTGGAGAAGCGAAGCACAGAAAGAGGACTCATCTTTTGTCGATCGAAAGCAGGTGCGATTACCCTCGGAGCCATTCTCAATGAGAAAGGTTTCAAGACAGGCGTACTCCAAGGCAACCTGTCTCAAAAAGATCGCGAGAAAATCATGCGGGCCTTTATTAAAGAAAGAATTCAATACGTGGTCGCCACCGATGTTGCTGCACGCGGCATCGATATAGAAGGCCTCTCCTTTGTCATCCACCATCAGCTTCCCGAGAGTTCCGAGTATTACATTCACCGCAGCGGAAGAACCGCGCGAGCTGGACGAACAGGCACCTCATTCGCGCTGATAGCCGGCCGTGATGCACAACAGATGCATATCATTGAAAAGGAACTCAAAATTCGTTTCCAACAAATCGCCTAAAGAAACCTACCTCCAATAAAAGCCCACTACTCTATAGGCTTACTTTTTATTTATTCTGAGGGAGGATACATTCCTTTGGCCGTATTTCTCTGCCTCCATATAGGTAGCATGTAATTATTTGAACAGCTCAACACTCTCTGCGACTTGGGCAATTAACGTGGGCCAGTTACATAATTCGCCTCAAGCCTGGACAGCCAAACTTTATCTGAGATTAAGGCGATAGACCCATCGTTGACCGCAGCTTTTTAGGTATCGTTGTGGGGGTTAAAG
>Ga0209403_10005849_pt1 | contig 12687 bp, 10 predicted proteins | sample ArcticOcean_MG_C_8_FD_187440 | JGI IMG/M metagenome (GOLD analysis project Ga0209403, IMG submission 187440) | Marine microbial communities from western Arctic Ocean - ArcticOcean_MG_CB11_86 (SPAdes) (version 2) | ecosystem: Environmental > Aquatic > Marine > Oceanic | place: Arctic Ocean... | reverse complement strand
GACAGCGTACATCAAGGGTGACCTTGCCCCCGCGCCGCTCCTCAGATCAGTTTGCCGATGCGTTCAATATTGGCTAGCGCCTCGCCCTGTTCCAATCCCGGCCAATGCACCCGCATGAGAAAATGATCGCTGCCCGTCGCCTCCGCAAACTGCTGCAGCCGATCGCGAACTTCGCTGGCATCGCCGACCAGGAAATGGGACGCGGAAAATTCATCGAACGCGGTTTCGAAGTCACCCGATGCCGCACCTTCCTGGCCCCAGGATGCATAAGCCGCATATTTCGCCAACAAGGGACCGCGCGAAATTTCCCGTGCGTGGGCCGAATTTCGTCCGATAAAGCATTCCCGCACGATTGGGCAGGTTACATCCTGCGCCAACCCGGCCTGTTTGCGCTCGTCACGGAAAGCGCTCATGAATTCGGTGACAAGGTCAAACGTGGTGGTCGGCGCGGCCAGCCAGGCGTCCGCCAGGCGGGCGGCGCGGCGGACGGCGGCTTCCACATCCCCACCCAGCCAGATCGGCGGGCGCGGCTGTTGTTTTGGCCGCACGCCGGCCCTGGCCTCGGTCAGTTGAAAATAGCGCCCGTTATGGCTGACCGTTTCTTCGGTCCATAGCCGTTTAATGATCTCCAGGCCCTCGGTCAGGCGGCCGACCCGGCTCTTGATATCGACGCCCATGGCCTGAAACTCTTCGATCCGGTAACCCAGGCCCGCCGCCAGCACATAATTGCCATCGCACAGCCAATCAATCGTAGCGCCTTCTTCCGCCGCCAGCACCGGGTTCATCATGGACAACAGTAAAACCCCGGGCCCAATCTGCATGCCCGCAGCATCCTCGGAAATTTGACCCAGCAGGGGCACGGTCTGGAACATCCCCATGGGTCCGCTGACCACATGCTGGCCCAACAATAGAGAGGCAAAGCCGTTGTCCCTGGCCGCTCGGATCTGCTGGCGGAGGTCCGCCAGAACCGCTTTGGGATCCTCGTCCGCGCGCCACTGCGATGCGGTAAACATGCCAATACGCATCCCGTCCTCCTTCTGCCACAGCCATCAAATGGACTCTATCTTACACCTATCGCTTTGCGGGGAGCATGAAAATAGGGCCCAATCGCTTTTGCCGATGTTATAATCAGGCATATTTTTTGGGAGCACGACAATGCATGATCTTGTAATACGCGGCGCAACTGTAATTGATGGTACCGGCTCCGAGGCTCAGGTGGCGGACGTGGCCGTGGATGGTGGCCTTATTTCAGCCGTCGGGGACAAGGTTGGGCCGGGGCGGCGGGAAATCGACGCCAAAGGTCTGTTGCTGACCCCTGGCTGGGTCGATATCCACACCCATTACGATGGCCAAGCGACCTGGGACCCCTATTTGACGCCGTCCTCGTGGCACGGGGTGACCACGGCGGTGTTCGGCAATTGCAGCGTCGGCTTTGCCCCGGTGCGCCCAGGCAACGAACCCTATCTCATCAATTTGATGGAGGGGGTCGAAGACATTCCCGAAACCGTACTGGCGGAAGGCATCGATTTCCGCTGGGAGAGTTTTCCGGAATATCTCGACGTCCTGGCCTCGACGCCGCGGATCATGGATATCGGCGCCCAGGTGCCCCACGCGGCCTTACGTTATTATGTCATGGGCGAGCGCGGAGCGGATTTCGCCGAAGCCCCCAGCGCGGCGGAAATTGACCGTATGGGCGCGCTGTTGGAGGCCTCTCTGGAGGCCGGCGCCCTGGGCTTTACCACTTCGCGTACCGTCAAACACCGGGCCGCCGATGGCCGTCTGACGCCGGGCTATGGTGCCGAAGAGGCGGAGTTGACCGGCTTGGCCCAGGCCATGAAACGGGCCGGCGCCGGGGTTATGGAAGTTAATTCGGATTTCGGAGACGGCGATTTTGCTCGCCTGCGTGCGGCGGCCGAGATCGCGGGCCGGCCGCTTTCGGTTTTGCTGGTTCAGGTCGACCAGGCGCCTAATCTGTGGCGCGAGACCCTGGACCAGGTCGGTGCGGCCTGTGCCGATGGCCTGGAGGTCACGGCCCAGGTAGGCAGCCGGCCCATCGGCATGCTGATGGGGTTAGAGGCAACGACGCATCCCTTCACCACCCACCCCCTATGGCAAGAGATGTCGGAGCTCTCCCCAAAGCAACGCTTCGCCCGCATTAGTGGCGAGCCTGAACTGCGCCGCTGCCTGGTCGAGGAACGGCCCGATGACGAGCATGTGCAATGGATGGATAAGGTGCTGCGGCGCACCTTTGAATTGGACGATGCAGTTGATTACGAACCGGCGCCGGAACAGAGCATCGCCGCCCGGGCCAAGGCCCAAGGGCGGGACCCGTTCGATCTAGCCCTAGAATTATTGCTGGCCAATGATGGCCAGGCCTTGTTGCTGCATCCCTTCGAGAATTATTGCGCCGGCGACCTGGAAGTGGTGAAGGAAATGCTGGAGGATCCCAACACGGTGTGCGGCGTGGCTGATGCGGGCGCCCATGTAGGCATCATTTGCGATGCGTCCTCGCCCACGTCGCTGCTCACCCATTGGGGCCGGGACCGCAGCCGGGGCGAGAGGCTACCCCTGGAATTACTGGTCCGCAAACAGGCCCGCGATACAGCGCGCACCTATGGCCTGTTGGACCGGGGCGTGATCGCAACCGGTTACAAGGCGGATCTCAATCTGATCGACTTTGATGCCCTGCGCCTGCTGCGCCCCGAACTGGTCTACGACCTGCCGGCCGGTGGCCGCAGGATCATTCAAAAAGCCGTGGGCTATCGCCATACCTTCGTCTCGGGTGTGGAAGTCATGCGCGATGGCAAAGCCACCGGCGAACTGCCCGGCCAATTGCTGCGCGGCGCGCGAAACGCGCCGAACTAAAGCTCGGGCAGCAGCACCTGGCCTACCATTAAGCGGCGGGTGGTGCGGTAGGTGGTGATCCGCTCCACTGTACTGTCCAGGCCGGCGCTGTGAACCTTGGCGCCAATGGGAATAGCGCCCGATGGCGTGCCCAGGCGGATATCGCCGCTAGCGCCGGGCCGGGCCAGGCGATGTACCAGGCTGCCCTCCAGATTAATGGCTACCGCCAGGCACATACCCCCGGTCAGGGGCACCGCCCGGTGCGGCTGACCCATGGAGATCATGCGCACGGACAGATCCATGGCCCCTGCTGCCAGGGTCCTGCCATCGAGCAGCGGCATGTCAGCAGGCGGCCCCACTACGGCGACCCTGGGGCTGGCCCGCGAGGAGGCGGAGATGGCCCCTGCCGTCGCGCCCAGGCCCATGCGCACCCCGGCCAAGGCGCGGATTTCTTCCAGCCGGACCAGGGTATCGCCCATGGTTTCCAAGTCGCTGGGCAGTTCCGTCGCTGTCAGACCCAGGTCCGTGGCAGCGGCAAAAACACAGGGCGTGGTCGCATCGATACAACTGACCTCGATTTCCGTGCCATCGGCCAGCGTGATCAAATCGTTCATCTGGCCGCTGGGCAGCAGGGCGCCGGTGCGCGAGCCGGCCGGGTCCAGGAAATCTAACTTTATGCGGGCGCCACTCCCGGCCACGCCGGGGATGACAAAATCGCCCTGAGTTTTGGCAATGCCATCCACAACGGCGAAACGACTCTCGAACACCTTGTCCGTATTGGTGTTGTAGACCCGCACCACGGCTTCGCCATCAGGGGCGGTGACCAGGCCTTCATCCACGGCGAAGGGCCCCACGACCGAGGAGAGGTTGCCACAGGTGGCGCCATAGTCGACCACCGGTGCGTCGACCACCACCTGGCCAAAGGTATAGTCAACATCGACGCCAGACCGGGCCGAAGGTTCGATCACCACCACCTTCGAGAGAGACGAGATGCCCCCGCCCAGGCCGTCCAACTGCCGGCCATAGGGATCGGGGCTGCCGATGGCGGCCAGGAAAATTTCATTCCGCGCCGCCAGGTCCACCGGCAAATCCCGGGCATGGAAGAACACGCCCTTGGACGTACCGCCGCGGATGAATACCGCCGGCACCTGTCTCTGGCTCATGGCTGTTAGCTCATGCCCCAATCATCCTGCAATCAGCCATTGGGGCCTCTTGCAGCGCTTGCGCCCGCGATCTTGCCGAACACGGCGCCCGAGACCAGGCCGGTGCCGCCCGGGTAATTGATGTGGAACAGCCCGCCGACCATTTCGCCACAGGCGAATAGGCCCCTGATAGGCCGCCAGTCGGTTCCGATCACCCGGGCGTCTTCGTCGATCTTCAGGCCGCCGAAGGTGAAGGTGATGCCGCCCGTGGCGGAATAGGCCACGAAGGGCGGCTGGTCCAGGCGGGTGGCCCAGTTGCTTTTTTCAGGCGACAGGCCGGAGCTGGATAAACCGTCCTTTTGCGTCGGGTCAAAGCCGTCGTTGGAACCGGATGCGGGGACAGAGGCGTTATACGCCTCCAACGTGCGCAGGGCCTGGGCGCGGTCATCCAGTTCCAGCTGCCCCACCAGTTCGGCCAGGGTATTGGCGGTGATGGGATCGGAGGTGTTATAGCGCGGCTCCAACAGATGCACGGTCTGTTGGTCGAAGATCTGCCAGGCCAGGGCGCCGGTCTCCTGCAGGATGCGGCCGCCATATTTGGCGTAGGTGTACATGCCCACGTCCTCGCCCTCGTCCAGGAAGCGCCTGCCCTCCCGGTTGATCATCACGCTGTAGGGGTAGGAGAGGCGGTTGCTACGGTCCGTGCGCTCCCGGTCAGCAAAATCCGGCCATTCATTGGAAATCGGCGTGGAATGCCGCCCGCTCCACTGGCCCCATGGCAAGGCGCCGATGGCCAGGGCCATGCGCAGGCCATCGCCCTGGTTATGTGCGCTGCCGCGCACCTTGGCATGATCCCATGGCGCACCTAAATATTGCGCCCGCATCTGAGCATTGGCCTCAAATCCGCCACAGCCCAGAACCACCGACCCAGCGGTAATCTCCTCCATGCTCTCGCCGGTAGTCGCCAGAACGCCAATGACTGCACCATCATCGTCCTGCAACAATTCAGCGGCGCCGACGCCATAACGGATGGTGATGCCGTTGGCCTCCGACTTGGCGAACCAGGATTTGGACAGCCCGACGCCTTCATGTAGGGCGCGGACGATGGCACCCTTTTGCCATTTCACCTGGTTGCCCACGCGGATAGCCGAGAGGCTGACCGCCGGTTCCATGGGGATGCCGCCATATTCATGCATCCAGCGTATGGTCTCGTAGGACTTGGAGATTAGGATCTTGGCCAGGGTCTGGTCGGTCTTGCCGGCGGTCACCCGCATCAGATCGGCCATCATCTCGTCTTCGGTATAGGTGGGCACGTCCGCAAAAAAATCAGGCAGTTCGTCCTCCGCATCCGGCACCAGGGGCCGCAACGCCTCGCCCTGACCATAGGCAATGCGCAGCAGGCCACCGCTGTAATGGGTATTGCCGCCCCGGTCCTTTTCCGGCGCCTTTTCCAACACCAGAACCCGTTCTGCGCCCTGCTCCCGGGCTGAATTGGCCGCCGCCAGAGCCGCGTTTCCAGCCCCTACCACAATGACATCATAATCAGACATTCCGCCCCACTCCATCTCTCGCATTGAAACACGCCCGCGCAACACTATGCGGGACTAGAAATGTCTTTGAAAGCAGTGAATGACTACCCAGTTTCGTCATTGCCGGGCTTGACCCGGCAATCCATGGTGCCCCCCGGGCGCGCCGGTGCCGGTGGATGCCCAGGCATGACCTTGGATTGCCATGGGCATAATTATAGATCATCGCGGGGGTTGTGGTCTTGGCGATTATACGTGGAAGTGATACACGCAAAGGCAAAGTACCATCGCCGATGCCATATTGGCGATGATCAACCCAGAGGATATACTCATGAGCCGCATGGAATTTGGTGCCTTTTTGGCGCCCCATCACCCGATCGGCGAAAACCCCACCCTGCAGTTTCGCTCTGACCTGGAGTTCGTGACCCATCTGGACCGCCTCGGCTACGATGAATTCTGGTGTGGCGAGCATCATTCTACGGGCTGGGAGATCATTGCCTCGCCGGAGATGTTCCTGGCCGCCGCCGGCGAACATACCGCGCGCATCAAACTCGGCACCGGCGTCGTGTCCCTGCCCTATCACCACCCCTTCCTGGTAGCACAAAACATGGTGCAGCTGGATCATATGACCAACGGCCGGGCGATTTTCGGCTCCGGCCCCGGCGCCCTAGCATCCGACGCCTATACCATGGGCCTGGACCCCATGACATTGCGCGACCGCCAGGACGAGGCCGTTGGCGTCATCCGCCGGCTGTTGCGTGGCGAGCCACGGTTCGACTATGACAGCGAGTGGTTCACTCTGCGTGAGGCCAAGCTGCACCTGCTACCCGTGCAGGAAGACATGCCCTTCGCCGTCGCCTCCATGATCAGCCCCTCGGGCATGACGCTGGCGGGCAAGCACGGCACCGGCGTGCTGTCCATCGGCTCCATGTCGAAAGAAGGTTTGCAGGCCCTGCCCACGCAATGGAGTTTTGCCGAGGATGCAGCCAAGGAGCACGGCAATATCGTCGACCGCAAGAATTGGCGCATTGTCATGTTCTGGCATATCGCCGAGACACGGGAGCAGGCCCGCATAGAGGCCAGGGACGGCCTGTTCCGCTGGCGTAACGAATATACCGCCGGCACCCTGATGCAGGTGGGCGTGGAACCGTTCACCTCCCCCGACCAGGGGGTTGATGAAATGGCCTTCGTGGATGGCGCCACCTCCGTCATCGGCACGCCGGACGACCTGGTCGCGCGGATCCGCGAGATCATCGCGCTGACGGGCGGTTTTGGCACCGTGATCGGCTTCGTCCACGACTGGGCCAACCGCCAGAACACCAGCCGCAGTTGGGACCTGGTCGCCCGTTATGTCATACCGGAAGTCAACGGCATGCTGGACGCCTATCGCGAATCCCGCCAGTTCGTGGTGGAAAATAGAGGCTCCTTCAACCGGGCCCGCGAGGCGATCATGGATAAAATCATGGGCAACGAAAAAGCCGCCGCCGCCCTGAAACTAGGAGCCACCTCGAAAGCCCCCATGGCGCCCCATTCCGCCCCGGGTTTAAACAAGGAGGCGGGGGACTAGCGCCAGTTTCCACTGCTTGCAGCGACGCGCCAATCGCCGGCCTGCAATTAGTTTATCATGATCGGTCGGCGGGCGCGCCCGAGTACCGCCTAAAGCTATTACGGGCGGTGATCGCTCACGTGCTTAAAAAAATCGTGATCGTTATCAGGATACCGATACAGCCGACCACGATGCCAAAGGCATTGATTATAAAGGCTAAATAGGCCGCTGCCGGGGAGGCGTACAGGTCCAGATTTTGCCTGCCGCTGATCGCCCTGAAATGCACGGCGACGGGCCTTCGGCCTAGAAATACGATCAGCACCGACCAGCTGATGACATATATGGCGCCCTGAAAATAGGATTGGGTTAGCGTTACCGCGACGACGGTGGCCATGATCACGACCCCTTTTAGCGGGTTTTAGCGGGTTGGTCGCTGTTAGCGGAATTTGGCCACGACTGACGCGCGCGATGGAGATGCCGTTGTAGGCGGCGCCGACGAGGGCATATAAAATTTGCAGATCGAAGAGTAATGCTCATTATTGTACATAATAGAAATTCATCCTGAATAAAGTGCGGAAGAGAGTTGCTGGCGCGGAGCGCCGCGAAAACTAGGAGTATACGAAAATGGCAATGGCCGCAGCGTTACCCGAAGCAATATATTCCGAAGCCGTGAGCGAATGGCTCGACGCGTTCGAGGCGGCATTGCGGAGCCAAGATTCGGCGGCAGCGGCGGCGCTATTTCTGCCCGACGGGCATTGGCGCGATTTGCTAGCATTCACCTGGCACATTCAGACCATCACCGGCATCGAGGGTATTGAGGCCCAATTGCGGCGAAGCCTCGAGGCCACCAGGCCGACGGGTTTCCATCTTCCGCCCTATCGAACAGCGCCACGCATGGTCACGCGGGCGGGATCCGAGTGTATCGAAGCGATCATCGGTTTCGAAACTGCCGTCGGGCCGGCCAGCGGCGTGCTCCGCCTCGTTCCGGAGACGGCGGTGCCGGGCCAGTGGCGCGCCTGGGTACTTTTGACGGCCCTGGACGAAATTGGTGGCCACGAAGAAAGCACCGGCTCGCACCGCCCCGACGGCGACAGCTTTTCGCGGGAATTTGGCGGCGATAATTGGCTGGATTTGCGCCAAAAGGCGCAAACCTATGCGGATCATGAGCCACAGGTTCTGGTGGTCGGTGGCGGACAGGCCGGTCTTGGCATTGCCGCCTGCCTGGGCCAGCTTGGCCTTGACGCGCTGGTCATCGACCGTCACGAGCGGATTGGCGATGCCTGGCGCAAGCGCTATCATTCCCTGGCCCTGCACAATCAGGTCCACATCAACCATCTGCCCTATATGCCATTCCCACCGAACTGGCCGGTCTATATCCCCAAGGACAAGCTGGCGAACTGGTTCGAGGCCTATGCCGAAAGCATGGAGCTTAACGTCTGGACCGACACCGAATTGGGCTCTGGCACCTACGACGAACAGGCGGAACGCTGGCAGATCACACTGACCCACACGGACGGCAGCGAGCGGATCATACGGCCGCGCCATGTGGTCTTCGCCACCGGGGTCAGCGGCATTCCCATTCATCCCGATCTGCCCGGTCTGGATCAATTCGCGGGCACGGTGATGCATTCGGGCGCCTATACCAGTGGCAGGCAATGGGCCGGGCGCAAGGTCCTGGTCCTGGGCACCGGGAACAGCGGCCATGATGTGGCCCAGGACCTCCACGCCAGCGGAGCCGATGTCACCATCATCCAGCGCGGCACGACCCTTATTGTCAGCCTGGACGAGGCGCAAAAGGTCTACAGCATGTACGAAGAAGGGCCGCCGATCGAGGATTGCGACCTGCTGGCGACCGCGTCGCCCTATCCGGTCATGGTCCAGGGTTACAAGTTGGGCGCCAGGGCCATGCGCGAGGCTGACAAGGAACTCCTCGACGGCTTAACCGCGCGCGGTTTCAACCTCGATTTTGGCCCCCCCGATGATACCGGCTTTCAGATGAAATATCTCAGGCAGGGCGGCGGTTATTGTTTAAATGTTGGCTGTTCCGAACTGATTATCGATGGCCAGGTCGGTCTGCTGCAATACGCCGATATCGATCAATTCGTGCCCGAGGGCGCGCGCCTGAAGGACGGCAGCATCGTCGAGGCCGAGCTTTTGGTGACGGCAACCGGTTACAAGAACCAGAGGGAGGTTGTCCGCGCCTCTTTGGGTGATACTGCCGCCGATCGAATTGGTACCGTGTGGGGCTTTGATGAGGGGGGCGAGATGGCCAACATGTGGCGCCGGACCGCACAGCCGGGTCTGTGGTTCACGGCCGGCGGCCTGCCCCATGTGCGGATCTACTCGAAATACCTAGCGATGCAAATAAAGGCCTGCGAGGCGGGCATTCTGGAGCTAACCCGGACCGAGAACGATACGCAGTCCGCCAGCGCTACGCCGACGCCGGCAGATGCCGAAAGAGAACTGGTCGTCGCCTGATCAAAGTTAGGTCAAGCGATGTCGGGCAATCGCCTATTCGGCGGCCTCCGCGGCCTGGGCGTTGAGAAAGCCAGCAAGCTGGCGGTCGTGGCGACTCATGGCGGAGCGGGTGCCGCGGTTGGTCCACGGCTTCCAACGGGGGCCAGGGCCTTCGGGGCGGTCGCCCATGATGGTGACCCGTTGAATGATCCGTTCCTCGGCAAAATCGTTCAGGACATAATGCTGGGTGCAGCGGTTGTCCCAGATCCCGATGGTGCCTTCGCTCCAATGATAACGGACCGTGAACCGGGGGTTTTGCACCCAGCGGGTCAGCAGGCCCAGCAAGGCTTCGCTCTCCACCGAACTCATCTCTACAATGCGGCGGGTGAAATGCTCATTGACGTAAAGCGCCTTGCGGCCGGTATCGGGATGCACGCGGATCACCGGGTGGATGGCCATCTTGTCGGCCCGGTTATGGGGGTGGGCGTCGTGCAATGCGCTGAGCCCTTCGCACAATTCCTGTAGGGGCGGCGATAGGGCATCAAAGGCCGCGCACAGGCTGGTCCACATGGTATCGCCGCCGTTTTCGGGACATTTCACCATGTTGAGGACCGACATCAGGGCCGGTTGCTCCTGGAAGGTCAGATCAGTGTGCCATTCATCGGCAATGCCGCCCTTGCTGGCTACCAGCTGGAAGATCTCTGGGTGCCGAGCGGAATTCTTATCCGTAAGGTTCGGGTGACCCTCCATGGGGCCGAACGGGCGGCCGAAGGCCACATGCTCATCCGCGCTCATATGTTGTTCGGGAAAAAACAGCACCATGTGTTCGTTCAACAGGCGCCTGATCTCGGCGATATCGCCCGCGTCCGCCTGGGCCAGCCTGACCCCGGATACTTCCGCGCCCAAGGCGCCTGCAAGCCGCTTGACGTTCCATTGGTTGCCGGTCAGTTTCGTTACCATTGCGATTTACCTCCAATGGAGTGTGATTTTTGTCGCGGATATATCAAGCCCCGGAGAGCCCTAGGCCTCTGGAGATTGTTGCCAGATTTCGGCCAAAAAATCTATCATTTTCCGTAATCACCAGCCTAGTGGTGCGAACCACACAGAAGAGTCCTTCGGTTTAGTGTCGTGCGCACGACGATTATTTGGAGTCGAGTGGTCTTTCGATCCTCATGGATGGGAACCATCCGTGAGAATTGGACCACTAGAGCAGGTCAACCCCGGCGCGGGCGCAGTCTTCATCTTCCTGAGCGGTGCCGCCGCCTACGCCGCAGGCGCCCTCGACAATGCCGTCCCGAATGATCGGCACGGCGCCCTGGCCCATGATCATGTGGCCGCCTTCCGCCGCGACGATGCCCCGGAAGGTCGGATGTTCGGCCCGTTCAGTCAGTGCGCCGCTGGGAACGCCGAACGAGGCGGAAGCGATGGCCTTACCCTGGCTGCCATACATGCCGGCCCACATGGCGTTATCCATGCGCTGAAACACCAGCAGGCGGCCGCCGCTATCGCAGACCGCGACATTGACCCTGATATCAAGCGCCCCGGCCTTAGCCATGGCCCCCTGGGCGATACGATTAGCTTCTTCCAGTGTCAGCGCCATTGTCTTGCTCCTCTTCCCTTTATGGATGTAACGCTCCTCAATCCGCCAGTTCCGGAATAACCCAAAGCGGCGCCTCGCCCCGATGGACCCGTTGCACATTGTCGAATGCATTGCGGACCCGGGCCTGGTTGCTCTCGAAGGTCGGACCAGCCATGTGCGCGGTCAAGATGACATTGTCGAGGGTCAGCAGCGGATTATCGGGCGCGGGAGGTTCTTCTTCGTAAACGTCCAACCCGGCCGCCGCGATGCCGCCCGAGGTCAAGGCATCGTACAAGGCCCCTTCGTCAACGACCGGGCCACGGCTGGTATTGATCAGCATGGCGTCAAGTTTCATCGCCGCCAGCTCCGCCGCGCCGATCATCTTCTGGGTCGAAGCGTTTAGGGGCACATGCAGGCTGATCAAATCAGCCTCGGCGAGGAGTTCCCGCAGCAGCCGGAAGCGCACGCCCAGCGCGTCCTCCTCGTCCTCCCGCAGGCGCGCGATATCGTAGTAGACAACCTTCATCCCAAACGCCAAGGCCAGCCGCGCTGTCTTCTTACCGATGGTCCCCAGCCCGATAATGCCCAGGGTCTGGTTCCGCAGTTCGTGCAATTTCGGCGTATCGTTGCCCCGCCAGCGGCCGGCCGCCACGTTGGCGTGCTGGCGTATCAATTGCCGCGAGACCGCCAGCATCAACAGCACCGCATGCTCCGACACGGCGACGGAATTGGCGCCGCCATTGTTGGAAACCGGTACGCCCGCCGTGCGCGCGGCCTCGATATCGGCCTGATCATAGCCCGCGCTCAGCAATTGTATCAGGCGGAGCTTGGGAGCCTGGGCGAACAATTCGTCATCCACCAGCATGTCGACGAAACCGACTAGGTATTCCGCATCTGCCAGGGCCGCCTGATATCCCGCGCCGGGCGGCTGGGCGATCACCAGGTCATAACCAGTCGGCACCATGTCGCGGGCAAAATCCGCCGCCGCGGGAAATTGTGTAACGAAAACGATTTTCGGATCCATGATGCGCCCACCTCCTTGAATTATATTTTATCCATTGCGCCATATTGGACGATGGCCCGGCCCGGAAGACAAGCCCTTTTAAGATTTGGCAGTTCGCTTTTGCCCGGCAGCGCCCGTATGCTGCCGGGCAAATTGAACAGGGAGACTATTCGTGCAGTTATTTTGGACACCGGCATCTCCCTTCACGCGCAAGGTCGTCATTGCCTCCAGGGAGCTTGGCCTGTGGCATGAAATTGAGGTCAGGCCGACCACCTGGCCCCTGGATTGGGGCTATGCGACGGTGCCGTTCACTGCCGGCCTAGCCGCAGCCAATCCCCTTGCGCGCATTCCCACCCTGATTACCGATGACGGCGTGGCGTTAGGAGATTCAACGCTGATTTGCCAATATCTGAACAACCGAGCAGCGGGCAAGAAGGTGATCCCGGCGGGCGACGGACAGTGGCCCATGTGGTCGCTATACGCCACCGCCGATGGGTTGCTGGAGGCGCAAGTGGCGATGCGGGCCGAATTGCTGCGCCCGGGTGAGTTCCGCTCCGAAGGCTTCCTACAGAAACAGCGGGACCGCATCG